>Ga0315287_10000948_pt1 | contig 26027 bp, 23 predicted proteins | sample YL17G11_0_MG_FD_205037 | JGI IMG/M metagenome (GOLD analysis project Ga0315287, IMG submission 205037) | Sediment microbial communities from Yellowstone Lake, YNP, Wyoming, USA - YL17G11_0 | ecosystem: Environmental > Aquatic > Freshwater > Lake > Sediment | place: USA: Wyoming | collected... | reverse complement strand
CGCCGCTGAAACTCGCGCCACGGACCGTGTACGCCGTGCCCAGCGCCGACGCGATCGCGCGGGCCGTACGTGCGATTAGCGCGCCAAAGACGCTATCTGTGGTGCCGCGATATGTGTATGCCGTTCCGAGCGCCGACGCGATCGCGCGGGCCGTGCGTGCGATTAGCGCGCCAAAGACGCTATCTGTGGTGCCGCGATATGTGTATGCCGTTCCGAGCGCCGACGCAGTGGCCAGGGCGCTGGCTGCGATCGCTTATTAAACATTGGAAAACACCACGCAATTGCATTCTATCTGAATGTCGGACCATTACGTAGACTACTTGGCCGACCAGTCGCCCGTGTTCATTGTGGCGGGCGCGTTCTCTGGCTTTCCAGACGTGGGCGACGTGTTTGCGGACCTGTTGTACTATGTCGACTCGGAGATGGCGGACGCGCAGCCGGGTGACGTGCAGCCGGCAATCGTGTTTTCGACGCGCGCCGCCCAGTTCACTGAGCTGTGCGTGCTCACTATCGAACAGCTGGCAGCGGACAAGGAGCGTCAGCGCGAGATGTTCAACACATGGATCACGTCCGCGGCGTACATTATGGCGCGCGCATACCAGAAAGTGGGGCCCGAGCGGGCCGAGCTGCGCGAGGCGATACTGGCCAACATACGCGAGCCAAAGTCGCTGGATTTCATGGAACAGGTGGAGTCGCTGCGCCGCACCCCCGAAGTCGGACTGTTTGCGCGCGAGGCCGCACAGGTGTACATATACACATTCGACATTGCCGGCATGCCAGCCGAAACGCGCGCAGGGTACGTGCAGATGGCGCTTGGTGGCGTCGAACTGCGCGAGGTCCGCCTGCCACGGCTCCCGGGCCCGGACGTAAATGATCACGGAGACCGCAAAGTGGCAGTGGCGCGCGCCGCGCTTATCGACGATCCGAACGCCAGCCACGCACTGTTCGCGCGACTGACCAGCAAACAGGAGGCGCCAGGCGATCTGGCGATCGCGCGTACACTCGAATGGGAGAGCATCCCCGAAAACGCACCAGTGGACGATATCAAGGCCGCACAGGCGCGCGCGCTGACTCGAAGCGACACGTTGCTGCTGGACGCGGCGACGCTCGCGGAATTCGCCGCCGCCGGCAACGACCCCGAAAAGCGGGCCCGCCTCAATCAGTACCGCGACACGATCAATTATGCGCGCTCGGTGACGGCGCTGCCCCCAATGCCTCCGCAGCGCGTCCCGGCCGATCTTGCGCGGCCACCCGAAGTAGATGCCGAATGGCTCATGACAATCTATCGGGCACTGGAAGAGGCATTCGTCGAGCAGCTGTTTGCGGTTGCGAGCGAGGCGCGTGCCAACGCGCTTATTCGCGCTGCCGACCCGGCCGACGTCACGGGCGTGATGAGGCAGAGGCCCCTCGACGCGCGCGCGCAGGCCGATAGCCTCCAAGCCCTTGTGAACTCGATCATTGGGCGCTACGGCGATGAACAGCGCGGCCAGTCCGTGCTTGGCGCCGTCCAGGGACTGTTCCCATTCGGTCAGGCGCCGCTCGTGCACCGGGACGATCCACAGTTTAATTTGTGGCTGCAGACCATGAACAACCATGCCGCGACATTGGCGGCAGTCGAAATGCCCGATCTGCAGAGCATTGGGTCGAGCATTGTGCCGGTGCGCAAGCCCGCCCCCGCAACCAAAATCGGCGCGCCCATCGCAGCGGCACAAAAGCCCGCGGCCCCGATTGCCGGCTCGGCCGTGTCGGCGTTCTTGGACGACTCGCCGCCCGCGTCGCCGCGCCCCGTCGCTCGCGCGACGCCCATTGCCGGCTCGGCCGTGTCTGCGTTCTCCGATGACGATTAGATTAAAATCGAAAACACGTTTATTTTTCCCGAAATCAGGCCTCGTAGCGCTGGCGGCTGTCGGCCGCGGGCAGCTTGTCCACCACCGCCAGGCGCGTGTCGTCGTCGCGATCCTCGGTGCGCCGCGCATACCCGTAGGTGGGGAGGCGCGTGCCGTCCGGCGACACAGAGTGCTCGCCCGCGTCTGGCGCACAGTACGCTGGCGCACAGTTTAGCGCCATGCTCAGCCACAAGGCCAAGCGCGCGGCATGCGCACGCATCTGGCCCTCGCCCGTCCACGTGTCGGGCGGAGACGCCGGCGCGCCAGCCGCCTTGGACAGCGCCAGCAGCAGCTGCGCCATCGGCGTGTAGTTCACAGACGCCACCAGCGGCTCGTACAGGCCGGGCGCCGCAGAGTCCAGTTCGAGCACGCGCCCACGCGCCGGCTCCGAGAGGGTGGCTCCGTGTTGGAGCAGGTCCATCCACAGCTGATAGGCAGAGCACGGGCTGGCTCTGGCCAAGTGGCGCACGAACGGCTGGTCGTTGTAGTGGTGTGGTCTCAGCCACAGCGCAAACAGGAGCGCGACGGCCGGCCCGCAGTTCATGCCCGAGCGCTCGGCCGCGTCCTGCAGCGCAAATGTGAGCAGCGTGCTCAGCGAGCCTACGTCCACCTGCTCCAGCACGTGCACCGGCTGATGGCGGTCCAGCTCGGGCGGCACGGCCGTGGTGCCCGCCTTGGGCCGGTAGCCCGCCACGATCTGGTGGACCAGCACCAGCCGCGACACGGGCGTGGTGGCGGGCACCGGATGCAGGCGGTCGTGCGTCTCGATCAGCGCCAGCAGTTCGACCAGTAGGCGTGGCTCCTCGCACTGCACCACGCACAGCGCGCTCTGTGGGCGGGTGCGCAGCGCCATCGCCCAGAACTTCAGATGGTCCACGGCGCTGTGGGCCGAGCGGAACCACGCGCTCGCGGGCAGGTCGCGCGGCACGCCCGGCAGCACGTCCCACGGCGGCACGACCTCGCGTTGTCGGCCGCACGGCGACAGGCGCACGGCGAGCGGCATGTGCAGCGCGCGGTCCGGCCACCACACGTGCGTCAGTCCGCTGACCACCAGGGTGAGGCCCTTGCGCAGCGGGCACTCTTCCAGCAGGTGGGCCATGAGCGCGCGCAGCAGCGCGTCGCGGCGCGAGTCGGTGCGCATCAGCGCCGAGCGCATGGCGGTGGGCGGCGCGCGCGGCTGGTTGCGCTGCGCCTGCACGGCCTGCACCTCCTGCACGGCGATGGGCGACACGCCGCGACTGAACGCCAGCACCACCAGCTGCACTTGGGCGCCCATCAGCGCCGAGCGCGTGGTCAGCTGGTCGAATTCGTGGCACAGCTCTTGGTGCGTGTGTGCGCGGTCGCACGCCCGCTGCAGCGCGTCCGACCCATCGAAGAGCACCGCGGTGGCGCTCGCCAGCGGCCAGTACTGCGCGCCCGAGGCGGCGGGGTCCACAATGAGGCCCGAGGCGTCGAACTGGGGCCGGATGGCCGTGCGAAACATTATCCGCAGCATGCGGAACACGTCCTGCTCGTAACCAGCGGTGGCGGACATGGGATTTTAAATTTTTGGGGATTAATCGCGTGGGCCGAAATTAGGTTTATTGGAGTGCGCACTTGTTGTCGCTGCTGCGTGGCGACAGCCGCACCGTGTGCATCGAGTGGCGGCGCTTCACGAGGCGGGGCGCCTCCAGCGGCTTGGGCGCGCTCGCCTCGGCGGCGGCCAGGCGCGCGCGGAAATCCGCGGCCGTGAATCCGAGGTCGGGGTCGGCCGGCGGCCAGTCGTCCTCGCGCGGCGACGTCTCGGCCGACGCGGCGCTGCGCACGGGCGCCGAGTCGGTGGACGCGTTGCTGCGGTCGGACGCCAATGGCAGCAGCGACGCGATGAGGTCGCGCAGCTGGCGCACGCTGCGGTGGGGGCCGGGGCCCTCGCAGCGCGTCTCCACATAGAGCAACTGTGGACACGATTCGCGCAGGCCGTCCAGCACGCGTCGGACCTCGGGGTGCGTGCCCAGATAGTCGGCGCGCTCTGATGCCGAGGCGACGCGGTCCAGCTTGTTGGCGCACACAATCACATCCACCGTCGCGTTCTCGTTGAACGACGTCACCGCCAGCGCGTACTTGGCGACCGCATGCACGGTGTGCGGGCGCGACGCATCGAACACCAGCACTGCGAGCGTGCACTCGGCCAGCTGCTCGGCCGCCAGCTGAAAGTAGTCGTGGTGGCCGCCCGTGTCGACCACTGTCACCTCGGTAGTGGAATTCACGCGGTCGTGCAGCTCGTCCAGGATGGTGGGCTCGGGCTCGTGCCGCGGCGGCTCGCCGCGCATGGCGCACCACAGCAGGCGCGACTTGCCCGAGTCGGCCGGTCCGGCAAACACGACCACGGGGCCCGTGCGCCGTGGCGACAGCCGGTGGCCGGCGTGCATGTAGCTCCGGTAGGCCTCGACCGAAGAGGATTCGCTCACAGAGTCGCACATTCCTGTGAAATGATAAATACGCGCCCGCGTGTCTGTGCGCTTTAATTCCCCTTTATATGAAAACACCGTGTATAGTTTATTTTGGCTGCGAGGAGGAATGCTTGCGTGTGGCCACGTCGAGGCTGGTTCCGCCAAGCGCGTTCAGGAGAAACCGGGAATGCGCGGCGCTGTCTGTGACCGGGGGCACGGGCGCCATGGGGGCAGGGGCGGGCGCGTCTTCTTCTTCTTCGTCGTCGTCGTCTTCGAATTCGTAGATCGCGCGGCTGATTGCACATGCGTCCTCAGTGGTTATGTCCTCCTTGGCGGGCGGCACGACCTTCTTGCGGTGCGAGCGCCCGGACTGGTCACGCGGGCGCTTTGATTTCGACTTGGACTCGTGCGAGCGCTTGGGTGGTTCGGGGTCCGGGGACGCGATCACGTGCATGTTGTCCCTGGCCACTGTCTTTGACAGGCGTCCAATGTCCTTGTGCGCGACGCAGCGGTTCAGCGGGTAGATTTCCGACATGGCCAGGAATTCGGTCGAGCAGCCCGGCATGCTGCAGTGGCGCATCGCAGTTGGCGAGTGGTTCTCGCAGAACGACGCATTGGCCGCGTAGCCCCTAACGCAGACCGCTGGCGTGGGGCAGCCCGCCATTGCGCAGCGCACCGCACTCTTTTCGCGCGGCGCGTACACATGCGAGTGGCGCGCACAGGCCGTGCTGTTGGCGCCGACCGCGGTGTCGCAGCCGGGCTCGGCGCACTGGTGCGAGTGCGTGGGGCAGCGCAGGCGCGCGCCAAACTCGACAAACTCGGTGGCCTGGTCGAGCGTGGCCTCGGTGAACTCGTTGCAGCCGGGCACGGGGCAGCGCAGCCGGCGCACCGTGCCGTAGAGCTTTTCCGAGTGCAGCACCGGGTGGCGCGCACATATTGCCGCAGAGGTCAGCTTCCCCGGGCGCCGTATCGTTTGAATCAAGACGGTATCGCGGTCGCAATCGACGCACGTCGCAATGCACTGGTCGCAGCAGTGCGCGCCGTTCAGCATTCTGAACACGCGGTCAGAGCCGTCGAACGGGACCTCGTACGCGCACACGCCGCACGTGGGCGGCCGATAAATCGATTCGTAGAGCGCGCGCTCGCCCGCCGGCAAATCGGCGTAGGCATCTTTGCGCGAGCCAAACTGCGTGCCGTCCGCTTGCGGAACAGCGCACAGGAACACACTGGCCATTGGAGGCGGCGGAGTGGGTGTGCGCTTGTCGACCATCGACTGGTAGGCCTCGACGGCCCGATTGCGCTCTGCCAGCTGGGCGGGCGTCGGCGCGCTGCGCTTTGCGACCGGCAGCGGTGGGATCCCGAATAACGGCGACGAGCTGCGCACCGACACGTACACGGGCGTTTGGGTGATTGGGTTGTGGGTCGGTTTGCGCGCGGGCGGAGTTGTAGCGGGCGACGACGACGAAGACGAAGAGCAAGAGTCTGATTGAGACATTTCGATGAGAGGACAGAAGAAAAAAATCGATGCTGGGTGGCAGCGACGGCAGACATTATATAGTTGGCCGGATTTTCCAGGCGGTGGGAATTCTCACCGCCTTGAAATTTCCACGCGGTGAGAATTCCCACTGCCTGGAAAATCCCGAAAGACTATATAAACTCTGGCACTGCCCCAGCTCGCCTCATTTTTTAATTTATTCTTCTATCCCCGAATGTCAGGTACCAAGCGCGCGTCTCCCGACAATACTGATGTGCCGTCGAAACGTCTCAGTTTCCCCACGGCACCTGACCATTTTCAGGTGCCCAATGTGATTCGCGTGCAGGCGGTCAATCGGGTGGTGTATATTCCGATCAAGCAGGACGACCGTGTGCGCGACGTGGTCGATGCGCTTGTCAAGATCATGCACGCCTCGCTGGAGGACTCGCCGCTGCTGGACGTCGAGTTCCACATGGGCCGCATGTACCAAGAGTGCCCGCTCTTCCCTGGCGCCAACGCGGGCTGGCGCAAGGACAACTTTCTGGTGTCGCCCGATCTGGCGCATCCGCTCTACTGCGACGTGCGGCTCGCCGACATCTTCCACGCACATCCCGCGTGGGCGGCACAGCCGTTCCACCGCGCCACGCGTGCATACGACCAAGACACGCCGTGGATGGGCCAGACCGACCCACTGGTGATGCAGTTTCTGATGGTCGACCATTTTGCGCCGACCAGCGACACGGGCGTGCCGCGCGATGTCTATGTGCGCAACCTGGTCCTGGTGCCGACGCGCGACTACAACCAGGACCTGCGCCAGATTCTGCTGCGCCAGTGGTGCTTCCATTACCAGCCAGTCGACCGCCATGTCACCGACGAGGTGCCGCACTTTGACTTTGTCGTCACGGACATGCGCACCGGCAAGCGCACGCACAGCGGCACCGTGCTGATGGGCCCGCGCTTTCGCGACGGCCAGGAGCGCATCAAGTCGGTGAACGACATTCCCTCGTGCGACACTACCAACTGGGCGGGCGGCGAGATGCTCCTGCCCGAGAGCCACTGCTACGACACGATCCGCGCGTACCGCATAGAGATTGTCCGCCGCAACAAGGCCAAAAAATAAACCATTTTATTTTATTTTGTTTCTATTTATTCGTCATCGTCATCTGCTGCCGGCCGCTTTTGGGCGCCACCGCCGCCAAACGAGAACAGGGGCTGCCCGCGCGGTGCCTTGCCCTTGCGGTCGGCCGCACTTTTCACGGCCCACGACTTTGGCTTGGGCACCACTGCCACGCCTTTGGGCTTGGCTTTCGGTGGTGGCGGTTTCTGGGGTCCGCCCTTCTGCGGCCAGCGCTGTTCGTCTGGCTCGCGCGGCGGCGGGGGCTTGGCGGCGGGCGAGAACAACCGGTCGGTCGCGTGCGCCGTGGGTCCAAGGTGCGTGCGCAGCACGCGCTCCAGCAGGCACACCACCCCGGTGCCGTCCTGCACCGACGACAGACTGTCGTAGAGACACGCCACACTGAGATCGACCTTGTCGGTGGGCGCCGGCCGTGTGATGGGCTCTGGCGGCGCCTCGATCACGAGGTCCGAATAGTCGGCGGCCAGCACCAGATGGTGATCGGCGGACGGCGGGCCCGCTGGCTCGCCCTTGGACACGTACGCGCCGGCGGGCACCGACACCCACGCGTCGGTGACGGAGCGCACATCGGCGCCCACGCCGTGATGGGGGTCCGTGTCGGCCTGCCACACGCGCGCGGGGAACTGCATGCCGTGCCACCGAAAGCCCGCGGGATAGTGCTTGTCCAGCCACACCAGGCGCGCCTGTCCGATGTCGCGGCCCGATTGCAGCGTGACGCGCAGCAGGGGACGCTCGCGCGGCTCGTAATCGCGCGGATCGCGCACGCCCGTCTCGGGCTCCAGCTGGAGCGAGCGGATCTTGGGCCCGTCCATCAGCTGCTCCAATCGTTCGCGCAGCTCGGGCAGCTGATCGCCGCAGAGCTGGGGCGGCGCCTCCACGTAGAAATGCGGCAGCAGGTTGAACAAGTAGAGCGTGACGCCGTTGCCGCTCTCGGTGGTGCCCACCGCACACACCACTGTGTTCTGGCCGTGCTCGCAGTGCTCCATCAGCGCGCGCAGCTCGTACGGTACCCAGCCCGGCGGGCATGCGTCCACGCGGGTCATGCGAAAGCGGAGCGCCATCTGAATTTTTTGTAATGTGCGGTCAAACTAATTTTAACGCGCCCCACCACCACCACCACATGGCACAGTACCGCACGCTCGACGGCCGCATGATAACAGTCCCGCCCGCCTACTCTGGCAACTATTGTAATTACGAAAAACACATGCGCGAGAGCGCGGCCATGGCGGCCAAGGCGCAGCGCAAGATCGAGAAGCGCCGTGCCAGCGACGCAGAGGCCAAGTACCGCGCAATGGTGCCTATTTGCTGCGTTTTCTGCAACTCTGGATCGACTCGGTCGGGCTGCGGCAATGTGTGCCCGGTGTGCCGCGACAGTGATACGGTGTGCAACGATTGCTGGTCCAATGCGCATATTGCGTACAATCAGCCGCGACAGTTTACCCGCCCGTACCACGCCGCGTGCAAGTCGTGTGCGGCCGTTGCAGCCTCTGCGCCCGTGGCCGATTCCACTTCATTGTAAATAAATAAATTTATTATCGAGTATCCTGGAACGCAGGATATGACCACCGCGCCGTTTGCAGACACAATCGGGGCTGGCCATAAATCATAAAATTAAAATTTCACCATGCCCGACCTCTTCAATTCATTTCTGCTCGGCTATGTCGCAATCGGCGCAACGATGTACTCACTGAGCCGCCTTGGCTTTGCGCGCCGACGGCGCCTCGAGCCCACCGCCGTGATTCTCTCACAGTGGAATTGCTTTCGCATCTGTGCGGCGTGGCCGTTCTCACTGGCGTTCTATGCATACTATTGCGTGACGGGCTACTACGACCGCCATCCATGATTTCATTAAATCTGCACGCATTTTAATCTAGTAATCGTCGTTGCACATGCAGCACACCGCGCCTGTGACGCGCTTCTTGCTGCGCCAGTGCTTGTATTGGCGCGGCACGGACCACTCGTCGTCGGGCCCGCAGAACCGCACGTGCCCGCAACTGTCGCAAAAGCGCGAATGGACGCGGCACGCCGTCCGGAACTTCTCCTCGTCGTTGAACACGTGGAACTCTCGGTCGTAGCGGCACTCGTCCCCGTGAACGCTGGCGGCGTAGCGGCAGTGGCGGTCGAGCGAGCACAGCAGGATGGGGCGGCTCTTGTGATTGAATTCCTGCACCGCCATGTAGAGCGTGGCCTGGCGGTCGTTGCACCCGCGGCAGCACGCCCAGCACTCGGCCTTGCAGTTCTTGCAGATTGTCACCACGACCGAGTCGACGCCGAGGCTGCCGTCCACCGGCTCCGAGACCACGGTGCCGCGCTTCATCGGCCGCTCGGCCGAGCGGCACATCATGCAGGGCGCGACCTGCTCGTCGTCGGGCACCGTAGTCCAGTTGGGCAGGACGTCCGAGGCGACCGCCGTGTGGCGGCATGTGCGCTTGGCGCAGTGGGCGGGCACGCGGCGCGAGTCGTTGTCGGCCATGTGGGTTCAGAAAATTTAAATTTGTGCCGTGCATGGGCGAGAGCGCAGACTGGGAACACTACACGGCATTTCAGACCGCCTATGCGCGCGTCACCTATCCGGGCATCGCACACACGGGCATTATAGCCGTTTGCACCAGCTTTGGCTAACGATTTAATAAAACAGTCACCACCATGCCAGCAGGTGGCGTGCGTTCACGACCACGACGGGGCCCGCGGCCAAAATGTCCACGCCGTTGAAGCGGTGGCGGATGCGCGGCGATCCCCGTGGTCTGGTGTCCTGCAGCGACACCACCCTATAGAGCTCGTCGCCCAGCAGAAACTGGTGCGTGCGCAGCGGCGGGCCCGATTCGGCGGCCCACAGCGCCTGCTCCATCGCATGCCGATCGAACAGGCCGTCGGCGCGCTCCGATTGCAGGATCTCGGGCGGGCACATGCTGGCGTCGGTTTCGCGGTATGTGGCTCCGCGGCCCAGTGGAGCGCGCGGATCGTGCGGTGTATTGTACAACAGTGCCAGGTTGCGTCTCGGCCGCCTCCGCGACTTTGTGATAGCGGTCATCAGACTAATGCAGAATGACCAGAGAGTTTAATCGGCCGATGCAAACGCCTGCCGCATAATCGTGCCCACAAGGTTTGCCCGCTCAAGTGCGTCATGTAGCGAACATCGATCAGTGTGCATTGCCAGATTCATGTGGCACACGACCAGCGCGGCCCAGTGCTCGCGAAGCGCCTCGAGTCGCGCGGGCTCCAGCGGCATTACGCGCTCCACCCATCCGTAGAACTCCTGGCCGGCCTCGCGCACGTCACGCGCTTTCACGTCCAGCTCGTGCGGCGCGCCATTGTCCTCGGACAGGCGCACCAGCCGCGCCAGCCTGGCTACCAATACGCCACCGGCACGGGCCGTCTCCACGGCATAGGAATCGCGGCACGCGCGGTGTGCGTCCAGCCAGCGCACCAGCTCGGCGGCGCACTGCGCCTGCGCCTGCACGTTGCGCGTGTCCTCGGCCGCGAGGCGCGTCCATTCCTGGAGTGCGTGGTGAGGATCGTCCTGCATGTCCGCTTATAATTTTTTATCTAGTTGGGGCGGTGTATTTATACGAATGGCGGGGCGCGCCGCCGCCCGCATAACACACTAATCACCGACCCCACCACCACCACTGAATGAAGCGCACGGCCGACCAAGAAGACGAGGACGAGCGTACGGTGGACGGCGACTGCAATGCCGTGTCGATCGTGGGCGCGGTCCGCCGCCGCCTCAATGCGCTGGCCACCCAGCCGGGCATGCAAGAATCGCAGCTGGCGCGCATCCCGCTGGCGGCCGACCAGCCGTCGTTTTCCACGGCGCTGCCCATGTCGGCGCTCCTACCCGAGTTTGGCCGACCAGGCCAGCCCGTGGCGCCGCCCGCGCTGGTGGTCTCGACCGAGACGCCGCCGCCGTGCGAGCCCGAAATGGGCAGTGTGTTCCGCGCGCCACTCGAGCACCGGCCCTGGGACCAGATGCCCGGCCACAAGGTCGAGCTGATGTCGCAGTACATTGCGTGCCGCGCGCTCAACATGACCCGCCTCGCGCAGGAGCACTACGACAGCCCGCAGGAGATCGACCGGTATGCCGTGTCGTCGGCGCACGTGCGCGCAATGCTCGTGGAGGCATACGGCGGCATGCAGACGTGTCGGGTGCCGCTGTGTGCTGGTGCGGCGAGCCTGCGCGGCGGCTTTGCCCTCGCCCAGTACATGAGCCCGCGCCAATACGAGCACTTTTTGCGCACCGGCCAGCCGCCGCCGCCCAAGCAGCGCTCGGGCATGTGCTACCTGTGCATGCTGAACGTGGCGTGCACGGCGGCCAACATCTGCCTGGCCACGCCGCGAGACAATGTCACGCTGGTGATGCCGATGGGCTGGATCCGCCAGGCGCCCGGCGGCTACACGGACGCCGCCATGCACACCAGCGCCGACGTGGACGGCTCGAGCGGCCTGACTGACAATCTGCGCGGCTGGAATGCCGACGACTATGTGTTGGAGACACGCACCGTCCTCACACCGCGCCGCGTGCCCGCCGACGTGAGCATGGGCGACGAGGCCGAGTGGGAGACCACCGAGGTGCGCGCCTACTCGGAGCGCGCCGAGCTGATCTACAATGCCGCGCCCTGCCCGGCGCCGCAGAACGCGCTGTGCTCGGCAATGGCCGTCGCGTACGCGCCGCTGCCGGCGTGCGAAGACCTATTGTTCGCGGCACTTGTGGACCAGGCGAAAATGATGCGCTCGGTGACCACCGACTCGCTGTGCGAGCAGCAGCGCCGCTTGGAGCCGCCGTGGGCGCTGTCGCTGCGCACCGCACTGGGTGGCGCGGCGCTCATGCCCCAGGAACTGTCGGTGTGCAGCCCCGCGGCCAGCCTGCAGGAGCGCGTGTGGTCCCTGTGTTTCTGCGACCTGGCAGTGGCCCGCGCGCGCCTGGTGCACATGTGCGTCGAGCACGGCTACAACATGAAGGCGGCGCGCGACACTATCGGCCTGCACGCCGCGAGCATGCGCCATCTGGGCGTGCTGGACCAGCCGTACGCCGTGGAGGCCGCGTACCCGTTCCACCGGCACACCCTGCTCTATCTGACGCTGCTGCGCGCCAACGAGCTCAACCGCCTACTGAACTATGACCACGCGGACCCCGAGGCCGCGCCCCGTCCTCTGGGCACCACCACGCCCGCCGCCATCGCACACTTTACATCGCAGGTCACGCGCCCCGACGTGCTGCGCCGCATGAGCAAGTACTATGTGGCGCTCCAGCCATTGGTGGAGTTTTTCCACCGCTGCGTGGCCGACAAGCGCGCGTGCGACGACCTGGTGCTGTTCGAGCGCTGCGATCCCAATGGCGACGGCCTCCTCCCCTACTTGCGATTGCGCCCGATGCCGCCGCCCAACTACTTTGAGGCACAGGATCTGCATGCGTGCGTGCCCACGCGGTACGCGGTGCACACGCGCAAGCCACACGACGCGATCGCGCAGCTGGTGGAGGCCATGAACGGCGTCGCGGCGCTCCTTGTAACCAATAAAGGCGCGCCGCCCGTCAGGGGGCGCATAACTCCCTATCCCCTGCCACTGTTCTGCGAGTTCGATCTGACGCGCGCCGCCTTTGACGCGGGCGCCGAGATGCCGCCGCCCAGTGCCAGCGCGTGGTTCCCGCTCTCGCTGTCGTCGCTGGGCGCCGAGGCGGCGCCAGAGGACATGTCGTCGCGCGACGCCTACCTCGGAGAGCTGTGTGCGCGCGTGTATGCGCCCCGCTCGGCCGAGTCGGTCCCCATGAGCGTGTGGCGCGCACTGCTGGCGCGCGTGCATGCCGCACAGACGCTGCTGCGCGAGCTACTGGCCAGAGTGGCGTGGCTGGACGACCGACTGGCCGAGATCCGCACCAACCCCACCGTGTGGCTCCTCGAAAACTGGGAGGAGCAGCTGGCCGCGCGCATCACCGACGTGTTTGCCGGGGCGCAGGACCGCCGCGGCGCCGTGTGGCTGTGGCGCGACTTGGCGCCCGCCGTCCTCGATTGTCAGGGATCGGTCGAGCCGTGCGCGCTCCAATACTATGCGCACCAGCGCGAACTGGTCGCGGGCGCCCAGCACGTCAAGCAGTTCCTGTGCGGGCACTTGAAGCTGGCCGCGGCACTGCTGGATGCGCGCACCATCACCGACCTGGCCGCCGATCGCGTGCTGCGCTCCACCCGGTATGCGCCGTTTGCCGAGGGCACGCACTGCGACGAGATGCTGGTGCGCACCACCCGCCAACAGGAGGACGTCGATTTCCTGTACGACAATCCCAATAGCACACAGAGCTTGTATCACCGGGTGATGGCGCACGTGGTGCCCGCGAGCGCGCACATTATGGAATTCATCACGTGGCTCCAGCACGCAATTGCGGCCAGCCCCGAATTCGCGCGCTTTGCCGAGCAGGCGCTGGCGGCCACAGTGTGCGGATCGTACCCGCATGCGCGCGTGGTCGCCCAGTTCGAGCACTGGCTGGAGATGCACCGCTTTCTGCGGGCGCCGCGCGCCGACCGCCAGCGCGTGCTGGACGCGCACTTTGAGGCGGCGCGCTCGGCTGGCCGCGGGCGCACGGACTCGTCGGAGCGCGCGTTCTTTCTGGCGCTGCGCGAGGCGCTGGTGCGCACGCTCCGATTGGCCGCCGCAATGCGCCTGCACGTGCTGTGCGTCTATCCGGTGGCGGCGTTCGAGACCAGCATCCGAGGGCAGTGCGACCGGGTGCGCTCGGCCCTCGGACACACGGACCAGCTGTCGCTGGAGGAGGCGAGCCACTACTCAATGCTGGGCGCCACGAGCGCGCTACAGACGTGGCATGCGTTCCATCGCGCGCCAGTGCACGCCCATGCGTTCCTGGCCGACTGCTTCAAGGAAGTGGATTTGTCGGTGATTGTGGCCGAGTGCATCCGATTGGGACGCGCACTGCCGGTGGAGCACTTTCGCCCGCCCGTCACTGTCGTGGAGGGCGTGGCCGCGTACGTGTCCACCATCCCGACCTATCGACGGCTGCGCGCCCACTGGCTCACCGACATTGGCGTGAGCGAGCCTGCCGCCATGCTGATCGCACACCTGGCCGACGAGCAGCGCGGCGGCTGCGTGACCCTCGCCGCCGGCCAGGACACGGTGCGCCAGCTGCTGTTGGACGGGTTCGAGCCGTACGACTATCAGCTGTGCTCGCTAATGTGCCACACGCTGGCGCTGCACTGGCGCAACCGCGTGATCCCGATGGACCGGGCGACCGCGCAGCGCCAGTGGGCCATGATCCACGCGCGCCCCGAGCTGGTCACGTCGCAGAGTGCGCGAGTGTGCACCGTGAGCTCGCTCCACTGTTGCAACTCGAAACGCACGTACACCGTGGGCTCGCGAGGACCCGGCGCGGCGGGCGCCCTGCCCACCAGATTCAATCTGATCAGCGGGGAACACACGTGCGTGGGCCCCAAGAACAGCGCGTACACGGCCAGTCGGAGTGCGGACAAGCGCGCCGCGTGCGACCAGGTCGTGCAGCTGGCCATCCAGCGGCACCAGTACTACGAGCAGATCGCAGACGAGAGCCCGGCAGCCCGGGCGACGCTCGCCGCGACACTGGCGACCACCGGCGACGAGATGTACGCACGGGTGCGCACGCACGCGCAGACCATGGTCGCCAAGACCCAATACAAGACCGAGTGCAACCGGTCGCGCGTGTTCTACTATCCGGCGCTGGGCTATGCGTTCGAGCAGCGCACCGCCCAAAATCAGTACCACTCGTGCACGGTGTGCCCGCTGTGCGGCTCGATGGCCGAGTTTTCCACCCGAGCGGTGGGGCCAAATGGATTCGCGTGCGAGCAGTGCACCACGCAGCTGCGCCAAGAGTACGAGCGCCTCAAGCAAGAGCTGTGCGTGCTGTGCGACAAGCCGATGCAAGAGTGTTCCGATCGGGCCAAGCAGAGCGGCGTGAACAAACTGAGCGGCCAACGGGCGACAGTGCGCTCGGTCATGGACGACGTGTCCGTCCGAGGCATGGCGTTTGTGCGCCGCTGCTCGGTGTGCTCGGTGTGCAACGAGCGCTGGCTGATCAGCGCGCACAACCACATGACGCTGAGCCAGATCCGCCACTGTGTGCGCAACCCCGACGATTTCGAGCGGCAGGCGGTCAATGTCACTCTGGGGCCCCAACTACAGATGTTCCGCGACGAGCTGCTGCGCTGCCGGCGCAATTTGCATCGGCCCGTGCCCGCGCTGGGTGCCGCGTCCGATATACCCAAGACGGTGACGCGGCGCGCGGCCGTGGGCAGCCTGAAATTTACGCTCCAGATGCACTAGATTAAAGTCTTGGCGATGATCGCAATCTGAAAAATATCCCCTGCACCGCCAACATGTCGTGGGGCCACGCCGAGTCGAATCCGTTCGCGCTGGACTTTGACACGTGGATGCCCATCGTCACCGTGGCGCTGCTGCGCGAGGGCGCCACCATTGTGTTCAACCGGTTCTACGAGAGCACGCGCTTCCCGGCCAACCAGGACCCCAAGATGCCGTCGCCGCCCGAGCCGCGCGCCGAGGAGGTGGCCGCCCAGCGCCGCGGCAAGTCGCGTGTCCAGCTGTACCACGAGGAGCTGGTCGACCGACACATCCGCGCGCAGGTCTCGGCGGCGCGGCCGATCGCCGGCAACCCGCGCTCGGTCACGGTGCGCTTCAACGAGGCCATGCTGTACCGCATGGTCGGATTCTGCGCGGGGCTGATCGCCGAGCACCAGGCCGCCGCGCTGCCCGATGGCTCCAGCGCCTCGGAGGCGTGGGAGTACTCGCGCACCGCGCGCCTGCTGACCGAGATTCACACGCGTCTGCGCGAAGGCCTGCAGGCGGCGATGAACGACCCCGGCCTGCCGCCCGGCGCGACGCCTGCCGATGCGGCCAGCACGTCAAAGGGCTGGTGGGGTAGTTAAACCCGGCGCACGCGAAAATGAAATTAAAAAATTTAATATTATCGCCCGTGCCGGAATGTCCGACGACGACGTCGTTCAGATGACGCCCGTGGAGCTGATGATCGCGCGCGAGATTGCCGGCCGGATGTTCGACGCCGAGCTGCCAGAGTCTGCGGAGGGCCCGCTGCCCGCGCCCGACGACTGGCGGCCCGAGACGCCCGTCGAGATGCTGGCCCAGACGGTGCTGGACGAACATCGCAATCCGGCGTCGCGGCTGAGCACGCTGTGGCTGGACATTGTCCAGGAGTGCGTGCTGCGCCGCTACGTGGCGCCAGTGAACGAGACGGCCGCCGCGCAGAGCGTGTACACACTGGACGAGGCCGATCTGCCGGGCGACTTGGTGTGCCAACTGTTCTTTGGCTACAGCGGCACGGCACACGTGAGCTTTTCCGACTCGTACGGCAAGCCGCGCACGATAGGCCGCGTCTCGATCGGCGCAGACGGCGCGATCCGCGACGCCGGCGACTGCGGCCCCACAGACGCCGAGACGGACCGCCTGTACAATCTGGCCACGCGCTGCCTTGAGCGCGAAATGGCTACCGCCGTGCCATTGTACTTTGCGACGGCGCAGCTGTTTGCCGCCCACACGAGCGAGCGCCCGCTGCGCTGTGCGACGGCGTGGTGCGACGCCAAGCGGGGCGACGTGTACGATAGCACACAGACGCCGTGGTACGGCGAAGACGTGCAAATGGGCCGGATGCACTTGGTCGGGGCGCCACTCGCGCCCCGCCATCGGGTGACCTACATCACAATGGACTCACTGCTGCCACACACGCCGCGCGTGTTTGGATTGGACAACCACTGCAACATTGCAGTGTGCGGCACATTCAAGACACCGGGCGAGCCCGGGTGCGCCAATGGTGTGTGCGTACTCGATCGGGAGACCCGGCGCGTCACCCACTATTGGACGCACCCGATGGTGGATCCCGCCCAATGCCACATGGAATTCACGCTGCGCGAGAATCATCTGATATTGACGCTGCCCGAGGACGACGGCTCGGCGCGCCACCACGTGGGCGTGTTCACGCGGTGCGGCCACTTGGTGCGCATTCTGGCCACATTCCACGGCGTGATTTCGTTCATGTGCGTTCATCCAGTGACAGGCAACCTGTGGGTCGGCATTCGACGGGCGCCCACCGCCACGCAGCGGCCGGTGCACGAGGTTGTCGAGCTGCTGGCAATTGAATAAATGATCACTTGTTTATGTTTATGTTCAAATCGATTGTGCCCTTTGGCGCGGCGGCGGATGCGGCAGGCTTGGGCGCGGCGGCCGCGGGCTTGGGCCTCGGCTTGGCGCGCGGTGCGGCGGGTTTCGCCTTCGCCTTGGGCTTGGGCTTGGCGCCGGTAGCGCCGGGCTTGGCCTTGGGCTCGGGCGGCTCCAGGATGTCCTTGATCTTTTTGCGGAACTTTGCGTCGGCCAGCACCTCCTCCTTGCCCATCACCATCATCGACTTGGGCAAGCCCAGCAGCGTGGCGGTCATTTCGGCGTACGCGTCGTGATCGATCAGGCCGTCGTCGTGCGCCTGCTTGATTTCGGCAAACGCCACCGCGGGGAACATGCGGAACGTCACGTCCAGCTTGATCTCGGCGCGCATCAGCGCCTCCACGGCCTCCGCCGTCACCGACAGCAGCTGGGTGGCGCGCTCCAGCGACTCGGGCGTCTCGCTGATCTGTTGGTTGCCGTCGTCGTTGGTGAACAGCTTGGCCTGCTCCACCTCCTCTTCGTCCGACGACGACGACGAGTCCTCCGCCGGCTTCTTTGTGCGCTTGCGTGGCTCGGGCTTCTCCTTCTTCGCTTCGTCGGCCGCGGCAGCCGGCGATTCATCGTCGTCCTCCTCTTCGCCCAGAAACGCCATGCCGTCCTTCTTCTTTTGGGGCGGCGTGGGCTTGGGCGACTTGGGCGCCTCGGCCATCGAGCGCAGCGCGCGGTCCGTCTCTTCCAGCGCCACATTGGTAAACATGCGCACGTACGACTCGAGCATGTCCACATTGACGTACATGTAGGTTTTGCTGACAAACTGCGCCAGCATTTTCTGGTGGTTCTGCACGGCGATCATCCACTCGCGCACGTCCAGACTGGACTGCGCGGACGCGTGCTGTGCGCTGCCCTTGGTGGCGTCCATCATCGACACGGGCACGCCAAACGCCTCCATCACCTGCCTCGTGGACTGCTCCTGCTCGTGCACCAGGTACTCGTTCAGCTGCGGCACCGGGGCGGCGACCAGCGACTGATTCACTGGCATCATGTAGCGCCGCGAGAATGGCGGCAACCGTGCGCCGGGCGGCAGTGCCGCCTGGTCGGGGTCGGCCTCGATGGCGTTCATCACGCGCAGGTGCTGCTGCTTCATCTCGCGCTCCATGCGCTCCAGCTGCGTCAATTCGCGCTGGTTCACGCGCTGCAAGTATTCGTTGGTGGCGCGGTCGACCTCGCCCACCGCAAACTCGTCGTGCTCGTTGGGGTCGGGCCGGCCAATGCCTCCGCGCGTCGCCACGCCAAACACCCAGGTGGGGTGCGTGCGCTGAAAGTCGGCCTCGTCGTGGTTGCACATCATGCGCGACATGCGCGTCTGCACGTCCACCAGCGCCGCGCCGTTCGACGTCAAGTTGCCGCGCGTGTCGGGCGGATTCAGCACGAATAGGAGGCACTCTAGAACCGAGCCGTCGCCATTCAGATCTTCGACCCAGTATTGGCGCTTGATGCGTGCCGACTCGACAAAGTAGATCTGCACAAATTCAAACGGCACCACGCGCGGGACCTTGGCGCCGTTCTCGCCCGCGGCCTGCACCACCACCATGCCGGCGACCATCAGACAGTGCATGGCCTCGCGCACGAAATGCGGCCAGTGCGTGTCGATCACCGACTGCTCGGTCTCGCTCAGCTCGATCGGATCGGATTTGTACACCAGGCGCACGTCGAATCCGCACTCCACCGTGTCCTTCACGATCAGCTTCAACACTGAGCGCTGAAAGCCCGCGCGGCTGTTGGCCATCACCGTGCGCAGCTGGCCGGCGGACACCTGCACCTGGCTCGCGCCCGGCGCCGACAGCATGCCGTAGCCGCGCTTTGACGACGCGGCGGCGTTTTCGGCGCGCCGCTTGGCCTTGGCGGTCGAGTGGTAGTACTGCATGGTTTTAATTGCAACACACTAGAAAAGCTCATTAATACGCGGTTTAATCACGTCTGCGCGGCGTCAAACTCCCACAGCAGCGAGTCGTCGGCATGCAGCGGCAGCTGCTCGCGCAACTCCATCAACGGCACCACGCCGGGGGCCGTGTCTCGGTAGGGCTCGAACACGTGCTGCTCGGGTGCCGCCACCTGCAGCTGGCCGGCCGACTTGGTCGAGGCCAGCACCGCGTTGGACGCGCCGCCGTGCGGGTCGTTCTCGTAGCGCAAACTCGCATCGGAGCCCGCGCGCCGCGCCAGCCACCACAGGAGGTGGCTCACGCGCAGCGTCGCCCAGTCGCCCAGCAGCAGGTGGCGGTCGTCGCCGACCACGACCAACACGGGCATGGCGTGCGCGTTCCAGTGCCACGCCAGCAGCTCGAGTGCGTCGCGCGGATCCGCGGGCAGTGCGTCGTGCACGCGCAGCGTGTGCTGCACCCGGTCGCCAAAGTGCCAGATGCCCACGTGCGCGAGCCGCGCCGCAAAGCGCAGCGTGTACGCGCCGTGGCGCGCGTCCGCCACCGCCTCCATCAGCGCCTGCCAGGTCGTGTCGGGCGCGACGTCCACGCGCATGCGGCGCCGCGTGCCGTCCGGCAGCGCATAGGCCACCACGCACACCAGTGTCTGGGGCGGCACGTCCCATCCGTGTAGGAGGCGCAGCAGTCGACCAGTCTCTACCTCGTCCTCGTCCACCGGATAGGTGGCGAGCGGCGGATCCACCGGCGACGGCAGCGGCTGGTCATGCGGCGGCAGCGCGGCCAGTCGCAGCAGGTATTGCCGGTGCGCCGCCAGCTGCGCGTGCAGCTGATCGGCGTCCAGCGCCATCAGGTCGCTGCGCTCGTTGAACTGGTCCAATTGGCGGTATTGGACGCCGTCCGTGGCGCCGGCCAGCGGCACGTGCCGCCACGTGCGCAGCATGTCCAGGTGTGCGCGCAGCGAGGCCACACTGTCCCATACGGCGGCGGGCGAGTATTGGGCCACTGGCGGCACGTCCTGGTCGGGGTCGTCGAGCGTCGCGTCCAGTGGCGTCTGTGTGCCGATCAGCTCGTCGTCTTGCGGAATTGGCGCAGGCAGCACCGAGCCGCGGGCGCGCGTCACCTCCAGTTCGCGGCACTCGTCGACCACCAGCTCGGCGTGTGCGTCCATCGCGCGGTCGTGCGCCTCCTGGGCGACAAGCACGCGCGCCAGACTCGCCTGCGTCACCCACGCCGAATCAAAGTCGCCCGGCGCCGCGCGCAGATCCGCACGCACGCGCTCCAGTGCGTCGCGGGCGCGCAGCACTCGGTCGTACAGTTCCAGTCGGTTCATCTGTGAATGTACCCACTGCTGTCTGGGCGGCGATTAATAGCACCGGCGGAATGCCCGTGGCACTCTCGCCCTGTATTTAAGCGCCCCCGGCCGGCGCGGATAGACAATAGAGAATGCAAGAGCCGGAGCAGTATTTCCAGGTGCCAGAGGGTGCCGTGCAGATCCATCTCGACCGCTTGCCGGTGTGGGACTCTGCCCACCTGTACGTGTCCGAGGAGGCGGCGCGCCAGGGCTACCGCGACCCCGAGCCGCACGAGCGCGCCATCGCGTGGCTGGGGCCCTCTGCCGCGCAGGCGCCAATCGGCGCCGACTTTGACAAGGCGCGCACGCCGCAGCAGATGCTCTCGTACAACCCCGTGATGGTGGCGCCCCACCACGAGCCCAGCATGATCGACGTGTTCACAATGCTGTTTGCGGCGCTGACGCTGGGGCGCAAGTCGCGACTGACGCGGCCCACCGCGATCCTGCCCGGCGTGTTCCAGAACATGGTGGACGAGCCCGTCAAGTTTCCGGTGTGTGTGCGCTACCCCGGTTTCGGGATGGGCCGCGTGTTCCGCTCGTTCTGCCTGCGCCAGGAGCGCGGCTATGGCGACGTCCTCCTGTACTATGCGGTGAAGAAGCTGACACCCGATGCGACGTACCAAGGTCGGGAGCCGTTCACGGGCGCCTACTACGCCGTGCCGCTGGGCATGGCCACCCGAGTCAGGCTGGCCGTCGAGCAGATCTCGCTGGAGCCGTCGCCCGGTGGCATGGTGCAGCTGATCGACGACACGGGCGCCCAGTACGATCCGATGGACCTGGGCACGTTCCGCGGGACGCGCTCGCCCGAGTACGAGCTGGCGCGGCGCAACCTGACGGACCAGTACCCCGCGAGCGTGTGGACCGACCTGTTTGCCTCAAAGCCGATCAACATGATCCCGGTGCCGCAGGCCGGCCTCCAGGCTTTTCCGGCCGCCACGCTCCAAGCGGCCAAGGAGGCCGCAGCAGCCGAGGCCGCGCCCGCCGAGGCTGCGCCAGACGAATAAATTACCCGTGTGTTTGCGATCGCGATGGGCGTTATGATGTGGCTGCTCGTGGCGGGCGCGATCCTGGTTGCACTGGCGCTGTGCGAGCCGATTCTCTACCCGCATGCGCGGGCCGACTACCACCGCCGACGCGCGGCCGCACTGGCCGCCGCCAAGAGCGAATGAGAGCGCGCCGTCGCACGATAATAAACTGGCGCTGCGGCGTCGCCAGTGATATAGCAGATCGGATGAGCGGCTCACACGCGATCGAGTCGCCAGACGACATGTCCGACCCGGGCGAGCCGGCCGCGCCGCTGGTCGTGCTGGACACGGCGGTGGCGATCGACTCGATGTTCCTCCAGCTGGGCGACTCGATTTTCGGCACCCTGGCGTTCCTGATCGGCATTATGCATCAGACCGAGCTGTCGAAGGGCGAGCGCTACCTGGCGGTGGTGGTGCTGATCTTTGCCCTCGCCGTCGTCCTGTCCGAGGTGCTGGACTTTTTGCGGTCGCTGGCCTCCAAGGCCGACCTACAGCGGCCGTGGCTCGCGCAGCTCCTCATCAAGGCCACATACATGGTGCTGGCCTATCTGACAGGATTGTTCGCCCGCGCCATCTCGGACGCCATCTCGGGCGCGCCCCGCGCGTCGCCCATCTCGCTCGAGTCGATGTTCAAGCCGTTCATGTGCATCCTCCTACTGCTGGCAATGTTTTACGAAAACCAGATGAGCCAGGCGCCGCCCGCACGCATCATAGCCTGGATCGACCAGCCGTTACAATAATAAACATCCATTCGCAAAAAATCACATGTCTGCAACGCTCGAGGTCCGACCCGTTGGAGCGCATCCCGACGCATCCCAATACCCGGGCACCACGCAGCGCCCGGCCAGCGGAGCGCCCGCTGCCGCCGCACAAAACCCGTACGATCTGCTGATGCAGTGGGCGACACAGGCCGATCTGCCCAGGCAGGTGCTCACGATCGCATGGGTCACCCTCCTCCTGTTCCTGCTGGCGCGCCGGCTACTGGTGCGCCGCGCGCCGGCGGCGCCCCTCGCCCCGACGGCCGGCGCACCGGGCAGCGACGCGCGCAAACTCCAATAATCTATAAAACTCGCGATCGGTGGAATTTTGTGCATTAAAAAAAATTTACCCTGCCCAAATGAAGCAGTCCGATCCGATCGCCGCCAGCGTGCGCCTGTTCGACGACTCGCTGCGCTTTGTGGACGACGAGCTGCGCCAGGGCGTCGAGCGCGCGCTGCGCCTGCTGCCGGCACACGAGCCACGGGCGCGCTGGGAGCCGCGGCACCCGCCGCTGATGCGGTGCGAGTGGCTCAAGTGCCCGCCGGGCGCCGAGCCGCGCCAGCTGCACCTGGGCACGGCGCACGGCGCCGAGACGGCACTGAGCTCGGGCACGCTGCTGCGGTTCGACAGCGAGTACCGCGTGCTGTGCTACGACGGCGCAGGCGCGAACGAGCCGCGCGCGTGCACCATGTCGCTGCGCACCCTCGGCCTACTGCTGGCGCGCGGCTGCGCCGGCCGGTGCCCGGTGGACGCGTACGCGCGGCTCGCGGACGGCCAGACGTTCGACTGGGACAACGACGACCTGCTGTGCGTGCTGACGCTGGACGACGACGAGTGGCAAGACCGCGAGCTGCTGGGCGCGCTGCACTCGCTGCAGCAGTGGGTGCTCCGGGTGCCGCTGCCCACGCTGCCCTCGGTGCTCACGGCCGGCCTGGCGCCCGCCGACGCGAACCGGCTGATGCCGCTGCAGGCCGCGTGCGAGCTGGTGCCGCGGCTGCCGTCCGCACAGCTGGCGCACTGCTCACGCGCGCTGCACCGCCTGGTGTACGAACGCGTGGAGCTGGGCGTCGTGGCGCAACGCCTGCCCGCGTCGGTCGACCGCGCGCGCTTCCAGGAGCTGGCGCAGCAGGTGCTGCAGGCCTATGTGTCGATGCGCTACTGCGACGCGTACATTCTGGCAGACGGGCTGCGCGCGTTCACGGCCTATCTGGTGTCGCACGAGCCCGTGGCATATGGGCTCGCACACTTTGCAGTGCCGCTGTTTCCGGTCGAGCAGGACATTTCGGCGGCGAGCCGCACCGACGCCGTGCGTGCGTGGGACATGCAGCCCCGGCCGATCGCGGACCGGGACGAGGCGCACCGCGCGCGTCTGGCGGCGTTTGTCATGACGTGCTTTGGACACGCGCCGCTGGTGCAGGCGGGCTCGGCCGCACTCGAGCGGCTGGCCGACGGCGCGCAGGACTTGGCGCCGGACGACCTGGCGCGCGCCGCGTGCACCGTGCTGGCGTGGAAGTGGGTGTACCTGGTGCACCTGGTGCCGCTGTACCGCGCGTCGGCCGTGCTGAATCGGCACGTGATGCAGACCTGCTCGCTCTCGCCGTTCCTGACGCTGCCGGCACAGGCCGCGTGGCACGACGGCGAGGCGCCGCTGTCGGTGCTGGCCGCGTATCGGCGGCACGCGTTTGTGTTTCGGGGCGAGCTAACCCAGGAGGGCACGCACCGCGTGGTGCGCGCCGTGCTGGATCTGCCGTTTGTGTCGCACCAGAACACGCCGGCAATGCCGCACTCGCTGGTGGCCTACTACCCGCTGCGCTCGCGTGAGCTCGAAGATTTCGGGCGCCAGGACCCAGAGGCTGGCGACGACCCCGAGGACGACGTGCCGATGATCCGCGCGGTGCGCAAGCGCCAGGCGGCGTGTGCGCTGCGCCAGAAGCGCCAGGCGGTCGACCCACAATCGAACATCTACGCCCACGCCCACGTCGAATCAATGCTGGCGGCGCGCGAGCGCACGCTGCTCGACAAGCTGCGCCCGTGGCCCGTGCACCGCGCCAAGACGGCGTACCGCGGCATGGGCTCGATCGCGCACGCCGACTGGTATGCCGAGCACCAGCAGCGGCTGGCCATTGTGCCGTCCATGTCGTTCGGGCTCCCGTCGGCGCCGGAAATTGCCGCCCAGCCGCCCAGCCGCCGCGCGCGCATCTTTGCCGAGCCGCTACGTTCAGAGTCGGCCCGCATGCACTCGCCCACGCAGCTGCCCCACCTGGTGCCGGCCACCCACTGCCTCGTCGAGGTGTGCAACGAGTCGGTGGACGAGCTGGTCACGCTGGTGCACCGGCACTACCGCTTTCACACCGGCGCAGTGCACTGCGCGGTGGTGCTGCTCAACGCGCACCTGGTGCTTGCGGTGCACGTGTACTGGCGCAACCTGTGCCAGTCGGCCGGCCCGGGGCTGGTGGTGACGCAGGCGCGCCTGGCCGAACTGGTGCGTGCGGCCGCGCCCAGACTGCTGGGCAAGTCGGCGGCCAGCGCGTGCTACGAGGTGCGCGAGGACTCGCCCTACTGGCTGGTGGTGCGCCGGCTGTCAAAGCGCGTAAAGCACGCGGAATGGTACGACCGCATGGAGCGCGAGGGCCCCTTTGTGCACCGGCGTGCCGACCCTCTATTAAACTCTTGATTTTCGCTGGGATTTTAATCGAAATGACTTCGTGGGGCTCGCGCCTCCTCTTTCTGGGCGCCGTCATGGCCGGTTTCGCGGGCTGGTCGCTGTTTTTCGCCGCCGCCGCGTACGCAGCGCGCTTCTCGCCCACACACGGCCTGCTGGGCTACGAGGTGATCTGGCCCCTACTGATCTGGCCGTGCGGCGCGGTGTGGATGATCCGCATGCCGAGGCGGCGCGACGGCCACGACCGCGAAGAGTACGAGCGCCTGCTGAACATCCGACTGTGGGCGGTGATCGGGTTCACAATGTTGGGCGGCATGATGGGCGTGGTGTTCACCATGAGCGAGTGGTTCCTGCCGGCGCCGCACATGGAGCGGCCGCCGGTGACGGCGATGGCGTGGTCGGCGCCGCCGCACATGGGCAGTGCGCCGCGGGGCGTGTTCTCGAGCGAGTCGCGCACGCCGTCGCCCAGCCCCCGACCGCAGAAGGTGGAGGTGCCGACGCCGCCAGATCCAGTGACGGGCGGCCTGCTGCTGGGCCAGTTGGCGCTGCTGGCCGCCAGCAACATGATGATGTGGCTGTACGTTACGGAGGCCGACCACTCTGCCGGGCAGAACGACCCGTTTGCTATGGATTAAACACTGTTTATTTTGCAATCGGCGTGAGGATCAACACGTCGCGCTCGCGACTGATCACGATTCGGCCCAGTCGGTCGATGGCGAGCGCGCGCGCAGTGTCGGCGGCGAGCTTTGAGCTCGCGACGCCGCCAAGTGAGATGCCGGTGTGGTGCCACTTGCCGTGCACGTCCGCCAGCCGGACTAACCCGACGCTCGTGGCGGTAAAGCGCGAAAACACGCCCAGCTGCTGCCCGGACGAGTCGTACGCCGGGATTGGGGCGTGCGGGTCGCAGTCTTCGCGCGTCACTGCGCCGTCGTTTGTGTACACACGCAGCCTCGAGCCGATCGAAATCGTAAAACCATCCTCGGACGCCGCCATGCCGTGTATATCATCCGCGGTCGTGACCGCCGGCGGCGTGTGCGCGGACATCAAGAAGCCGTCGACCATCGGCCCGTGTGCGTGGTGTGCGAGGTCTGGCGTCAGCGCCCACATCGTGAGCGTGTTGGTGCCTGGCGAACGGGTGCACACCATGATCATGCCGTGCGGCGACGCCGCGCCACACACGGGCGGGCCCACGAGAAAGCCCGCGAGCC
>Ga0315287_10000947_pt1 | contig 26039 bp, 19 predicted proteins | sample YL17G11_0_MG_FD_205037 | JGI IMG/M metagenome (GOLD analysis project Ga0315287, IMG submission 205037) | Sediment microbial communities from Yellowstone Lake, YNP, Wyoming, USA - YL17G11_0 | ecosystem: Environmental > Aquatic > Freshwater > Lake > Sediment | place: USA: Wyoming | collected... | reverse complement strand
CGCTTGAATCAGCTGCCGCCGTCCCGCTCCCCTCATCAAACTTCCACCAGCCAACCAAGCCGGTGGTGATATCGGCGCGGGCGGGGTTATGGATTATGAATAACGAAATAAGAAAAACACCTAAGATACTAATAGAAATTAGAAGAAATTTATAGAAATTATTAGAAACTAATTGTTTTCTATTTTCGGTCATTGACGCATTATTATTCCTATCGATGTCCGACGTCGATAAAATTGCTGGTCCGTTTAATCTGCCGGCGTCGGACGTCGGGAGATTGTTCAATTCACGACGACGGTGAAGACGCTACTAAATCTTTAATATACTCCCAGTATTCCGGGTGGCCGTTTTGCTTCATCCAGTACCACCACTCTGCACCCCAGAGATAATATTCCGAGAAGCCCGTTTTTTTGGCGTAATTTATTAAAGACGTAAATTCTTTGTAACTCATCAGCTCCAATTGCTGCGAAATAGGCAAATCATAAGCCAGCCGCGGCCCCCACGGCTCGGCCTGCAACTCAATCACGACAAATCGCTTTTTTAGACCGACAAAAACCCGCGTCAATCTTTCCTTAATCCGGAAAAACGCCGGCGGCAGAGGATACTTGTAACTACCGACCTTATCTTGCCAGACCAGACGATACATCGTCGTGCCAAAAATATCGCCGCGCTTGGCCGCCCACACCCATAAACTCAATTCCCCGCTGTCAGTCACTATAATTGGCCGACTGTCCAGCGATTTAACCAGCGCTATTTCACTGTCCAGTAAACCAACGTCCAACGGCGGACAATCGCCGAAATTCAAAAATGGCTCGTTTTCCACCTGCCAAGCAAAAATCGCCGAATTGTTTTTATAGCGCTCAACGGTTTCCTTGATGTAGTTCAACAAATTCTGATTCCTAAGCGCCATATCTTGGCTGCTGGACCATGCCGGCTCGTGACACTCCGGCCAGCGCGGCGTTTTACGCCCCAGCGCCAAAATAATTTGCGCGTTTCTGGCTTTAGCTTGCGCCACTTGCCAATCCAAATCCGAAAAACTAAAAATCTCAGGTTGCGACTCAATCTCCTCCCAATAGGCCACCAGCCTGATTTTTTTTATTTTCAAATCATCCAGAATTTCGCTATACGCTTGGCGCCAATCCAGACCCGACTGTGTCGCATAGAGCTTGGAAAAAGTTACTCCCCAGCTGATCTGGCGGTTAGGATCTGCCGTATCCCAGCCAAGAAATATTATCAGGCAAAAAAGCACGAGCAAAACGGAAAATAAAATCAGGAGGATTTTTTTCATAAGGCAAGAAAGACAAGACCCACACCGATTAAAATTATCGCCGCGGCTTTTTGAAAAATTATCGGCCGCGTGATTTTTTCTTCTAAAATCTGCGGAAATTTCCTGGAAATAACAATCGTCGTCAAAAGCAAAAAAGCGTATTCGGTCCCCTGAAGTGCACTGACCAGCGCCACGTTGGCACGAGAAATTGCTAAGTTTATAAACAGCGAGCCTAAACTGGCAATCCCTTTACCCAGCACCAAAACAGCACTTAAAGCGGTTGTTGCCTGCCGCCCGGATATCAGCAGCATTTTGCGCCACCGCGGCCAAAACAAAAGCGCGGCAGACGATAAAATAAGCCCGAGATGCGGCCAGATGAAACCGGTGATAAAACCTTGACGACTAAAAATATATTTCACCGCGACCAGATATAGTGCGCTAAAAATGATACACGCGATGACGTATTTTCTGCCCTTCATTGAAAATTTGCTAAACCGGTCAAAATTGACAGACATCAGCAGTCCGCCCAGAACTAAGAAAAAAAACGCCACTAAATCTTTTTGGATCAAGCCTTCCTGCAAAAAGATCCAAGAAAGAAACAAAACCAAAATCGGTCTCAAGGCCCCAAATAATGGCGTCACCCGAGACGCTTCGTTGACATCCAGTGCCTGATAAAAAGTTAAAAGCGACATAAAAAACAAAAAGCCGACAAAAAGGTCAAAGAAAAACCAGCCAAGGCCGGGCCACTTCAGACCGAAAGGCGCCAACAGAAAAACAAAAATGCTCAATACTCCAATATAAAAAGTATAGACAACGGGATGGCTCGTGAAGCGCCGCCCCAAAAAAAACTTATCAAAAATTATTGAGACCGCATTAAGAAGATAACCGAAAGTGCCGATTAAAAATCCTGACATTCAAAATTATGTCATTTAAGCGCAGCGAAGAGTCCTATATTGTTTTAGTACTTCACGGGATTGCTTCGGCCTGCGGCCTCGTAATGACCATTAAAAAATTTAAGCGTCAATTTTATTTTCTTGGCAAATTTTAGCGTATACCAAAGCGCTCGACCTGATTTTCCGTTCTAAAGACTGGTAATTAACTTCAACGAGCCCAAACCTCGGCCAAAAACCTTTATCCCACTCAAAATTATCCAGCAACGACCAATAAAAATATCCGCGCACGTCAACGCCGTTTTCCATTGCTTTGTGCACCCAAAATAAATGCTCCCTGATAAAATCCGCGCGCCGCTTGTCTTCAATATCGGCTAAGCCGTTTTCTGTGATATAAACCGGCTTCTGATATTTTTTCAAACTCAATAAAACATAATAAATCCCTTCCGGGAAAACATCCCAGCCCAAATCGGAGATTTCGGTGTTGGGGTTTTCAATGTCAGCCACGCCGAAACGTCCGCCCAAAACAAACTTGACCGTATCACGGTAATAATAATTCAGCCCGATAAAATCCGAGCAGCTCCAAAAAAGGTTAATCGCTCGGGTATTCTGGATATATTCCAGAATACGCTTGGCCAGATTATCTAAAGGATTCCATCTTTTATAAAGCGTGTGGTAATGGAGATTATGGACGCTGCCCACGGATACTTTGTCGCCGAATTTTTTATGCAGGAGCTCGAAGGTCTCTTTGTGCGCCCGCATCAGATTTTTCAGAACTTTGTCGGCCGTGAAAATATTTTTTACACCCGGCGGGAAAGCGCCGATAATGTATCCTTGGCCCGCGTAAACTGTCGGCTCGTTAATCGGCAGCCAGAATTTGACGTCGTCGCCAAAAGCATCGGCAAGCTTCCCGACATAACGCAAAAAATAATAAATCGTTTTTTTGTTTTCCCAGCCGCCCATATCGCGCACCCAAACAGGGTTAGTCCAATGCCATAAAGTCACAAATGGCTCTAACCCTCTTTCACGCAATGTTTTTATCACCTGCCGATAATGCTCTATTTCTTCTTGCTTAAAATTGCCTTCTTCCGGTTCAATACGCGACCATTCAACAGAAAAACGGTGGGCGTTGTGATTAAGCTGTTTCGCTATATCAAAATCCTGCTCATAATAATGATAATGGTCGCAGGCGCGGCCGGAAAGATAATTTTTTGGTTCGGCCATCTGCGGAAAAAGCTTCGTTTGCCATTCCTGCCAAGCGGCCTTGGCCTCCTGCGCCAAACGACCGGCGTTTTGCCGCTCCCATTCCGTCCAGTCATTAAAATTGCCGCCTTCAACCTGATGGGAGGAGGTCGCCGCGCCCCAATAAAAATCCTCGGGAAATTTAAGTTCCATAAATTTTAGTTAATCTTCGTGCTCGCCCCGTCCCCCCTACAAGGGACCGGACGAACCGAGAAGATTTACCTTTTAATTATACCACCAAGTGCCGCCAAAATAAAAACCTTATATTATTGACTAAGCGCCTCGGCGGCTATAAGATTAGGCCAACGACCGTTCTTAAAACCAACCTATTTTGTGGGAGGGAAAAATGATAGAGCAAAGAGAATTCGCTATTTGCCGTTGCGACCATCCAGGTTGTCAGGCCGAAAGAAACTCGGTCCGGGACATTGCCTGGAAAATGTATGCGATCGTCTTTGGCGTTGACCCTGCCATTCAGCGCGAACTATGGGGAAAAGACACAAAATCAGTGGCTTTTATGATAAAGCGCTGGCATTTTTGTGAGCAGCATCGCGAAATATACAGATATGCCGTAATCTTTGCCATCGCCCAGCATTATCATCACGGCGAAATCAACAGAATTTGCACCGACGCGCACTTTGTATCAGGGCTAGGCTGCTGGATAACCTTCATTGACGTTCTAGGAGGCAAACGCCCGGTTTCTTTGCAGTTTGACTATCAAACCATCGTGGATATCTATAGGGGCCTACCTGAGGCGATGCTTGAGAAGGGTTCGCTTCCCGATCGAGTTCAAGGCCTAGAAAGGTTACTCTAAAAACAGCAAACGCAGAAAAAGGGCGCCATGCGCCCTTTTTAATTTTCGTCAAAAATGTGGCAGCACGGAAGTTGCCGCTTATGAATTTCTATATTAAACTGTCTGATTATCCGATCAGCGCGTTCCAGTCCTGCGAAAAACGCTCAAGGCCTTTGTCGGTTAACTCATGGAAAAGATTAAAGTTTTGCCAGAAGCCGTTAATATTAATATCTTGATAAGTTATCTCTTTGAGATTTTTCGCATCGTATGCGTAATCGTAACTTGAGACAATGGATCCATTCTCCGTCCACTCTTTTAAAATTTTTAATGGCGCGGTGATGATATCGGCGCCAAGCGCCAGCGACCACAAAAAATGCTCTATATTTCTGACGCTCGCCACCAGCGCTTCAACGTGACCGTCTCCCGCTTCATACATTTTAAGAATATTTTTGATTAAATCCATCCCGTTTTCGTCGTGGTCATCCAGCCGGCCGACAAATGGCGAAACAAAAACATCTCCCTTTTTTGCGCCGCGCGTAGCCGCATAAACCGCCGCGGCCTGCACTTGGCTGAAACATAATGTCATATTAACCCTGGCACCTGCCTTTATGACTTCGCTGGCCGCTTCAAGGCCGACGATGGTTATCGGCAATTTAATATGGGCGTTCGAAATCCAGCTGGCCATTTCTTTTGCCTGCGCCAGCATTTCTTTAGCCGGGGTCTTGGCATCGGCATAAACTTCAATTGAGATTGAACCTCCGGGAATCATCGCGGAAATTTTTTCCACAACGTTGCGATAAAAATCATAGACCTCTTTTTGACTGAATTTTTCCCCGCGCTCAAGCCGCGCCATTGCTTCGGGATTTCTGGCCATTAGCGTCGGATTGGTTGTTTGACCGTCAAGGAAGCCCAAAATTTTAATTGCCTCCCGCGTTTCATTTGGGTCGCCGCTGTCCAAAAATATTTTTGTTTTAAGATTTTCCGGCCGCATAAAATTATGAAATATTATCTGGCAAAAAATGATAAATATCAAACCAGCCCAAAGCGATATCAAATTGGCTAAATAGGAAAAAGATTCGGGTCTTTTATTCTGTTTGACCTTTTCCCCTAGCGCGATTTTATTTAAAAAAATCCAACAATTTGTAAACCAGCATCGCGGGCCAAACGAGGGCTTTAAGAAAACCGAGCACGCCGTCCCAAAAACTTGCCGCGTGCCCGATAAAATAAACTGCTGCTCCGATAAAGCCCAAGCCATAGACCGCTCCTGAAACATGTTTTTGCATGTTTTTTTATTAATTATTATTAGTTCCGAGTTTAGCTGGGGTACTTGGATTAGAACCAAGACACCATGCTTCAGAGGCATCCCCGCCAGGACGGGACAAAGTGTCCTATTTCACCCCGCCAAATTTATTTTTTCCTTCCAAAGCTGCGGGACTTGGATTCGAACCAAGATACCATGCTTCAGAGGCATGTGTCCTACCATTAGACGATCCCGCAGATTTGGATAGAAATTTTCTAAAAGCGACCTTGCCTTTGCAGTTTTTAGTTGATAAATTTGGCGGGACAAGTTAAACGATCCCGCAAAAATGTTTTCCAATTTCAACTGGATTCCCGCTTTCGCGGGAATGACAGAAAAGAACGATTCGAAATCCCCCTAAATCCCCCTTTTCCAAAGGGGGAAAAATAACTAACAAACTAAAAAACTATAAACTGGCAAACTATTCCTTAAGGTATCTTCTGATGGCAATTAAGCTGGAAACGCTGCCTAAAAGCACGCCGACTCCCAATAGCAGAAGCGTAAACTGCCAAAAATTTACCTGATAATAATAAAGCAAGTCGACGCTCGGCAGAAAGCCGGTGATTTTTGACGAGAACAAAAGCAGTAAAGGATAAAGCATAAACAAAGTTGTCAGGCCCGCCGCCACGCCGTAAATCACGCCTTCAATCACAAACGGCCCGCGGATAAACCAGTTGCTGGCGCCAACGAGTCGCATCACGGAAATTTCATCGCGCCAACTGTACATGGTTAAGCGAACCGTATTGAAAGTGACTAAAATTGCGAGCAACCCCAGCACAAGAGAAACAACAAGACCCCCTTTTTGCATATTGCTGGTCAAGCTGGAAAGCCGGTTAATAATTTCTTTATTTTGTTTGAAATCAACCTTATCAATTAATCCCTTAAATCTTTCGTCATTCAAATAGTTGGCGATGCTTTCATATTGTGAAGCGTAGCGCGCCTTGATATTCAAACTGCCCTGCAGTGGATTTTCGTCAAGCTCCTGCAAGCTTTGCATCAAAACCGCGTCTTCCTGATGTTTTTCCTGAAATCTTTTTAGCGCTTCTTCCTGCGAAACATAATCAATGCTTTTCACTTCCGTTAAATCAACCAGTTCCTGACGCACCTGCAGAATTTTCGTTTCCTCGGTGTCCTGATTGAAATAGACGCTGATGTCAACGCGGTTTTGCAAATCAATCGCCACCGCTTGCATCGTCACGTTAAATAAAGCCAAAGCGGCGATCATCAGCAACGCCAAAATCATTACCGCCACCGTGGCGGTAGAAAGCCAGTAGTTGCGCACAAAGCTCTGCCAGCCGGATTTTAAAATTCTGCCGAAAGTTGTTTTGAACATAAATGACTAAATTTCAAAATCTAAAGTACTGCATTCTAAATAATATCCAATTCCAAAAGCTAAAAATACGAATTAGATTTGCTTAGGATTTGTAATTTTGGATTTAGAATTTCTATAGTATGTATCTTCCGTTTTCCTCATCCCTGATAATCCTTCCCTTATCCAAAGTAATCACTCTTTTCCCCAGGCTATTGATAATTTCACGATCATGCGTAGCCAAAACAATCGTTGTGCCCAGCTCGTTGATTTTTGAAAGCAGACGAACGATATCCCAAGTATTCAATAAATCCAGATTGCCGGTCGGCTCGTCGGCCAAAATGACGGGAGGCCGGTGGATTAAAGCGCGCGCGATCGCCACCCGCTGTTTTTCGCCGCCCGAAAGCTGATGGGGAAATTGGTTAATTTTTTCGGCCAGGCCGACTAGTTCCAGAAGCTGTGGCACGTCCTGCTTGATTTCCGCGCTTTTGGCACCGACAACTTCCATGGCAAAAGCCACATTTTCATAAGCCGTGCGGTCGGGCAATAATCGAAAATCCTGAAAAATCATCCCGATTTTGCGTCGTAACAACGGTAAATCATTATCTTTTAAAAGATTGATATTTTGCTTATCCAAAAAAATCTTGCCGCGCGTGGGCTTTTCCTCGCCCAGCAATAATTTAAGCACGGTTGATTTGCCCGCGCCGGAAGCCCCGGCCAAAGAAATAAACTCTTTCGGCTTAATCGTCAAATTGATTTTGTCCAAAGCCGTACAGCCGTCATAAATTTTGGAAACGTTTTGAAAAACAATCATTTTAGCATCCTAACATTTTAACATTTAAACATTATTGGCGCGTTATTTATAGTTTTTCTTTCAATGAATATTTAATGTTTTAACCTCTGTGTCAATAAATTCGTCCAATTCGCCATCCAGCACTCGTTCGGGATTTTTTGATTCAACGCCCGTGCGCAGGTCCTTAATTAATTTATAGGGGTGTAAAACATAATTTCTGATTTGCGCGCCCCACTCGGCCGTGCCTTCGCCTTCCTGGATATCGGCGCGCAAACTTTCAACCGCCGCCTGCTGCTGTTTTAACTGCCGCTTGTGAATCCGGCTCAAAAGCATTTTCATTGCCTGCTCTTTATTGGAACCCTGCGAACGCTCGCTCTGACAAGCCGCCATAATGCCTGAAGGCAAATGAGTTATACGAACCGCCGATTCGGTTTTATTGACATACTGTCCGCCCGGCCCGGAAGCACGGTATGTGTCAACTCTCAAATCCTCCGGCCTGATTTCAATTTGAATCGCCTCCTCCATTTCGGGCAAAACCTCAACTAATGCAAAAGAAGTGTGGCGCAAATTATTGGCGTTAAAAGGCGAAAGCCGCACCAAACGATGCACGCCCGATTCTCCTTTCAGATAACCGTAGGCATAAGACGCGCGGATTTCAACGGTCGCATTTTTAATACCCGCCTCCTGACCTGCGTGGATATGCAGCACCTTGGCCTTGAAACCGCGGCGCTCAGCAAATCTTAGATACATGCGCAGCAGCATTTCTGTCCAATCCTGCGCTTCGGTGCCCCCGGCGCCGCTGTAAATTGAAAGCAAGACGTGGTTTTTATCGTAAGGACCGGAAAAAAATATTTTCAGTTCTTCTTTTTGAATAAGCTTTTCTAAATCAACGAGCGATTTTTCCGCAGTAGCTTGTTTGTCTGTATCTTGTTCCAAAAGAGCTTTGCTTTTCCCCACTTCTTCAGCCAGCAGTTCAAGCTCCATTTTTATGCTTTCCCATTTTTCCCGCTCTTCCTTCAGCTCCGCGAGTTCCCGGCTCAAGCGGCCGGCTTTTTCGTGATCTTGCCAAAAGACCGGCTCTGCCATCTGTTTTTCAATTGCCGCTATTTGCTTTTCTTTTTTTGCCAGTTCAAAGACGGTCCGCGGCCTTTTGGACGCGGTCTGTTAATTCTGCCAGTTTTTTTACTGCATTTTCTATCATTTTTGCAACTTAAATCTATCACAAAACCACCAAAAAAACAATGAGCCGGAGACGAGATTTGAACTCGCGACCGGCGTTTACCCCGCCGTCTTGCGGAACAACCTTTCGCTTATTTACCCGCCAAAGATGAGCCGGAGAGAGGGATCGAACCTCCAACCTATGCTTTACGAAAGCATTGCTCTGCCATTGAGCTACTCCGGCCAGCTCTTCGCTCCGATTTACATCGGAGCTTCGGCTTGGCAAGCATCTTACATAACAACCGCTTGCCCTTCCGAAGCTCAAATGCAATTTGAGCGAAGGAGGGAGCTACATCGACACGAAAAGATGCGGGGCAAACGAAAACACTGCTCTACCGCTGAGTTGCTCCGGCCTAATTTGAATGGGTTGAAAATCGGACCCATATTCATTCCTTGTCCCCCTAGCGTCGCTAAAATGAGCGAGAGACGGGAATCGAACCCGCGTCCTTAGCTTGGGAAGCTAACGTACTACCACTGTACTACTCTCGCGCAAAGCGCAGTACAGATTTAGTGCGGGGCTTGAGAAGGAGACATTCTGCTGCTGAACTACTCCCGCGCAAAATGTAGTGCAAATTTAATGCGGCGTTTAAAAAGAATACGCTCCGCCACTGAACCATACCCGCAGCGCACCAAAATGTAAATATCTTAATTGCTGAAATGTTAATATGCTAATGTTTACTGTCCAAAAAAATATTTCCACCATTCAACGAAATTATTTTCCGAAACAGCGGCTGTTTCGCTCTGACCGAGAACGGAAGTTGGCGTGGTGATTGACTCCTGACTGAACGCCGCTTCCGGCACCATCACCACATTTTCTCCTTCCCTCTTTAAGTTTAATTTTTCCTTCGCCTCTTTTTCTAAAAAGTCCTGATTGTTGAAAAAACTCATCAATTGCGTCAGTTCCTGATCTTTTCTGTCTATTTTTGCGATTTCTTTTTTCAAGGAAGAAATTTCGTTGTCCAGTTGGTATTTCCGATAAAGCGTTTTGACGGAAATGAGCGTCAGCCAGATAGCCGCTAAAACCAAAATAAAAAGTAGCGACCGCGAGCCTAATATTTTTTTGAATTTGCTTTCCTCCATTTTTGTGCTATAATTTAATAACTAACAATTATAAGCTATCCTAATGGATCTAGCTCGCCGCAGAAAAACTTTCCGCATTTTCTGGATCATCGTCGTCGCCGTTGTTATCATAAGTATGGTGGCCTTTATGATCGCCCCGCTATTTGGATAATAACAAATTTTGCGTCATTTTTCCAAACTTCAGACCGCGGTGCGGTCTTTTTCGTTTTTACTACCGTTTTTACGATAACGTAATCCGCGCATGCCAAAAATTTTGTTATAAATTCAGGCCGAGCCGAGCGCGTAAAATCGCGTGCTGTGGTTGGCCCCGCGTAGCGGGGCGTAGATAACGATTTTAGCGAAGCAAGGCCTAGAATTTATCAAAATTTTATGGCCGCGCGGAAACTCTTTGGCTACTTTTCTGGTTACAGAAAAGTAGCCAAATCATTTCCGTAATATTTTCAAAAACACCTCCTGCGGAATATTAACCCGCCCGCTCAAAAGCATTCGCTTTTTGCCTTTTTTCTGCTTTTCCAGCAACTTTCTTTTACGCGTCACGTCGCCGCCATAAAGATAGCCGGTCACATCCTTTCGCCGCGCTCTGATATCCTCGCGCGCCAAAATTTTCCCGCCGACTACCGCTTGCAACGAAACCATGAATAATTGCGCCGGCAAAATTTCTTTCAACTTCGCAACCGTCAGTCGGCCTTCGCTTTGCGCCTTATCTTGCGGCACAATCCTTGAAAACGCCTCCACGATTTCCCGCGCCACTAAAATATCCAGCCGCACCAAATAATTTTCACGCCAACCAATCAGCTCATAACTCATAGAAGCGTAGCCGGAAGTGACGCTTTTTAATTTATCATAAAAATCAACGATAATTTCGCGCAACGGCGCCTCATACGTTATCACGACCCGCTGACTGCCTAAATATTTCGTATCGGCGTAAACGCCGCCCAAATTTTGCAGAAGTTTGGAGAGCATGCCCAAATATTCGCTCGGACTGATAATTTCCAGCTTCACCCATGGCTCGCTGATTCTTTCAATGCGGCTGGCGTCAGGCAGCTGCTGGGGAGAATAAATGAATTTTTCCTGTCCGCTTTTTTCTTTGAGCTGATAGACAACGCTGGGAGTAGTCACAATAAGCTGTAAACCGTATTCCCGCCTCAATCTTTCAGAAACGATTTCTAAATGCAGCATTCCCAAAAAACCACATTTGAAACCGCGGCCGAGCGCCTCGGAGTTTTCCGGCTCAAAAACCAGCGCCGCGTCGCTCAATCTCAATTTGCCCAAAGCGTCACGCAGCAAATTATAATCGTGGTTTTCGCGCTCCGGGCCGGAGGAAGGGTAGAAACTGGCAAAAATCATCGGCTTTGGTTCACGATATCCGGGCAAAGGCGTCAGCGCCGAGGCCAACGGGAAATGCGTGATGCTATCGCCCACGCGACACAAAGCGACTTCTTTTAAGCCCGTCGCCACATAACCGATCTCTCCGGCCGATAATTTTCCCGTCGGTTTTAAATCCGGTTTGAAAATTCCCGTTTCTAAGACCTCAATTTTTGCGCCTGCAGCCATAAAAACAATTTTATCGCCTTGTTTTATTTCGCCGTCCACCACGCGCAAATAAGCCAGGACGCCTTTGTAAACATCATAGGCGGAATCAAAAACTAAAGCGCGCAACGGCTTTGACGTTTCATTTTTTGGCGACGGCACTTTTTCAATCACCGCTTGCAAAAGTTCTTCAACTCCCGTACCTTCTTTGGCTGAAATTTTATAAATTTCAGCCGCCGCGATATTTTCCGCCTCCAGGATTTTTCTTATCTCTTCCTCAACTTCCTGCTCCCGCGCGCCCGGCAAATCAATCTTATTTATCGCCGGAATTATCACAAGTCCCTGCTCTCTTGCCAAGTGCAAATTCGCCAAGGTCTGCGCCTGCACGCCTTTAGTGGCGTCAACCAACAATATCGCGCCCTCCACTGCGGCCAGCGAGCGCGAAACCTCGTAGGAAAAATCAACGTGGCCGGGCGTGTCAATCAAGTTTAAAGTGTAAAATTTAAAGTTAAAAGTTTCGGTATCCCGCGCGACGGGATTTATTTTAAATTTTTCATTGTCATTTTGATTTTTGATATTTGATATTTGAATTTTATAGTCCATACGCACCGGCTGCAACTTTATAGTAATTCCCCGCTCGCGCTCCAAATCCATCGTATCCAAATATTGCTGGCGCATTTTGCGTTTTTCCACCGTCCCGGTCAATTCCAAAAACCGGTCCGCCAAAGTGGACTTACCATGATCAATGTGAGCGATAATACAGAAATTCCTGATGTTTGCAGGCATGCGTGATTATTTTTTCCGCCCTATCTCAATGCCGAAACGGCAAAAACGCGCTCCAAATATCGCCTCCATTATCCCATAAAACCACGCCCTTTTCAATTTTTTGGGCCAGAAAATATCAAAAAACAGCTGCTAATCAACAACCGTTTTTATTTCAGCGTCTACGGTTTATCGTTTACAATTTATCGCTATTCTTGTATCAATTCTTTATCCGGCGCCACTGATTTAAAAGGCAGACGATTTTTGATTGCCTGCCAAAAGGCCTGCATTTCGGCAGAACGCAATAATAAGCCCGCTAAAAAATAAACCGCCAAACCGGCAATACCGGCAAGCAATCCTTGGGTAAAGATGCCAAGCACCGTGTGCGTGTCAACAAACAGGTCCATTAATTGCAGCGTTAAATAAGCGGCCGCGCCGGCTAAAAACGATGCCAAAATAATTTTTAGGCCCCCGGCGAAAATTTCTCTGAAACCTAAATTACCAGTTTTTCTTTCCAAAAAAAACCATAAAAAAATCAGATAAATAATGCTGCCGATGGCATAGCCTAAGGCCAGACCGGCAACACCAAGATAGCGTGCCAAAAACCAAGCGGCGAAAATTCGCAAGGCCGAAGAAACCAGACCGAGCCAAAAAGGAGTCCTGGTATCTTTCAGCGCAAAAAAGCAGCGCACCAAAAGCAAAATCAGCGCTTCGGCAAAAAGACCGAACGTCAAATATTCAAGTGAACGAATGGTTAAAATCGTGGCCGTCCAGTCAAACTTGCCCGTGCCCAAAATTACGCGCACAATCTGCGCCCGTAAAACAATAAAAAGCGCGCTTGAAGGGACAATCAAAAATAATATCTGCAAAAATGTCTGGGAAAAAGTTCGGCTGAAACGCAGCCAGTCTCTGACCGCCACGTTTTGTGAAAGCGTCGGAAAGGCCGCCGTGGCGAGCGAGACGGCAAAAATCCCAAGCGGAAAACTCCAGATGTTATAGGAAAGATTAAAAATTGCCAAACTCCCGGCTGCCAAACCAGAAGCCAAAATGGTAATCGCGACAAAATTCAGCTGCGAAATAGCCAAAGTCAGAATGCGCGGCACCATCAGCTTTATCAGGCGCCGCACGCCCTCATCCGTAAAATCCCACGAAAATTTGTAACGGAAACCCAGCCAAAAAACCGTCGGCAACTGAATAAACATATTAAGCAGCGCGCCCAAAACTACGCCCAAAGCCAAACCGTAGATGCCAAAGCGCGGCGTCAAAAATAAAATGCCGCAAATTATTCCCAGATTATAAAAAATCGGCGCCAAAGAATAAATCAAAAATCTTTTAGCGCTTTGCAGCACCCCGCCGCAAATAGAACCAATGCCCATAAGCAGCGGACTCAAAAATATAATTCTCGTTAACGCCACGGTTTGCGCGAATTTTTCGCCGGTAAACCCGGGCGTGATTAATTTCATAATCTGCGGCGTGAAAATGAAAAATACCGCGCTAATAATTATCAGCCCGACAATCAATATATTCAAAATACTGTTAACAAAATGCCAGGTTTTTTGCCGGCTGTTATTTTGCCACAAATTCACAAATACCGGAATGAAGCCGGCCGAAAGCACTCCTAAAATTAAAAGATTATAAACCAAATCGGGAATACGGAAAGCCGCGTAATAACTATCCAGTATATCGCCCGCGCCAAAATGCCCGGCCAGTAGCCGATCGCGGATTAAACCTAAAAAGCGGCTCACCAATGAAGCCGCTGCCAAAATTAAAGCCGCAGAAGTTATTGTCTGCGACTGGCCATTAAAGATTTTATTGCTGAATATTTTTAACATTACCGTCCGAAAACTATACCGTAAAACTTATCCGTTTTCAACTCATCGGTAAATTTTATCTGCGAGCCGGAAATTTGTAGATTTGGCGGGTATTGCCATTGAATTTTGAAATTGTCAGGCAGCCGCAAAACGCTTTCAAAAGCGCTGCTAAGGCTGCCCGATTGTTTTTGCGCCAACAAACTATAACTCAAATCCCTTGCCGACAAATCAAATTTGAAAGGCAACCGATATTTATAAGTGATCTCTAAAGTTTCGCCCGGGCTCACGTAAGTCCAGTTGCCAAAAACAGTTTTACCCGATTCTTCAAGAATCTGCGTGCCGGAATTATCGTCAATTACCATATTTTTTTCTTCCGCCTCAATATTGCTGTCGCGCTTAAAATTCGCGGTTTCATAATTAATCGGCGGCTCGTTGTATTCCAGCGTCTGGCCTTTAACGGACAAAAGCTTGCTGCCCAGCGGCACATAAACCCGCAAATAATCGGCGTTCACACGGTTATACCAGTCATACTGGCTTTTGCCGCCAAGATGCTGGCGCACGATTTTTACCGTGTCAATAACAGTGCCGTCGGCCTGCGCCTCGGCCTGATGATAAATTTCTTGTTCAATAACTTTGTCGGTCTTAAAACCGTTGATATTGGTATTAATCACGGCCAAATAATCTTTATCGGTCGACAAAATCTCGCCGCCCCAACCCTGCTCTTTAAATACCGCCTCCAAATCAGCATTTGAGAAATAAAATAGAATGTGTTTTTCTTTGAGCGAATCGGCAAAAACCTGCAAGATCTGCTGGTATTTTTCCGGCCAAACTTGCCAGAGCTTATCTAAAAGCTTTGGCGCAAAATCATCCAAAATCTTTTTGGGTTGATTTTGCGCCTTGGCAAAATCAACTTCAACTTTATGCTGGGTGATGTCAATAAAATTATTTTGGTCCAAAACTACGCTGTATTCGGGTAACTCAATCGGACCGGTCACAGCCAGCAGCCTTTCAACCACCGTTGGCGTCAAAGAAATCACGCCGTCAACCGTTTCGCCGCCGGCTTTTTCGTAAAACCACATGATTTTTTTGGCTGAAGTCGGAAAATCGGCGAACCAATTAGCATCGTGCGTTGACCAGGCAGTGGAAATTTTTTGAATTGGCTGCGGCGGCACCACCTTTTCATAAAGCTGGCCGTCCAAGTCATAAATATTGCTGACACGCAAATTCTTAACCTTGCCTTCATCTAAATCCAAAATGCCATAACTGCCGATGAAACCGCCGGTCGGCCGGGCTTCAGAATTGTTTTGAAAAATGAGCAAATATTTTTTAGCTCGCTCGTGCCCAAGAATTTGAGCAAAAACGCCGCTCCAGCTATCAAGCTGTGTTAAGGCCTGCGAAACAAACGGCAATTTTTCCTTGAGCGACTTAACCGGCTCGGTCATGTTTTGCGGCAAATCAGCGATGTTGACGTTAGCCAGCGCCGCATTGGCCGAAGCGACGGCGCCAAGCGCCGTTTTTATTTCGTTCCTTGCCTGAACGATTTTTTGTGTCAATGATTCCTGACTGTTGGAAAACGAATCGCCGACTTTTGACGGCAAAAACAAATTAGCAATCTGCGTAAAACTTTTGCCCGCTTGTGCCATGCCCTCACCGGCTTCAAGCAAAGCCGCTCCCGACCCGACGGTCGAACCGCCGGGTAATTTTTCCAAAACGGAGATTAAACCGCGTCCCATGACACCAAGATCATTATCCGCCTGCAAAAAATTCTGGTAGGCGATTTCGAAATTAACTTGCGCGGCGCCAAAATCAAAACGCGATGCCGAATCCTTGCCGGCTAGCATCGCCTGATAAGCCTGCATCGCCGAGCTTAAAATGCTGTCTTTGGCGGAAAGCCCGCGGCCGGCCAGCGACATACCAAAAATTACTAAAGTTATAAAAATACCGGCCGCCGCAAAACCGGCGATGCGTGGAAACAAACGAGCTCGAATCGCTCTTGACTTAACCGACACGGTTCCCAATTCTTCCGGCGCTGCTAAGACAACTGCCTGAACCATCGGTTCAATATCGACAATCGGTATATTTTCTGGCGGCTGGAAAATTGTTTCAATGGACTGACTTTCTGGCTCGTCTGACAAAACTGTTTCGGACATTCCACTTTCCTGAACAGCCGGCGACTCTGCGAAAAAAATGCTTGACGTTTCATCCGGCAACGTGGCTAACTCTAGCGCAACGGCTACCGACGGCTCTTCTTGCGTCAACAAATTTATTTTTGTTTCCGCTTCTTCAACTAAAGGCAACTCGGCCAAAACCAGATTAGTTGTTTCTGCTTGCGCCGCTTCCGATTCGGCGGCTATTTCGTTTTGCGCGGCTTCCGCTATCTCTTTAATCACAGCCGGCGTTTCGTTTTCTTCTCCCTCTAACAATGTCTCAATTTCCGGGTCGCCGTTGACCTGTTCGTCCAGCGCGGCCAAAATTTCGTCGGCGGAAATCGGATCCGGCCAATCCTGCGTCAACTTTTCAATCCGCCCGGCGCTTTTCACAATCGTCTCCCAATAATTGCTTTTTCGCCGCGGCTTAACCGACGGAACCAAAACATAGGAACGGCTTGTCTCTTGTTCGTTTTTTTTGCCGCCGCTAAATTCAAATCCTTCAATTTCCGATAGAACAGACAACAAATTCTTGCGCGCTACAGAAAAATCCTCCTCGCCTTCAGCTAACATTTCAATTTTCAAAACTTCCGCTTCGGGCCAATAACTAATGCCCTTTTCTTTAAGCAGAGCGCTGACATCTTTTTGGGAACGCACCGCTTTTTTGATTTTTTCGTTAGACGCTTTGTGCGGTATCGGTTTGACGACAGAATTTTCCGCTGCTTGCTTTCGCAAGTTGATAATCCGCCCTGATGAAAAATCATCTCTTTTTTCGGCCGAAAATTTAAGAATTTCTTTTTGCGCTAAATCTAAAATCCGCTGGATTTTAGCAATTCTTTCTTCATCCAGCTCGCCGCCGCTTTTGCGCGGCCGAACATCAAAAAGTTGGGTTTTGATATCCCGATAACCCATTTGCTTTAATTATATCACATTTCTAATTTGTTTAATCCACAAATAGGCAAATAAAAAAGCGGGCCAGATTTTCTCTGCCCGCTTAGCTTTAACGCACTAAGCCCTGTCATGAATCAAGCTTTATTGGCCAAATATATTTTCAGCGTTTCCTTAGCCATTTTTTGCCATGAATATTTTTTGATTTGCTCAAAACCGCGGATTAACAACGCCCGCCGCAGTCCTTCATCAGACAACACCTGGTTGATTTTTTCCGCCATATCTTTTGGGTCGTGCGGGTCAAAATAGAGCGCGGCAGAGTCTAAAATTTCCGGCAGGCAGGTGGCGCCGGAACAGACAACGGGCACGCCGCAAGCCATTGCCTCAAGCGGCGGCAAACCGAAACCTTCGCACAACGACGGAAAAGCATAAGCGCTCGCATTTTGATAAAAAATTGCCAACTCTTTATCCGGCACAAACCCCGCAAAAACCACCCGTGCAGAAACTATCATGCTAGTTAATATGGAAGTATTAGATAGCTTCAGGCGGCGATAAAAATAATCATCCTCGCCCACCAAAACCAGCTGAAAATCTTTTTTGTAATCATTAACCAGAATGCCAAACGCTTCAATCAAACGCTCCAAATTTTTGTGCGGATAAGCATTGCCGACATATAAAAGATACGGTTTTTTTATACCACAATTCTCTAAATTCGTTCCGGAACTTGGGACTTCCTGTTTCAAGCCGCCACCAGATACGCCTTCATAAGTGACTTCTATTTTGCCCGGCTCAACCCTGAAATGCTTAATAATGTCCTGCTTCACATATTCGGAAACGGTGATGATTTTTTTAGCCCGCTTAAGAGCCGCCCAGATTACCAACCGGTAAGCCAGATGCTTGAACCAATAAGCAAACGGCCCGAGCGTTGAGGCGCGGCGCGTGGGAAAATGCCGCAAAATTAAATCGTGAATGGTCACGACAAAGGGCCGAAAATAAAAAATCGGCGCGTTAAAATGCGGGAAATGCATCAAGTCAGTTTTCTGCCGATAAATTTTTGCCGGGAAAAAAATCTGTTCGGCCAAGGTATACCAGCGGTAATCGGCTAACGCTTTTTTGAATTTTTCATTTTGCGGCTGATAATCATTAAAATTTTCGGCGCGCAAAAAAATCACATAATTATTTTGTGTGTCTAATTTTTCCAGCTCCTCAACCAATTTTTGCGTATAGCGCCCTAATCCTTTGGCGCGCGGGCCAAAAAACCGGGCGTCAATGCCTATAGTCATAAATTACAAATATTTCCAGATTACGGACACAAATTTTGTTCGCGTACGTATCTGTAGTTAACTTGCGACCCCTATTAATACTTCCAGCGTCTCTTTCGCGCATTTGTTCCAAGAAAATTTCTTTGCTTGCTCAAAACCCTTGGCGACTAAAAATTCACTCAAATTTTCATCGGTCCAAATTTCATTTATCGCCCAAGCCATTTCTTCAAAATTATAAGGGTCAATCATCAGCGCTCCTTCACCAGCCACTTCCGGAAAAGAAGACGTGTTGGAGCAAATCACCGGCACGCCGCAGCTCATCGCCTCAAGCGGCGGGAAACCGAATCCTTCAAAAAAACTCGGATAGACAAAGGCTGAAGCCAAATTATAGAGATAAACCTTGTCTTCCGATTCGACAAAGTCGGTGAAAATTATATCGCGCGAAAACTGGGAATGTTTTGCCAGGGCCAAAATATCCCGATAAAGCCATCCTTTTTGACCTGCAATTACCAGCGCCGGCCGTTGGCTCCTGTCAGTTAATTTTTTCCGAAAAATTTCGTAGGCCTTAATCAACCCGGCTAAGTTTTTGCGCGGCTCAATCGTGCCGAAATATAAAATAAATTTTTTGGGCAGTTTGTATTTTTTGACCGTCGGCGCTTTCCATTTTCCGCCCGATAATTTCCTGAATTCCTCTCCCACACCAGAATAGATAACTTTTATCCGTTCTCCGGGAACATTATAGAGATCAACCAAGTCGTTTTTGGTGGAATGCGAAACGGCAATGATTTTTTGGGCATCATACGCTCTTTTTTTTGGCGCCAAGAATTTATGCCAAGAGCGTTTGCGCCAAGGAAAAAACTCGGGGAAATATTCAAAAGAAAGGTCATGAAAAGTTATGACTTTTTTACATTTTCCGGAAACCCGATTCAACAAAAAATGCGGGCAGAAAAAAACATCGGCGCCGCCCAATAATCGGTTGACCTTAGGAAGCCCGAAAAATTTCGCCATCGGATCAAGAACGAAACGATTGGGATAATTGAATTCATGAACCTTCACGTTAGGCCGCCTCAGCCAAAAATATTTTAGCGGCGCCTTACGAAAAGCATTATAAAATAACTTATAGTTATTTTTGTGGTCCAAAGACAAAAGACGGGACAGAAGATTAATCGTGTATTCCTCTATCCCGGTTCTCGTGCCCTTGGCCAAAACGCGAATGTCAACCCCAATGTTCATAAATTAAAATGTAGTAAATCGTAAAATAGAAAATTCTATTTACCCCCACATCTCACGAGGCGTGGGGCTTACCTGAAATATTCTTTGGCTGTCTTGGTAAAAAAACCGACGACCAATCCGGCCAGAAAACCGATCAAGATATTCCACCAAAATTTATAATCGCTTTTGGCGGCGACCGGCTCGCCCGCCAAAACGGCAAAAGAAATCCCCTGACCTGATATGGTGTTGAGCGAATTCGTTCTTTCGGAGATGACCGTACCGATTGCGCTAGCCAGAGCTTTCGTTTCTGCCTCACTTTTTGTCCCGTAGCGTACTTCCACAATATTAGGCGCAATTTTAGCGGCGCTGAAACGACCGGCCAATTCTTTAAGCGACGGGAATGAGCTGTTGAACCCAGCTTTCTGATAGATTAACCTGCCTACTTCCGGCGTTTTAAACCAGCCGGTCACCGTATCGCCGAATTCATCGCTCGCCATTAGCGCGTAATAGTTATCGTATTTATAATCAAAAACGGCTTGCGTTCCCTGGCGGCTGATAGTTAAGGCCAAAGAAACGTCATAACGCTCGCCCTTCAGCCAAAAGAATATCCCTGCCGCCAGCCCCACCAAAACAGCAAAAACCAAAATAAATTTATATTTTTTAAGATAATGAACGATTTTTTGATAATTCATTTTTTTGATTTAGGAATTATGATTTTCCCGCAACGCATTTTCTGCAAACATTTTTATTTTATTTTTAAAGATTTCTTTGTCAAATTGCCGCGCGTGCTCGCGGATAAGCCTGGCGTCAAAGTTTTGAGTGCGAAATTTTCGCAAAGCTTCAATCAAAGAAGTGACGGATTGCTCGTCAAAAAAAATACCGGTCTCCCCTTCTTCGATGATTTCCAGCGCTCCCCCGCCGCGATAAGCAATCACCGGCCGGCCGGCGCTCATCGCTTCAACTGCGCTGATACCAAAATCCTCTTCTTGGGGAAAAACAAAAGCCTGGCATTTAGCATAATATTCTCTTAGTTTCCGGTCGTCCACCAAACCGATAAATTCAACGTTAGACCGCGCCAGATTTTGAAGACGCTTTTTTTCCGGCCCTTCGCCAATAATTTTAAGCGGCCAACCCAGTTCATTAAAGGCCGCGATCGCCAAATCAATTTTTTTATAAGGTAAAAAACGCGCCACCATTAAAAAATAATCATCCGGTTGCTCCGCCAAAAAAAATTGGCTGGTATTGACCGGCGGATAGATGACCTCAGCCTTTTGCCGATAATATTTTTCAATACGCTGCGCTACAAAGCGGGAATTGGCAAGGTATTTGTCGACCCGGACAGAAGCGGCTTCGTCCCAAAGCCGCAGATAATTTAAAAAGAAAGGAATGAATTTTTTTATGAAATTAGGGTAATTGAATTCTTGAAGATACTTATGGCTGTCGTCCCAGAAATAACGGGTCGGGGTGTGACAATAACAAATGTGCGTCACGCCGGGCCTCGTGATTACTCCCTTGGCAAAGCTCGCCGAATCGGAAATTACCAAATCATAGCCGGACAAATCAAACTGCTCAACCGCCAAAGGCATGAGCACCAGATAAGGTCGGTGATGCGCCGCCACGCCGGGGAATTTTTGCAAAAAAGAAGTTCTGATTTTCCTATCGGCAAAAGCGCCTCCCGTCCTCTTTTCATCGTATATCAAAGTAAAGATCGTAGCCTGGGGCCAAATCTCGCAAAACGCTTCCAGAACTCGTTCCGCCCCTCCGTATTGATTTAAATAATCATGCACTAAAGCAACGCGCATACAAATTTTCAGTTCCCTCCGCTGATTTAAGAAATACCATCCGCTGCCGCTGAGGAATCAATTACGATACCGTCTAGACAGAACTACAAAAGGAGTTTTCAGCAAAATTTTAAGATCCAACCCCAACGACCATTTTTCAATATAATAAATATCGAGTTTTGCTTCTTCATCAAAATCAATTTCCGAGCGGCCGGAAATTTGCGCCAAACCCGTAATGCCCGGCTTAATATTAAAAACTTTTTTATGCCACTTCTCATAGCGCGCCACTTCTTTAGGCATATGCGGCCGCGGCCCGACCAAGCTCATTTCTCCTTTAAACACATTGAAAAATTGCAGTAGCTCATCAAGGCTCGTCCGTTCCAAAAAACGGCCGAGCTTTGTGCGCCGCGGATCATCTATGATTTTAAAAACCGGACCGCGCCGGCCGCTTTGTTTTGCCGCCAATTCGTCTTCAAAACGGCTGGCCTGACCGGTGGTATCATACTGGCTACCGGTGCAATATTCCCGTTTCATGGTACGGAATTTATAAGTGTTAAAAATTCTCCTCTGTCCCACGCGCTCGTTTTTGTAAACAACCGGACCTTTTGAATCAAGCTTAATCAGCAGCGCGATTACGGCCATGACAGGCAAAAAAATTATAATTCCCGTAACCGCACCCAAAAAATCAGTTACCCGTTTGATAATTTTTCCCCAACCGTCAAGCGCGGTATGCTTTAATTCAATCAAAGGAACTGCCCCCAATGCATCAAATTCCACGTTAGTAGTTAACGTTTGAAATAAATTTGGCACAAACTTAAAATTAACTCTTTTTTCTTCGCAAAAATCAATCAATTCAACCACCGTGTCGCGCGGAAAATCCGGATTGGCTAAAATCACGTCATCTATTTTTTGTTCGTTTATGGCCTCTTTTACCTGTAGCAAAATTAGATCCGGAAAATGACGAATAAGACGATACCCAAGCGATGGCCGCTCTTCTATTTCTCTTGTTATCTCCAAGGAGATAACATCACCGCCAATCAGTAAAACGTTGTGCGCCCCAAAACGATAGCGACTCAATAAATATCTCTGAATCGCCCCTATTAAAAGACGTCCCCAGCTAACAAAAATAATTGCCGAAATCCAGGCGGCTAAAAGCAAGAAGCGGGAATCAAACCATTGGCGCTGGATAAAAATATAAATAATAATACCGACAAGCCCGGCCGAAGTCGCGATAATAATACGCAAAAAATCTGTCCAGAGCCGATTTTTTCTGATTTCATAAAGTCCGGCAACAGCAAAAATAATCAGCCAGACAAAAGCAATAAATAAAACCAACCCCAGATAACGTTCAAAAGGCAAGTTTAAACTAAACAACACCGGTCGCCATTTGGCAATAAATTCGCTGGTACGCAAAGCATAAGCAGCCAAACCGGCGAAAACCAACATCAGATAATCGACCGGCACTAAAATAGCGGTAAAAATAAGTTTTGACTTTTTCATTGCATTTTAAGAAGCGCCTTTGTTTTTTTATTTTAGCGCCAAAAGGAACTAAAAAGCAAGCGTTGCCAAATTTTGTTTTTTAAAAATAATCTGCTATAATTTAAGTACGCAGGGGAAATGCCATGAAAGAAACAGGGTACAAATATAAAAAATATGAGGCGCCGCAATCGTACGACAAAAATTACCTGAGAGAGAACTATCAAAGGAACCTTAGCAAAGCGTTTGTGACGAAAAATTTTTTGCGGCGGTAAACGCCCGCAAACCCACCTACCAAGAGCTTTTTTGTAACAGCGCCCAAGGCCATTTATCCTGTGTCCATTACATATTTTGGACAACGACCCAAAAACCATGAAAACCGCAACCGAAAGATTGCGGCTTTTTATTTGCTTAATTTTTCCGCCTTGAGTCGTCATCAATGCTTCAAATCTTCATTGTCTAATGCCTGCTACCCTGCCTACCGACAGGCAAGGTAGGCAAATATGACCATACCGAGAATATAAAATATCATTAACTCAACAAATAAGTGTTGCGCTTACGGATAGAACTCAGAACAAAGCAATTGACAATACTCAAGCAACATTGCTATAATAGCAATGTTTGAACAAACTGGAGAATCGTTCCTCGCTTCGCTCAGGGTAAGTTCTATATTTATCAATTCTTATGGGGCTTGCCCCGAGCGCAGCGAGGGGAGGAAAGTCCGAACACTCTCCTGTCCTGTAACTGCGGGACGGGATAAAAAAGTAGCGGCTAACAGCCGTCAGCCGAAAGGCAGAGGTGCGAACAGAAACGTTCCGAGCTGAAAAGCACGGAATACCCTTCATGGCTTCAAGGCAACAAGGGTAACCCTTCGTATAAACTTGATACATTCCTGAATAAATTTAGGATTGTTTTGAGCAAAGCGAAGAATGAAACGGCTAAATCCTTACTGGGCGCAAGATCAAACCTATGAGCTTAAAAGCTTGAATCTCATAGAGAAAAGTAGATCGCTTGAGTCACGCAGCAATGCGCGACCCAGATAGATGATTCTCTCCTGTTTTTGCGGTTTGCAAAACAGCAGACAAAATTCGGCTTACAGGTTTGTTCAAACACAAAAATCTCCGCGCCAGCGGAATTTTTTGATTAAAAAAGGGCTCCCAAAGAAGCCCTTTTACGTTTATGCTTGGTTTTCGGCAAAGAAACCAGACGGAAATTTATCCATCACCGCCCGGTTGATACGTAACAACTCGGTACGACTTTCTCCATTTCCCGACAACTCGTTGACCGCCGCCGCATTAGTCGGAACAAGCCAGACGCAGACCGAACGGGTAAACTTAAGCGTTAGGGCATGACCGTATTTTGTGAGGAAATCGGTAATAAACTTGACTCCTCGCTTTACCTTTATCTCCAGGGTAAAGCCTGAATCCCGAAATGCGGTGTAATGTGATATCATAAAGTCCGTCTGACTGGAAACTGGCTGGTCAACGGGGTCGCAATCAATATCCGGAAAAAAGTACCAGCAGGCTATTTTTGCTTGCTCATTATCGTTTCTTATCTGGCCAATGATACGAAATAATAACTCTTCGGAGAAAGCCAGGCAGAATTCGACAATGATGAAACAGGCTTTGCCTTCAACAAAACCAGATAATACTATATCACAGCCCTCCTGCTGGAGCTCTCCATGCTGTTCCATAACCCGCCAGCGGGCTGCGTAGCGCGAAACGTCCACTGTTTTAATGCCGATGGCACCCAGTTTTTTCTGCAGTAAATCAACGACTAATTGTGTCTTATTCTGCACTGCTCGCATTTTTACCACCCCCTTCAAATCAAACATTCAAAAGAACGATGTTTTTCAAGAATTAAGGAACGAGCATCTTTTGATATAATTGTATCCCATTTCAATCTTTCATCAAAATTTTTATCAACAGGTAGCTAAACCCTCACGCCACGGACTTACTGTGGCTTTAAAGTAAGGCTCTTCGGACATGAGACTATTTACCCTCACACCTCACGAGGTGTGAGGGTAAATCCACCTCGTCCCGCATTTTGCGGGGCGGCGTTCTGGTATGGAGGTAAATCACTGATTAATGCAAGCGTTAAAAAGCCGCACTTCTTGATTGTAATTGTTAACTTGTGCCTTAACTCCATCAGCCAAAGCATTGTATTGACGCGCCAAATCATTATAGGCACTGACTTTGCTGTTATAAATTGGATCTCTTTTTGAAGTATCTTCCAGTTCGGCTAAACGCGCCTCAAGCAACGCCGCCAGTTCTTCAAGCCCAGCTTTACCGTTATCTATCTGAATTTTTAACAACTCATCCACTGCCGGACAGGCCGAAAGAGGCAAGCCAAATTCCTGTACGGCAAGCCATACTCTCTTTCCTTCAAAAACGCCTCTAATTGCCGCTACGCCAATTTCGCGATAACGAGAATTTAAAATATTGGCGCGATGCCCCGGGCTGTCCATCCAGGCCTGCACCAAATCCTGATCACCGGCAAAATTTCCCAGCGCCAGATTTTCGCCGATAGCGATAAAATCATAGCCGGCATTATCGGCTAATTCCGAAGGTCCGGTGCCCGAAGGCGAAACATGCTCAAAATACTGGTTTTTCAGCATATCTTGCGCTTTAGTCAAAGCAGCTTGGACTAACTTGGTATTTTCAGCCAAGGCCGGCAAGCCATTGAAGGCGCGCTGCTGGTTTGTCCAATTGATAATGCCATCTTCGCTTAGCGTTGCCTGATTTGCTTCTTTAAGCGAACGCAACGGCGGTGGTGCCAATATTTGCTGTTCGACTTTGCCGATTAAGGAATCGATAAAGATTTTTTTGTCGTCCGACAGCTGGCCAATCAAACCCTGATAAATTTTTTGCAAATCAGCCCAAAAATAAAAACCCGTTGACAAAAGCGAAATTAAAACCAGTAAAACAACGGCTAATTTGATTTTCATATCTTCATCTGTCTGACAATTTTTTTATAATCTGGGACGGTTCTCGCAACCAACGCCCAAAAAATTTTAGAATGATTCAGCTCTGCCAGATGGCACAATTCATGGACCACCAAATAATTGGCAAACTTTTCGGGCAACAACACAATTTTGTAGTTAAAATTCAGATTGCCTTTTTTAGAACAGCTGCCCCAGCGCGTCCGCTGATTTTTAATGCGTATCTCGTTAAATCGAAAGTTATAAATCTTACTAAAGCGCGCTACTTTTTCTTTAGCAATTTCGCGCGCCCGGCATTTTAGCCGCAGGTAATCGCGCCGGCTTCCCTTCAACAGATAGGGTTTA
>Ga0315287_10000946_pt1 | contig 26040 bp, 26 predicted proteins | sample YL17G11_0_MG_FD_205037 | JGI IMG/M metagenome (GOLD analysis project Ga0315287, IMG submission 205037) | Sediment microbial communities from Yellowstone Lake, YNP, Wyoming, USA - YL17G11_0 | ecosystem: Environmental > Aquatic > Freshwater > Lake > Sediment | place: USA: Wyoming | collected... | reverse complement strand
GCTCCCTCGGCCGCTGACGCCCCGCCTCGACGACATCCGAGCCGCCTCTCAGTTCGCCTCTCTTTCTCTCCCTCCGGCTTCGTCGAAGAACGGGAGAGGGGGCGGCGGCCCTCCTTCCCCCTCCCCGTCCGCCCTCGCCGCTCGGACCCTGGCCGTCTCTTTCCTGGCCTCCTGGGCCGAGGCGGGCCCGACGGGCGCCGGGAAGGTTGTCGCGGGGGGCGGGGGCGCGGCCCTGGGGGCGGCCGCTGCGGCGGCCGCGGCAGGAGCGGCCACGGCTCCGCCGGAGGAAGGAGACGGGGCGGGAACGGAGGGAGGACGCCAGCTGACGACGGCAGCAGCAGCGGCAGCAGCAGCGGCGACGAAGGACCGAGAGGAAGCCAACAAGCTCCTCGCACGCGCCGCCGTCCGCGGCATGCGCGCGCTGGCGGGCCCCGGGCAGCCGCTGAGGCAGCGGCTTGCGCGCGAGGCGGCTGGGTCGGGGTGGGTCGACTCGCTGGCGTACCTCCTGGCCGACGCCGCGGCCCAGGGCGACGACGAGGGGGCCGCGCGCGCCCTGGACGCGCTCGCGGCGGCGCTGGCGGCCGGGGTGCCGCTGGTGGCCGTCGGCGGCGGCGGCGGCGGCGGGGGAGGGGCGAGGGCGGAGAGAGCAGGGGGGCGCCGGGGGGCGGCGGCGGAGGCGGAGGGCGGCGAGAGCAAGAAAAGGAACAAGGGAGCAGAGGAGGGGAGCGCTCCTGCTTCTATCGTTCCCCCCTCGTCTCCCTCGTCGTCGGGAACCGGAGCCCCCTCCACGGCCGGAGCGCTCGGCCCGCTGCTGGCCCGCCTCGCGGCCTCCTCCTCCTCCTCCTTCTCCTCCTCGTCCTCCGCCTCCTCCCCGGGCTCGAACACCACCCCCGCGCGGCACGCGGCGGCGGCGGCCTCCCCACTCGTCCGCCGCGCCGCGTGCCGCGCCCTCGCCGCGGCCGCCTCCTCTCCCACCGCCCGCGGGGCCCTGGGCGAAGACCTTCTCGACGATGTTGCCGACGCACTGATCGCGAGGCTCGTCGAGGGCGGGGCCTCGGGTTCGGCAGCTTCCTCCTCGGCCTCCCCGTCGGCGGCCTCCGCGGAGGAGGCCGCGGCCGCCGTGCGGGCCCTCTCGGCGCTCTCCGCGGCCGTCGTCGTCGGCGGGGGGGGCGGGGAGGTCCCCGCGCGAGGCCCATCGAGGGCAGCGGCCTGGCTCGGGGAGCTGTTGGTGGCGGCGTCGAGGGACGCGACGCCGTTCGGGGAGGTGGGCAGGGGGGCGGCGGCGAGAAAGGCGGCGAAGGGTTCCACCGCGCGTGCCGCCGCCCCTCGCTCGGCGCCCTCGCCGGCGGGCGGTGAGCCGTGGTTTTGGCAGCGGTACTCCGGGAGGGGGAAGGGAGCGGGCGCTGCTGCCGCCGCCGCGGGTCCGGAGCAGCAGCAGCAGCAGCAGCAGCAGGGGTGGCGCTCTTGGTGGCGAGCCGGAGCAGCGGCGCCGGCGGCGGCGGCGGCGGCGCCGCCGGGAGCGAGGCCTTGGTGGGACCCCCGCCGCGGAGGAGGACGGGGGGCGGCGACGGCGACGGGGGCGGGACCTCTTCCTCCACCGCTTCTCTCCGCTGCCGCGGACCCGGACGACGTCGGGGACAGCGTTGTCCCGGCCGAGGCCGCGGAGGCGGCCGGGAGGAGTGAGGAAGGAAAGGAGGAGGAGGCCTCTGCCGCCGCCGCCGCCGCCGCCGCCGTCGAGAAGCAGAAGCACGAAGAAGCGGAAGGCCAAGAGGCGGAAAAGGAGCAGGAAGAGGACGCGTACGCCAGGGCCGTCGCCCTCCTCCCGCGCTCGGCCCGCGGCGCCGCTGACGCCCTCAGGGAGGCCTTCGGCCGCGCTGTGACCTACCAGGAGCCTCCGCCCGACGCCGAGACGCTGCTGCCGCCGGCCGCGCTCCGGGCGTACGCCGCGGCGGCCGCGGCGGTCGACGGGGCCGTCGCCGACGCCGCTTTGGGGGCCTGCCTCCACGCTCTGGCCGAGCTCTCCGCGGCTCCCGACGCGCCCGAAAAAGTCAGCTGGCTGGCCTCGAGGGGGCTGGTGGAAGTACTGGAGAGGCTGGTGCTGGACAGGGACCCAGTCGTCTCGGCATCGACCGAGGCCGAGGCCGATGGGGACGAGGACCGCGACGGCGGCCGCGGCGGCGACGACGACGACGACGACGACGACGACGGGAGCGACAGCGACGGCGACGGCGAGGAAGAGGGCTCCTCTTCTTCCCCGCCGGCGCTCGAGCCCCCGAGCCTCGTCGTAAGGCGCGCCGCCGCCCGCCTGCTCGCGATGGCCGCCGCGACGCGGGAGGGACACAGGTCGATTGTCCGGAAAAGGAGCGTCGCCGGCGGCGGAGTGCGAGCGCCGGCGAGGTCCGAGAAGCGGCCGCCGTCGCCGCCGTCGCCGCCGCCGCCGCCGCCGCCTTCTCCCGCCCCTTCTTCTCCTCCCGCCTCCTCCCCCTCGGTCTCCCTCTCCTGGCTGCGCGCCGCGCTGCGGGCCGGGGCCGACCTGCCCCTGGCCTCGCACGCCGCCCGCGCCCTGCTCTCGCTCGAGCGGCGCGGCGCGCCCCCCGCCCGCGGCGCCGTCGAGCTCCAGGACGGCGTGCACCTCTTCGTGCCCGGGGCCCGCCACCACGCGCTGCTCTCGGCGGGGGGGGCGGCGGGGGGCGGGGGGCGGCCGGGCGGCGGCGGGGGGGGCGGCGGCGCCGCCGGGGGGGCGCTCGGAGGCGGGGCGCAGGGGTCCCCGGGCCTCCCGCTCGTCGACGTCGTCTTCGTCCACGGCCTCCGCGGCGGGCCCTTCGCGACCTGGAGGGTCGCCGACAGGGCCCCGCGCCGCGGCGCCGCGGCTCCGCGCGGCCTGCCGCCGGCGGACGTGTGGCCCGCGGCCTGGTTGGCGGACGACGTCCTCTCCGAGCCCGCCTCGCCCGGGTCGCCCCGCTTCCCGCGGGCGAGGCTGCTCTCCGTCGACTACGCGGCCCCGGCCTCGGGCTGGGAGGGCGAGTCAATGCCGCTGGCGGGGACCGTGGCGAGGCTCGCGAGGCGGCTGGAGGCCGCGCGCGTCGGGCGGGACGGGAGGAGCGTGGTCTTCGTCTGCCACTCGCTTGGCGGGGTGCTGGCCAAGGAGCTCGTCGCGGCCTCGCTGCTGCTGTCTTCCTCCTCTTCGTCTCCTTCTTCTCCTTCCTCCTCGACCTCTTCTCATGCCTGCAACAACAGGCAGCGAGGAGGAGGAGGAGGAGGAGGAGGAGGAGGAGGAGGAGGAGCGGCGATCCCGGAGGCGTCGTCGATCGGCGAGCGCACACGGGGCGTCGTCTTTTACGCGTGCCCGCACCGCGGCAGCTGGCTGGCCGGCATCGGCTGGAACCTCCGCTTCCTGGGAGCCGCCCCCGCGGCCCCCGTCTCGCACCTGCGGTCCGGGCCGCACCTGACGGAACCCGACGCGGCTTTGAGGGCCAGGCACGCCCTGGGAAAGCTGCGCGTGCTGTCCTTCGGCGAGACGGAGCGGCTCGCCGTCGCGCCGCTGCTGCCGCGAGTGCTGGTGGTGCCGCCCGAGTCTGCGGCGCCCGGGTACGGCGAGTTTGTGCTGCTCGAGGGGGAGGACCACATCGGGGTCTGCAAGCCCGGGTCCAGGGAGGACGTGGGCTATGAGCGGTGCAGGCTGGTGGTCGAGGCGGTGATCAGGGAGGCCGTGGCCGAGGAGAGGGAGGAGGGGAGGGAGAGGCGGCGGAGGGAGGAGGAGGAGAAGGAAGCGGGGGAAGAGTCGAGGTGATAAGGAACAAAAGCCACTTTCATTTTTTTGCAATTGCGAAATTGAGACACACTTGTTTATTTCGCCGCGATGAAGAAGAAGAAGAAGCAGTTTATGGACCCCCTCGCGCTCAGCGGCGACAACGACAGCGACGACGACAGCTCAGGCAGCTCAAGCAGCGACGAAGAGCCGGCGGCGAAAAAGTGCAAGAGCGAGGCAACGTCATCGGCGAAAAAAAAAACAAGCCTCGACCCCGACCCCTCCGAGCTCAACCTCCGCGCCGCTCCGTCGCTGCTCGCCGTCCCGGACCCGGGGGCCGGGAACGCGACCTGGGCGTGGAAGGCGTGCGCGAAGAAGACGGAGCGAGACAACACGCCGACGAGGGAGGAGCGGGAGGCGGATCGCGAGGCGGCGACTCTGGGAGTCGACACCGTTGCCGCCGCCGCCGCCGCGGCCGCTTCGCGGGCTTCCGCGCTCCGAGAGATCCTGCGCAAGGAGAAACAGGAGCGTGACGCCGAGGGGAGGCTCTCCATGGGGGATAAAGAGGCTAGGAAGAGGCGCGAAGGAGAGCAGAAGAAGAGCTTTGTCGAGGACGAGAAGCGGCAGGCGGGGGAGGCCGGCGGAGGGGGGCGATGAAGGAGAGTACTGTTACTTTTGTTAGAGCTCTGAGAAGCAACCGACGGATATGATGTATTTACAAATTCGTGTTCATGAGTTCTTTCACGAAATGGAAAACGTGGACACGGAGCGCCGCAGCTCGGCGAGGATCGAAGAAGGCTGGTCGTCGTCCTCTGCCGACGGCGACGAAGGCGGCAGCGACAGTGGAGGGCACGCGGTGCCGTCGCCCTTGGCGCAGGGGGCGAACCCGTTCGCGATGAACAGCGTCCTTCCCGAGACCCCCACGGCGACGACGACGACCTTGTGGGCCCTGGTGGTGAGGAGCTCGTACTCAAAGTAGTAAAGAGAAGAAGGGGGAGAAGAGGGAGAAGAAGTAGAAGAGGGAGAAGAGGGAGGAGAAGAGGAAGGAGCATCCGGCCCCGGCCCCGACCTCCACTCGCTCGGCACCTCTCCTTCCGAGCTCAGCCTCAGCGTCGCCGACAGGCACCCGTCCTTGGCGAGCTCCGCCCCCAGAAGCCTGTCCGCGACCTCGGCCACGCTCCCGAAGTCAGAGAGCGCTGCGAGGCGGACCGGGGCCGTGGTAACCCCTATCGTTGCCCTCGGGTTCCGAGGGGACGCGAACAAAACGTCGGCGCCCGGCTTTGACTTGAGGAGCCATCCCCTTGGCGGGAGCAGGGAGAAGCCCTTTGGAGAGGAGTAGAGTTCGTTGCCTGCTTCGTTTGCTGCTGCAGCGGCTTCTGCGGGGCGAGGTGACAGCAGGGAGGCGGCGGAGGCCGCTGCGGAGAGCGGGGGGAGCAGCAGCGCGGCGACCAAAAGCGAGCGCCTCTGCGGCGGAGAAGAAGGTTCGGAAGAAGGAGAGGCCGACGAAGGCGACGGAGCAGCATATTTCTCATAGTCGTAGTCGTCAATCGGGAGCAGGCTCGCGGCGCCCAGGATGACCTTGGCCCTGCGGGAAGGGCGAGAGAGCAGCTCCTCGAGCTGCCGCTGCTTGCCCTGTCGCCGTGGTTCGAGGTCGGCGGCCCAACTCGTCGTCTTCGAAGACGGCATCGATGCTTTCGTTCGACTGTTCTCCATCTTCCTGGTTCCCGCGTGCTTTGCGCTAGCGAGGGACTCGAGAGTCGACAACAAAGATCGCATCGCGATTGCTCTCGCTCCAAACTAGTAAGAATCGGCGGCGAGAGAAGCAAGTGAAGGAGTCCGATGTCGTTGCCTTTGGATTTTTTTGGTTTTTTCTGTTTTGTTCTGTGCTCTCCTCCATTTTTCGTTTTCGCCTCTTCGGCGTCGAGACCGCTGTTGCTTTTTTTCCTTGTGCTTTGGTCGTTGTTCTTCTCTCTCTCTCTCTTTCTCTCTCTCTCGACACCAACACACCCGGTCTTTGCGAGATGGGAGTCGTCTTCTCGAGCCTGTGGCACTGGATGTTCCCGGGAAAGGAGTACAAGATCGTGATGGTAAGGAGTGAAGAAGAAGAAGAAGAAGAAGAAGAGAAGGAGACGAAAAAGGAGGCGTCGACGACGACCATCGATTGCATGTGTCGCCCTCTCTCTTTGCTTTTTCTTTCTCTTTCTCTCGCCTGTTCCATGCCTTGAGGTTTCTTTCTCTGTCATGCTGGTAGTGTCGAGACGCAAAGCGAGGAGACGTCGAAAACTCAGGGAGAGCCAAAAAAGAACGATAGCGAGGACGAAACGATGAGGAGAACAAAGCTCGACGTCGAAAACCAATGCACATCCAACTCTTTCCCTTCCTCTTTCTCTCTCTTTCTCTCCGCTCCCACGCCGTCCCTTCTCCCAAACCAGGTCGGCCTCGACAACGCCGGGAAAACCTCAATCCTCTACCGCCTCCACCTCGGGGAGACGGTCTCGACCACGCCCACGCTCGGCTGCAACGTCGAGCGCGTCGTCGCGCCGACGCGGTCTTCTTCGACTGACGGAACGTCGTCATCTTCGACCTCCTCTGGCCTCGAGTTCGAGGTCTGGGACCTGGGGGGCCAGGCCAACCTCCGCCCGTCCTGGGCGGCCTACTACAAGGCCTCCGACGCGGCCATCCTCGTCGTCGACTGCACCGACCGCGCCCGCGTCGGCATCGCGCGAGGGGAGCTCGTCTCTCTCCTCGCCGACGACCACCTCGCCGACGCGCCGCTTTTGGTCTTCGCCAACAAGCAGGACGCGCGCGACGCGATGCGCCCGCCCGAGCTCACCGCGGCGCTGGCGCTCCACGCTGTCCAGCGGCACGACTGGCACGTACAGGGGTGCTGCGCTCTGAGCGGGGAGGGGCTCGAAGACGGGCTGAGGTGGCTGGCGGACGCGGTCCGAAAGAAGGGCGGCGGCGCTGCCTCCGGAGCTGCTGCTGCTGCTGCTGCTGCGAGCCCTGGGAAGGGCGCGCCGGGTGAAACGACAGCAGCAGTAGCTCCAGCACCAGCGACACCAGCAGCTGCTGCGGTGGGGGCAACAGAAACGGCTGCATGAGAGAGAGAGACAGAGAGGAAGAACTTGAAAAAACGATCAAAATGAATTTGAAAAGTATGTTTTTGTTCTTTACTCCTCGCTCGCGGGCTCTCTCTGCGTGTGTGTGCCTTTTCTCTCTCTGAATCTCTCTCTCTCTCCTCGTTCTCCTCTCTCTTCTCTCTTCACGGAGGCTGAGTGGGCAGAGAGCAAAGGGAAAGAATCCCGGGGAGAAAAGAGGTCAAGGAATCCTCGCTCCCTTCTTTGAACCCTCTCACCTTCTCCCACCAAAGCAACCCCCGCGCTCTCTCAGTCGAATTTCAGTCCAAATAAAACAGCGTCACGATTCGCCGCTGCCTCTTCGCGTCCTCGCACGTCTCCAGCAGCAGGCTCGAGTCGTGGAACGCGAAGCAGATAACCTGCTGCACGCGGCGCACGATGTCGGCGTTGCAGCTGCGGCTCGCCTCGCCGAGCGGCGCCGCGTCGTTGTGCGGCATCTCGACGACGTTGGCGACCTGCGCGAGCAGCTCGCGCGACTCGGGCGGCTGCTTCGACAGGGACTGCGGCAGCACCACCGTCAGAAGGTCGGCGCGCTCGGCGCGGAGGGCGCCGCGGACGACGGCGGCGTTGGTTCCCGTGGCCCCCGAGGTGAAGACATGGTTTCCCGTGAGGACCATTGCGTAAGCAAGGATCTCGATCAGGTTCTGGTGCAGGAACCCGGCGTTGCGCGTGCCAAAGAATCCGATGGCCTTGGGTCCCGCCTGCTGCATGGCGATGAGCTCCTGGTGGAGAGTTGTTAGAGTTTTTTTTTATGGGGGCGGGGGGGGGGAGGAGGTCGAAGAAGAGGTCGTCGAGAGGTTGAGCAAGTAAGAGGAGGAAACAAAAAGAGAATCGAGGGCACAAAAAACGAGCTCGCTCACCGATAGATAATCGACGCTCGACTCCCCAATTGAGCGCTCCAGGGTCTGAGCCCCGGCGACGGCGGCGCCTCGGAGCTCGTCGGGGGAGAGAGGCGGCGCGTCATCGTCGTCAGCCGTGGAAACGTTTGCCCAAACGGCAATGTATCGACGATGGGAATGATGACGCCGATCGACGCCGCTGACTGCTGCTGCTGCAGCTTCCCTCCTTCCCGAAGTCGACAGGGCGCAGGGCAGGGCAGACGATGCAGCGGGACGAGCAGCAACAGCAGGTGCGGCGGCGGCGGGACGAGCCACACCCGCCGCGGGCCGCAAGAGAGACGCCGAGACCATGCTTGCTGCTTGCCGCCGGAGAAAGGGGGGGGGAAATGTGTGAGAGAGAGGGCGAGAGCAAGTTTTTGTTTGTTTCCCCTCTTTCTTTCCGACGTCCGCCACCCGCAGCAGAGAAAGCAACAACCCAATCTTTCAAAATGAGAACGAAACAGGGAACAAGCCCCCGATTCTTACAAAACAGAGCGTGGAAAGGGAGGGGCGGCAGAAAGAGAAGAAGAGGAAAACTCTCTTGACCTCTTCTTTCTTCTTCCCTTGTTTTATTTCGCCCACGCTGGGTTTTTCTTTTTTTCTTTGCTCGTCTCTCCCTCTCTCTGGAACCCATTGCTCTCTCCCTCTCCCTTACTCTCTCCCTCTCTCGAAAAGGCCTGCGATTTTCCGATCACATCGTCAGCGACATGATCGCGGAGACGATGTCGCCCTCGGACTCCTTGAGCGCCTTGACTGCCTTGGCCCTCGAGACGCTCGCCTGCGTCATCACGAGCTCGACGTCCTTCGCCTCGACGCCGGTCTCGTCGACGGGCTCGCCGTCGTCGTCGGCGGCAGCAGCTCCCTTACCCGCGGCTCCCTTGGCTCCGGCGTCGGCCTTGGAGGCGGCAGCGGCGGAAGCCTCGGCGGCATCGGCGCTTCCGGAGGGCGAAGGCGTCGCGGGCGCCGCGGGCGGCGCGAACTGCCTCGCGACCTGCGCGGCCTGCGACGCGCCCGCGTCCTCGATCTTGGCCTCGCCGAAGATGACGTACGAGTCCGAGGCTGGCGACTTCATCACGTCCGGGTTCTGGATGACGAACAGCACGTTTTTGGAGCGGCGCATGGTCACGCGCACGACGCCCGGGACGGGCCGCATGCCGAGCTTGAGCATGGCCTTGCGGGACTTTTTCTCGGCGCGGGACTGCTTGCCCTTGCCGGACTCTGGGGTGGAAGTGGAGTGGGTTTTGCGGGGGGGTGGTTTGGGTTCCGGAGCGGGAGCGGGGCGAATGAGTTTTTTTTTTCTCGTTAAGGTCCAGGTCGAGAGGTCGGGAGACGGCGTCGGCGGCAAACAAGAGAGAGAAAGCAGGAGACAAGATCTTCGCTTGTTTTCTCGGCCGCGTTTGGCCTCTTGCCGTAATTCCGTGATCGAATTAGCCTCGGACGTCTTCGTCAAGTCACGTTGGATGCATCGAAACGAAAGACGAAGCAGCGAAAGACGATGCAAAAGCACGTTGAAGCCGATCTTTTTCTTCTTCAGCCGCCACCATCATCATCGCCGTCGTCGTCGTCGGAAAAACTCTAAAACGCACCGTCGCCACCCTCGTCATCGGACTCCGAGTCCGAAACGGCATCATCGGCGTCGTCATTGTTGTCAATCTCCTGTTGAATTTTCAATAGGAAAAAAAAGGAGCGTTTTAAGCCGGATGGAAGAGGAGACGGAAACAAGCTGGCAACAACAAGCCATCAGACTTCTTTTAGCTTTTCGGAACGATCATTGCTTCCCCGCGCAGCAGCCTCCACGCGTGCAGCGACGATGCATCCGGATCATCGAGGGCGTGCACGAGACAAGTTTCTAGCCGCTGAGAACAATCGGCGAGGACGCGAAGGACGCAAAGACGAGGAAAGCGAGGCGCGAGTGGTGCCACTTTTGGAAAGAGGGGCAATCTAGCCGAAGGCATGAGGAAGAGGGGGGTCACCCGCCTGTCTCTCGCTCTCTCTCTCTCTCTCTCTCTCTGCTCTCTCTTCATTGACGGCTTCGTAGGCGTTTCTATCGTACCTCAACGAGGGTCTCGGCTTCCTCCTTGGTCATGGTTACTTTTTTGGAGCGAGAAGGGAGGGAGAAGGGAAAGAAGAAAGTCTAAGAAAAAAGTGTGCGAGTCGCTGATGTCGGCGAAGGAAAAACATTTTCCGGCATTTTTTTCTCGAGGAAGACGTCGATTGACCGTCGCGATGGACCGCCGCGACGCCCCCGGAGGAGGTCCAAACGGCCCTCCCTTCCCTCCAGGCATGGGACCACCCGCAGAGATGCCCCCACCGGGAGGAGGAGGCCCCAGCTGGCGCCCGCAGTTTCTCGGAGGGCCGATGTCGGCGATGGGCGGCGGCGGGAACGGACCTCCTCCGCAGCCCTGGCTCCAGCACCAGCAGCAGGGCCCGCCCCCGCTCCAGCACCAGCAGCAGCACTGGCAAGGCCCCCCGCCTCGCTACCACTTCCAGCAGCAGCAGCAACAGCAGCAGCAGATGCAGCAGCAGATGCAGCAGCAGCAGCAGCAGATGCAGCACCAGTGGCACCAGGGTCCAGCGCACCAAGGAGGGCCGCCTCCTCCACTGCCGTCTCAGCCGAAGCCGAGGTCGCTGGGCCCAATCCCGAACACACGCTGGTCGGCGGCCGCTTCGGCGCACGGAAAAGTTTACTACTTCCACCGCGACACCAAGGAGGTGTCATGGAAGCTCCCGGCCGAGGTGGCGGCGGCCTCCTCGGCGGCGGCGGACAGGGGGCGGTTCGATGCCGCTGCGGGCGGAGAGGCCGCGGCTGCCTTTGCTGCTCCTCCTCCTCTGCCTCAGTCGTCGCTGCAGCCGCGCCCGCCGCCGCGCCAGCCTCATCCTCTGCACCAGAAGCCCGCCCCGGCGGCCCTGACTGCGACGCATGCCGCCATCGTCGCCCGCGTCGCCGCCGTGGCCGGGACCGCGCTGCTGCGCGACGACATCAAGGCCGCGGTCGGAGCAGCGAGGAGGGAGAGAGCTCCCGCTGCCGCCGCCGCTGCGAGGCCAGCTCGAGAGGAAGACGACGACGACGACGACGACGACGATTTCGACGCCACGTTTGACGAGGAGGACATCAGGCCCGAGGGGCCCTCTTCTTCTTCCGCTCGCGCCCCTCCTTCTTCCGCTCCCGCCGCCGCTGCATTCCCTGCCGCTCCTCCCTCTGGAGAGCCGGAAACGGGGGAAGACGGCAGGGTCCTGGCCTTCAAGAGACTCCTGACGGAGAAGGGGGTGAGCGATTTTGCTCTGTTCTCCCGTTTGGAGAGGGACGCGGCGCTCTCGTCCGACCCGCGGTGGCGCGGAGTGCCCGGGGGACCCAAGGCGAGGAAGGCGGCATTTGACGCGTGGTGCCGCGACGGAGGAGGGGAGAGGGGGAAGGGGGACGCTGCTGCAGCTGCCGCTGCTTCTTCTGCTCCCGCCAGCAAGGGCAGGGACGACGGCGGCGGCAAAAGGGCAGCGGCGACGAAAGGAGCGGCGGCCGCGGCGACGGCGGCCAAGGCGAGAGACAAGGAAGACAAGGAGCAGCGGCAGCGCCTCGCCGTCGAGAGGAAGCGCCAGGAGGCCGAGGAGGCCGGCCGGCGGGCTGCCCGGGACGCCGAGCGGCGCTCCCGCGACGCCGCCCTCCGCGCCGCCGAGGAGGACTTCCGCACGCTGCTCGCCGAGGTCGTCGTCCTGGGCCGAGGGGAAGGGGAAGGGGGCGAGACGGGCGGCGGCCCCACGGAGGGCGAGGGCGCCGGGTGGGGGGACGACCTGTCGTGGGAGGCCTGGAGGGAGACCCTCGAGGCCGACCCGCTGGGCCGCGGCAGGCCGCGGGAGGAGGGCGGCGGCGGGAGGTCCACCCTGTCGGAGCGGGAAAGGCGGAGGCTCTTCGAGAGGTACGCCGGCGACCTCGAGAGAGGGAAGCGCGAGCGCGAGCGCGGCGAGGAGGAGAAGCGCAAGCGGTGCGAGGAGGAAGAAGAGGAGGGGGAATTTGAAGGAGACCTGCCCTTCGCTGCTGCTGCTGCTGCTGCTGCTTCGGCGCCTGTTCCTGATGCGAAGCGAGCGAGGCTGGAAGAGCAGAGCGAGAGCAGCGACGAAGACGAGTAGAGCGAGAGAGCGAGGGAGATAGAGAGAGAGAGAGAAACACTGTCGAAAAAACGAAAAAACCCGAACTTGAAACTCAACTACCTTGATCTCTATTCCACTCTATCTTTCTCTCCCTTTTTTTTTTTTAATTTGAAACCGTCTTCTCCTTTTCGTTACACGATCAAAGTATGAGAAAACAGCACACGAAGAAGAAAACACACGGCAGATGAACAGAAAGAAGGGGCGAAAAAAGAAAGAAAAAAAGGAAGAGAAGAAAGAAAAAAAGGAAGAGAAGAAAGAAAAAAATAACCTCTTCTACCTCTTCCCTCTCTCCTCCTCTCTCTCTCTCTCCGAATTCCTCTTCTAGTCCTTCTTCGGAGCCTTGGCCTTGCACCCGCGAACCTTGAGCGCCCTGTTCTTGCGCTCCTTGATCTGCTTGCGCGACTTGCTCGCGGCCTCCTGCAGGCCGTTGCGGACCAGGCGGTACTTGGGCTCAAACTTCTTCGCGACGTCGACGCTGTCGTAGATGAGGCCGAAGCCGGTCGATTTGCCGCCGCCAAACTGCGTGCGGAAGCCGAAGACGAAGACCGCGTCGGCCTCCCTGGCGTCGTACATCTTGGAGAGCTTCTCGCGAACCTCGGACTTGGGCACGTTGGCGCGCCCGGGGTGCAGCACGTCGACGATGAACTGGCGCCGGCCGAGCAGGCGGTTGGTCATGAACTTGCGGGTGCGCACGGTGCACGCCTTGTCCGCCATATTGTTGTTGCTGTTTTGTTTTCTTTTTCCGGAGAGCCTGAGAGTGCGATTGTGTGTGTTTGATTAAGAAAGAGGGAGAAAGAGGGAAAACAGAGAGGCATGAGTGAGATCGAGAATGGGATGGGAAAAAGAGAGAGCGACAAAGGAAAACAGGCGATCGACGGCGATCGACGCCCGGCGACGGCTCGCGAAGAGCAAAAAGGGCGCGCGTATTTTCGCTGCCCGAGAGACCGCGTGCTTGTTCGATGCAGGCATCCACAAAGTCGGTGGAGACCGTCTTCTACGAGCCTGGGCTGTCAGATAAGAGGAATAGCGAGAGCAACGAGGCGGGATCGCTCGGATTATCTCAGACTTGCAGCAGCGGCGGCTGCGCGCCTGGAAAAAAACGAGAGCATCGTTAGCATCAGAGCCTTCGCCTTTGCCAGCGGCTCCTTCTGCTCTGATTGCATGCTGCGAGGCATCGACGATGCGCGATAACGCATCGGAGGAGCTCATACCTTGAAAGAGAGAGAGAGAGCGCGCTTTTCGAAAGAGGCGCTGGAAAAGGGAAATCAAGAAAGTGAGAGAGAATTAGGGAGAGAGAGAGAGAGATCGAAGAGCGAAACGGAGAAAAACCCGAGCAGAAGCATTGCTGCACTTCTCTTCTCTTGCTCGCTCTTGCTGCTCGCTTCCCGTTTTTTTCTCAAGCACGATGAGCGACGCTGCCTCCACCTCTTCGTCCTCTCCCTCTTCTCCCCCGCCGGTCTCAGCTGTGCTTATGGCAGCGTCCAAGCACGTCGCTGTCTCCTGCGCCTCCGTGAACGAGGCGTTCATCGCCTGCAAGAAGAGGGACAAGGACCCCGCTGCGTGCCTGGCGGCGGGCGACGCCGTGACCTCTTGCGTCGCCGGGCTGTGAGTTTGTGGAGTGCTTTTGGTTCCCTTATTTGCACATCATATGATATCGCTTTGGCTTGGACTCATCATGCGGGGAGCGAAAGAAGGAGAAAAGAGCTTCAAGCCAGGGCGCGGCGACGGCTGCTTTGCGGCGAAGACTTGATGCGGACCGACGATCTCATCTCTCTTCTCTCTCTCCCCCTCTTTAAAAAAAAAAAACCACAGCCTGAAAATGTGCGCAGAAAAGGCCCCCGAGGAGATGGGCAAGTATGTCGACTGTCTTGAGTATCACAGGTATGAAGAGAGAAGCAGAGACAGAGGGAGATTGAGAGAAGAACAACTCTTTTTCCTTTTCTTTTCGACGTCGCCGCCCTTGTCGTTCGACCTCGGTCTAGAACTCTGTCTCTTCCTCTTCTTCCTCCTCCCTCGCTCACCGTTTCACACCAATTCCCATCCAAATGACACATACGAAATCACAGCAACAAGTTCGAAAAGTGCCGCAAGGAGCAGGCGGCGTTTGAGGTGGCGTTCCCGGCCAAGAGTTGAGAGAGAGAAGAGAGAGATAATTATTTTTACTTTTTCGCTTGCAGTTTTTCTTCAGTGTGTTATTTCTACCCCTCGTCAAAACAAAAACGATCACTTCCAAATTACCAAAGAGATCCGCAAGGCGAAAGGAATGGGACAAAGAGACGCTGTTGGCTCGCGTCTTGAGATTTGCCGCTCGGGAGAAAAGGAGAAGCGGAGAAGAAGTCTCCTCCTCTTTCTCGTGTACGTTTGGTCCTCTCTGTTCTTCTCTTTCTCTCCCCGCCCGTTCTCTCCCCCGCTCTCTGTCCGTTTCCAACCTCTTCACTCAGCAACATCCGCGAGGGGCGTGCTGGCGATTCCTTTTTCCTTTTTTAACACAACGCGAAAAAAAACTCAAGCGAACAAAAACGAGTCTTTTTTTGGTCTCAAAAACATCAAAATCTCAAAAAAATGGTGGGAACTCCCTCAACCTCTGTCGACAGTTCCTACTAGTTAAAAAAAATCGGCAATTCGAAAGAGAAAAAAATCCCCTTAGGCGGTGACCAGCGAATCGTCGAGCGCCGCGACGCCCGGCAGCACCTTGCCCTCCAGCAGCTCGAGCGAGGCGCCGCCTCCGGTCGAGATGTGGCTCATCTTGTCGGCGAGCCCAGCCTTCTCGACCGCCGCGACCGAGTCGCCGCCGCCGATGATCGTGACGGTGCCCTTGGGCGTCAGCTCGGCGAGCGTCTCGGCGACGCCGTAGGTGCCCTTGGCGAACGCGTCCATCTCAAAGACGCCCTGAATGGTTTTTTTGTTTTTGGTTCGAGAAAAAAGGAAGAAAGAAAGGGGGAAATGAGTATGTGCTTGTCTCGGAACCAGAGATAGAAGTGGAAAGAAAAAAAAGATAAAAGTCAAAAAAACAATAGAATGCTTCTTCGCTCGCTCTCTGCCGCTTGCTCGCTCGAGGGAGAAACAATAGAAGGCTCCTTCGCTCCGATGTCGCTCCGCTCCAAGGAAAAGACAGAAGGCTTCTTCTCTCCGCTGTTCGCACCGCTCGAAGGAGAAAACAATAAAGTTTTCGCCCCTCGCTCCCCGCTCAAACACGAAAAAAAAAACTCCTCTTTACCATGGGCCCGTTCCAGATGACCTGCTTGCAGTCAGACAGCGCAGCCTGGAACGCCTTGAGCGAGTCCGGCCCGATGTCGAGGCCCATCCACCCCTCGGGGATGTTGTCGATCGACACGACCTGCGTCTTGGCGTCGGCGGCGAACTTGTCGGCGACGATGACGTCCGTGGGGAGGATGAACTGGACGCCCTTCTTCTCGGCCATCGCCATCAGCTCCTTCGCGAGCTCGAGCTTGTCCTCCTCGACGAGGGACGCGCCGACGGCCTTGCCCTGCGCCTTGTAGAAGGTGAAGATCATGCCGCCGCCCAGGAAGATCTTGTCGACCTTGTTGATGAGCGTCTCGATCACGCCGATCTTGGACGAGACCTTGGAGCCGCCGACGATGGCCGCGAAGGGCCTCTTGGGCTGCGCAACGGCGCCGTCGAGGTAGTCGAGCTCCTTCTGCATGCAGAAGCCGGCGACCGAGGGGCTCAGGTAGCGGGTGACGCCCTCGGTCGAGCCGTGCGCGCGGTGGGCGGTGCCGAACGCGTCGTTGACGTAGAGGTCGGCGTTGGCTGCGAGCGCCTTGGCGAAGTCGGGCTCGTTCTTGGTCTCGGCCTTGTAGAAGCGGACGTTCTCGAGGACAAGGACCTCGCCTGGAGCGTATCGGAAGTGTGTGTGAGAGAGAGAGGGAGAGGAAAGGAAGAGAGGCAGAGAGCGTGAGTTTTTTTCCCGTTATTTTCTCCCTCTCCATTTTTTTTTATCTCACGGGAGCGAGGGACCCCTCTCGGGGCTCGAAAGACAAAACAACGCACCGTTGCCGAGGGCCTTGGCCGCGGCAGCGACCTTGTCCCCGATGCAGTCGTCGACCTTGGAGACCTTGGTGCCCTTGAGCAGCTCCTGCAGGCGCGGCACGACCGGGTTGAGGCGGAACTTGTCCTCGGGGCCGTCCTTGGGGCGGCCCAGGTGGGACGTCAGCAGCACCTTGGCGCCGTTGTCGACGAGGTACTTGAGGGTGGGGATCGCGGCGCGGATGCGGGTGTCGTCGGTGATCTTGAGGTCCTTGTCGAGCGGGACGTTGAGGTCGGCGCGGACCTGGTTTGGGAGAGAGAAGAGAGTAAAAAAAAAAGGTCAGAGAGGGTCTAAAGAGAGAGAGGGGGGGAGAAAATCCAGAGAGGGTGCAAGGCGCAAGGCGGCGTTGCCGTTGCCGCTCCAAGCGTCTCTTCTTCCGCCTTTTCATGGCCTTGATCTGGCGTTTTTCGGGTCCAGTTTCCAAATCAGCTCTTCGCAGCGCATTGGATCTGATGTATATCAATCTCGAACGGGACGAGAGAGCAAAATGCGCCGCGAAAAGGTGCCATGAAAGCAAGGGGGAGACATTCCACACGTCTCCGAAGGGCGTTGGCGCCTTCTCTTCTTTCTTTTCGACGTTTCTTGTAAGTTTTTTTCGAAATCGCTTCCCCCCGCGCGAACTCAAACTCTGCCCCGCAACCGCTCAAAAAAACTCACCAGGACGGTCTTGCCCTCGAGCTCAGACTTGGTCAGGTCACCTGGAGGGATGGGACGTAAATAGAGTGGAAAGAGAGGGTGTCGTTAGAAATTTCGGTGTCGAAATTCTTGGTGGAGAAAAGAAGAAAAAGAAGAAACGAAATCGCTAGCCTCGATGTCAGTCTCTCTCTTTCTCTCCCTGCCCCCCACGCGCTCTCCTTCGCGGCTCTCTCCCGCATTCAGCACCCTCGAATCATTTACTCACCAACAGACTTCTTCGCCTCGGCGACGAAGGAGGGGAGGGCGACGGGCGCCGCGACGGCGACGCGGCGGGCGGCGAGGCCGGCCTTCTTGGCGGGGAAGGGAGCGGCAGCGGCGACCGGCGAAACCTTCAGGGAGGCGAAGGCGGCGACGGGGGCCTTGGCGGCGACCGTGCGCGAGGAGGCGGCGCGGCGGGCGACGGCGGGCGCCGAGGCGCGGACGCGCAGGGTGGTCTGCATGGTTGAGAGAGAGAGAGAGGGAGAGAGGGAGAGAAGGTCTCAGGAAGAAGGCTGGAGTTGGCGATTGTGATCTCGAACAGACGTTGCTTGATTTTTGGTGGTCGAATTAATCTGAACCCCGACCTCTCGCTCGTCTTGATTTTGTTTCCTTGGCGGTGAAGGGGGGAAGCACCTCACGCGCGCAGAGAAAAAGACGGTTCGGCCAAACAAACGTCACAACGTCACACAGATAGGCAAGCAAGGAGACTACAGAGTCGGAACTAAAGACTTGAAAGAAACGAAATCCAACAAGTTCTACAAGAATCAGCCGCGCCTCGGAGGAGAGTGAGAAGAGAGCCCGGTGAAGAAGCTGCGGACGCGCCCGCCACTGCCCGTCCGCCGAGGAGGCGGCGGCGCCTCGTGCTCTTGCTGCCGCCCTTCCGTGCTCGCGGAGACGTGGATGGATCCGGCAGCAGCAGAAGCGGGAGGGTTCGCGCTCGTTCCGGCCTTGGGCGCCGAGGTCGAGAGCAGCCTCGGAGGAACAGGAGCAGCAGCAGCGCCCTTGGGCCGCAGCGCTCCCTCTTCATCGTCCACCTCGTCTCCGCTCCCTTCGCCGCCAAAGAGTCCCGCCGCGACCCGGGCTCGTTCGCTCGCGGGGGCGGTCACCTGTCGTAGAGGAAGATTCTTTTTTTGAAAGGCAAGGGAAGTGAGTTCTTTTCTCCTTTCGAAAAAGGTTTCGTCGACCCTCTCGACCTCGACCCCCCCAAAAAAACGATCTCACCCCGAGCCAGTAGCTCGCCCTCTGGCTCAGCGCGCCAAACCCCCCGGCCATCATCAGGGCCCCCAGCAGCGCAAAGAGCATCGCTCCTCGCCCCGCCCTGGCCGCCGCCGCCGCGGGAGCGAGGTAGGAAAACGTGCAGATGCAGAGCCCCTCCCCCTCCTCAAACATCGGCCTCAGGGCCAGGTAGATGCAGTACTTGTCGGCGCACGACGGCGGTCTAGGGGGTGGCGGAGCCCCAGCGGTGGCCTTGGCGCGGGCGGCGGCGGCGGTGGCGGTCTCGTTGGCAACTTTGACGGCTTGTTTGACGACGGTATCGCGGAAGGCGCCCATCGGCGTTTTCACTGTTTGAGGAATTTTCGGAAACTCATTTTATGGAAATTTACGGTGAGAATCGTGCCTATTGAGAGAGTGAAGGGAAAAAGAAGGTCGAAAAGACCAACGAAGAGGCGGTAGAGAAAAACGCGAGGAGCGAAGAAGAACGAGGAGGAAGGGGAAAAACCGGCGACTCACGGATGTCGCCGAGCGCGCCGTTGACCACGGTAGAGTACGCCTCGTCGGTCGCGCCCTGCATTCTCCGCGCCAGCTTCGTCTGCGCCTGCGCCAGCGCCTCGCCCACCGCGTTGGCGAAGTCGCGGTTGTCGCCCGAGGCGGTGCTCTCTATCCCCAACTGGACCATGTGACCGACCGCCCAACCCGACGCGCTCGCGCAGGCGACGACGACGCTGAACGCGGCCGCGGCGAAGACGGCGGCGGAGCAGGCAGCGACGAGCCGCCTCCTCGCGACTATCGCGTTGTTGCTTTTGTTGTTGGCGGTGGTGTTGTTCGAGTGAGGAGCATGAGAAAAGTTGCTGATGGTGTTTCGGGCTGCTTGGCCTCGCACGCCGACGGGGGAGAGGTGCGAGGGCGGTGCGGGCGGAGCTGCCGCTGCCACTGCAGCGGTCGCTTCTTCGCTCGTGCCCGTCGTCTCCTTCCATCCCTCCTTGGCCGCCCTCGCGTGCGCTCGGGCCAGAGCCGCGGCGACCAGGGCCGTGAATGTGAGGACAGCGGCGAATGCGATGGCGATCTAGGTTGAGGGTGAGGGGCGAGTTTTTTGTTTCGTGGGTTGAGGAAGAAAGAGGTCCGGCGGCGTTGAGTTTTTTCGGAGAATCCAAGAGAAAAGGGCAAGTCTGCAGAGGCGGGGCAGGCTCGAATGCGTCCGCGCATTCGCAGACACAGGCCTTTCTTTTCTTTTCTTTTTGCGTCAAGGCCAAAAGTGTGGCTCATTACCGAGGCTCGAGCGTTTTATGAGAGTACAACAGCACAGCTATCGCGGCGAGACGTGGAGAAAACGCCAAGATGGAAAAAAACCATGGCGGCGAGCAAAAGCAGCTTCACGACACATGTTTTTTCGAATCCGCTGCTACGCTCCGCGCGCCCGCCTCCGTCCCCATGCTGCTCTCAGTTACAATAGCAGAGATGCCGTCGCTGTCTATATAGCGTTCGAACACGCGCACGAACTCACTTTGTGCGCCAGAAAGAGCGCCCTCAGCACGGGGTCCTCTGAGTAGCGCATGTGCCGTGCCGTCTCCTCGTAGGCCCGCATCCCCTTGAACGAGAAGGCGCAGAAGAGCGCGAGGCCCGCAGCCACGGATGCCGCGGAGAGGAGGGCGTCGAGGGGCAGGGGGAGGCGGGAGAGCCATGGTGCTTGTGTTGTCGGAGTTGGAGCCGCTCCGGAGCCGGAGCTCGTCGGAGGCGGGTGGCGAGAGGAGAACATAGTTTTTTTTTTTTTTTTGAGTGAGAGTCGCCTTCCTGCGTTTTTTTTTCTTTCTTCTTTTCTTTCTTACAACCAAGGGAAGGTGGGCGAGCGAGCGAAGCTCCGAACGACACCTTTCTCCGTTTCGTTCGAAGCTCCGAGCTCTCCCGTTGAAAGAGAAACGAATGAAATGAATCAATCGGGGGCACCCGATTGATTCAGGTAAAAAGAAGAGAGGCTCTCTCAGAGAGCCGCGCCGGCCGCAACGCCCCCCGCCCAGCCCCCCCTCGCGAGCATCGCCGCGTGCGTCGCCGTCAGCAGCCCGGCGCCCACCACGCTCGTCCTAAAGTGCCCCGCCGCGGCCGCCGACCGCTGAGACACCGTCACCAGCAGCGCCGCGTCGCAGATGCACTTGGACCCGGAGAGGAAGGGAATGAACGACAGGTCGAGGCACTCGGGCGCGCACGTCGGGGTCCCGGCCGCCCTGAGCTCCGCGGCCGAGGCCGGGTCCGAGAGGCCCACGGTGCGCCCGAAGCTGGCGATCTCGTCGCTGAGCGGGCTCAGCAGTGAGGACCCCAGCCGGGAGCCCTGCGCGCTCTTGAGCAGCCCGAAGGCCGTCTTGAGGATGCCGTTGCCCTCGGGCAGGGCCCCCCCGAGCGAGTCCACCGAGCGGACGGCGCCGCCAACGCGGTTCTGCACCAGGTCCTTGGCCCGGTCGTAGAGCGCCGTGGCCTGCTTGGCGACCTTTGTGAGGGCCGAGGAGTAGGAGGCGCCGCCGGCCGCCGAGGCGAGCACGAGCGACGAGAAGAGCGACGACAGCAGTAGGACGGCGACGAGGGAGGGCAGGAAAGACCGGGACCGCGTGACTGCCGCCCACCGCGTCTGCGCCCGCAGGCGCAGGGGAGCGCCGTCGGGGGCAGAGGTGATCGCCGCGGCCCCCTCTCTGCCGCCTCCGATGCCTCCCGAGCTGCTCTTGCTTTGGCTCCGCCTCCGCAGCAGGCCCCCGAGCGAGAACAGCGAGAGCGCTCCGAGGATCGGGCAGAGCACCACGGCCGAGATGGCCAGCGCCCGCACGGGCGCGAACGACGACGGCGCCTTTTCCGCTTTCGCGACGCTCTGGTCGAGCAAGCTGAGCTGCCTCAGCCCCTTCGCCGCGGGAACGCAGAGCGTGATCAGCGAGACGAGCAGCGCCGCGAAGGCCAGCGCGACCTCGAGGCCCCAGGAGGAGAGGTTTTTGGATCTTAGCGCCGAGGCGGCCGAGGCGGAGGCGGCGGAGACCTTGGCCTTGGCCGTGGCTGCCGCGTCGGAGAGGAAGGCCGAGTCGGGTCGGCGGGGGGGAGGGGGGGACGTGGAGGGGTCGGCCTTTTTTTTTTTGAGAGAGAGAGAAAGAGGAGAGAGAGATGAGGAAGAGAGAGGAGGAGACCAGAGGAAGAGAGGCCGAGAACCGACGGCAAGGGACGACTTCTTCGCAGCGCCAAATGCCCAGGCTCTCTTCTCTCGAAAGGGGCGCGCCACCTCCTTTTTGCCCCTTTTTGATCGGTTTCTTCGCACGGCGCGACTCTGAGATTGCGTTGCATCCGTTCAGAATAGAAATCGGTCCTTGATCAATACAGGATAAAGAGCGGCGGCACGACACGGAAACGGAAGAAGGTCGATGGGACGGCGGGACAGCTATTTCGGTTGCAATTCGACGAAGCAAAAATACCACCGACGAGCGCGCATACCCACCTTGCCGGCGACGAGCGCTTCCGGATCTCTAGTAGGCGACATAGTAAGGCCGAGGCGAAGGGGAGAACGAACTCCTCGGGAGAAAAAGCGAGGCCGGCGAATTAGAGTGTTGATTCGAGCAAAGCTGTCGAATCAAGCGAAGAAAATCGAAGGCAGTAGTGACAAAAGAACGTCATCCAACGAAAATCGAAAAGAAAAACACCGCACCGCACCCTCTACTCCGCCTTATTCTTCCTCGCCACGCCGCGCCGCTCCAGCCACATGGTCAGCGCCGCCTCGGACACAAAGACCGGCGAGGAGTCGTCGCCTCCTTCTGTTCTCGACAACGCCACCGACGCCGACGACGAGGAAGCTTCCCTCCCTTCCCTTCCCACCTCCTCCTTCTCGAGCAGCCTCAGCTCGTCCCGCAGCAGCCTCTCGATCGTCGGCCGCAGCAGCGGGGAAGAGACCACGACCTTCAGTCCGCCGCGGGGGGCCCTGCCCGCCGACGCGAGGTCCGCCAAAGCGCACAGCACCGCGGCCCGCGCCTCGGTCGGGCTCCGCCGCAGGCTCGACACGTCGAGCACGGCAGGCTCCTGCCGCGAGGCGGCGGCGGCGGGAGAGGGGGGAAGGGGCGAGGAGGGGGCCGCGCCTCCCTCCTCCTCGTCCCCCCTCTCATAAGAGGACGAAAGCGAAGTCTGCTGCTCGGCGCCGGGCGAGACACCGAGCGCCGGGAGCAGCAGCTTCGAGAGAGCGGAGGAGACCCCCCCGCCGCCGCCGTCGCCGCCCCCGCCCGCCGCGGCGGCCTCGACGACCGCGGCGGTCAGCCTGGCGACTTCTTTGGGGGAGAGCACGTTGGAGATCCCCCCCCCTCCTCCTCCTTGGGTCGCTTCGGGCTGCTGCTGCTGTCTCTGGCGATTCCCACCCTTGGCCCGTGCCTCGCCTTCGCCGGCCGCCGGGGAACGAGGCGCCGCGGAGGAGGCGCCCGCGGAGGAGGCGCCCGCGCCCGCCTTCCCGCACGCCGCGGCCGCGCCCGCCGCCACCGCCGCCGCGTCTTCGGCCCTCCCGTGGTCCAGCAGCGCCAGGACCAGCGCCCGGAACTGCGCGGGCCCCGGCCGCGACCTCCTGGGCCCCCAGATGGTCTTGCGGAAGACGGTCAGGGCGACGTCGGCGAGCTCCGGGCGCGAGCTGTCACAGCCGCACGCGGCGTAGAGGGCGCCGCAGGCCCTGGCGTCGGGCCTGACGCCCCCCGCGCTTTCCATCTCTGCGAACAGGCTCGCGGCCCTGGCGCCGTCGCCGACGGAGGCCGCCAGTTCCATGAGCGAGGTGAACGTCGCGGCGTCCGGGGCGACGCCGTCCTTGTGCATCGCTGCGAGCACCGCCTCCCCGCGCGCCAGGGGCTGCGCGTCTGCCGAGCCGCGCTTGCCGGCCGGGTTTCGCCCCGGGGGGGGGCGGGCGGCCCTCAAGGCGAGGTTGTAGGACAGCGTGGTGGGCTCGGGCAAGGGGCGGCGCTTCCTAACGCTGCTGCTCCTGCCGCCGCTGCTGCCGGAGAGAGGAGGAGAGGGAGGAGCGGGAGGAGCGGCGGCGGCGGAGGAGGAGGTCGGGGGCCGGACGGCGCCGCCGCGCATCTCGCCGAGCAGGCCCCACGCGCCCTCCCAGTCGAGCGCGTACGCGCAGGCGTGCAGCCTCGCGTGGCACCCGTCGAGGCCCGGGTCGACTCCCGCGGCCTGCATCTCGGCCCAGAGGCGAGAAGCCGCGGCGGGGGCGCCGGCGCGGCCGCACGCGACGAGCAGCGAGCCCCACACGGCGCGCGGCACCTCTGCCGCCGGGGAGGCGGGGGGAGCCCGCCCGCGTCCCCCCTCGCTCCCGCCCCCGCCGATGTCCTCGAGCACGCGCAGGGCCCTCCCGAGGTCCCCGGCGTAGGCGAAGCACTTGACCGCGGTGTTCCAGGTGTACTCGTCACCTCGCAGCCCCGCGGCCCTCAGGTCCGCCAGGAGCTGCTCGGCGCCGGCGGCGTCGGCCGAGCGCATGCACCCCTTGAGGAGCGTGTTGTAGGTGACCAGATCGAAGGCGGCGCCGGCCTGCCTGGCGCGGGCGGCGGCGGCGGCGGCGCGCGGGCGGGCGCGGGCGACGAGGAGGGCGTTGAGCAGCGCGTTGAGCGGGCTGAGGCTGACGACGGCGCCCTCGTCGCCGCTGTTGTCGTTGCCGTCGCCGCCTCTGTCTCCTCCGCCGCGCCTCCTCCTCCTGCCCGCCTCGTCCCACGCACCGGCGGCTATCGCGTCGCCATAGGCCCGCTCTGCAGCGGCGGCCCTGCCCAGCTCGCCGAACGCGACGACGGCGGCCACTCGTACCGCAGCGGATGCGACCGAGGCGTCATCAAGGGGCGAGCGGCGGCGGCGGCGGCTCGATTTCCCTCGCCTCTGCGGCCGCCCTCCCTCCTCCTCCTCCTCCTCCTCTCCCTCCTCCCGCGCGGCCCTGGCCTCCCGCTGCCAGTCGCTCTCGTAGTCCTCGGCCTGCGCGATCCGAGGGTCCGAGAGCGCGGCGGCGAGCGCCGCGCGCACCCCCGCGGCGCTGCCCCGGCGGGCGGCGCCCTTGACCAGCTCGACCCAGTGGACGCCGCCGGCCAGCGGCAGCGCCCGCAGCGCGCGCGCGGCGTCGCCGGGGGCCGGGCAGCTCATCGCGAGGCAGGCCGCGACGCGCGAGGCGGCGCCCCGAGGGAGGGTCCCCGGCGGCGGCCTGCCCTTCTCCCTGCGCGTCTCGCGCCCGAGGAGCTCGAGCCGCTCGGCGAGGGACTCGAGGGCGAGGCCCGCGGTCTCGCCGTCTCCCGCCACGGCGGCGCGGATGGCGAGCCTGCGGGCCTCCCCCGCCCAACGAGGGGGGAGGTAGTGGGAGGCCGGGAGAGCTGGGAGCTCGTCGCCGTCGCCGGGGCCCGAGTCGAGCGAGGGAGGAGAAGAAACGCTGAAAGAAAAGGGGAGCGGCGGCAGCTCCGCTGCGAGTCGCTGCCACTCTCGTCGCAGCGGCGAGTTCTGATTATTGTTGTTGCTGTTTTTGTTGCGCCGGAAGCCGGCTGTGCCGTTGTTGCGACGGCGCTGCTGCTGGTGTTGCTGCTGCTGCCTTCCCAGCGAAGGAGAAGATGGAGAAGGAGAAGAAGAAGAAGAACTAAACGAAGAAGAGGCCGAGGGAGCGGAAGAAGAGGCTGAGGAAGAAGAAGCAGAGCTCCCGCTGCTCGCCCTCTCCACGCGCCTCGCCTTTGACAATTCTTCCTCATCGCTACAGCGCCATCCCAGTGAGCGCAGCGAGCTCTTCGGCAGTCGCCGCGGCCGCGGAGGCGGAGACGCCGCCGAGGCCGCGAGCGAGAGCGCTTTTGCCGTTGTCGGGCTTGCCGATGCCGGCGGCGGCCTCGGCGTCCCGCTGCCTGTGCGGCCTCGCCCCAAGAAGCGACTTGGCCCGGCGCTTGTGCGGCTTGCCCTGAGCATGCTTGGACAATGCGAGCGCCGAGATGAAGTGGCGCGCGCAGGGCACGCAGTAGTGCCTCCCGCCGCCCGGGGTGTCGTCCGACGTGAGGCGGACGGGCTGCGCCGCGGTGCCGGAGGGCCCGAGGAGCGCCGAGGTGCCGTCCGCTGCCGGGCGGACGACGGGGATGGACGAGCGGACGTCGTCCCAGAGCTGCCGGGAATGGAGGGGAGGGGCGGAGAGGGGGAGACGTGAGCAAGGAGGTCGTGGGAAAAAAGGGGCTAGGCGGCGGCCAGCGTCATCGTTCGTTTCGGCGGCGACTTTGAAGCATTCGCGTCCCGTCTCTCTCTCTCGAAGCTCCTCTTCTGTGTCGTTTCGGATTCTAGTTTGTAAGATATTGCTCGCCTCTTCGCCTTGCGGGAGAGAAACGAGGAAAAATACGGGGAGAGAGAAGACAAACGAGCGAGAGAAGGAGTTGGAATGCGAACGCCGGCGGCGGAGTTGGCATCAAAAGCAAAAAAAAAAACGAACCTGGTCGATGTGCCTGAGCTCAAAGCCGGTGCGCAGGGCTGCCTTGTGGGTCTTTTTGCACTTTGAGGAGCCGACGCCGCGCTTGCCAACGCCTCCGGGCTTCCCGCCCATGGATAATAAGGGCCTGTCGGAGGTGTTGGCGAAAGACAATCTCTTCTTCTGGAATCAGGAAAAGAGTTGCAGAAAGTGAAAACGCTTTTGAGTTTTTTCTCGACCTCGTCTGTTTTTTTGCTTTTTTTTTTAACTCGAACCTCGAATTTCACTTTGTCCCGATCGCAATTCTCGTAGAAAACCGAAGAAGCGGAAGAAACCATCAATGGTAATTGACAATGGAGAGGGGGGTGGAAAAAAGAGGGAAAGAAAATGAAGCACTCGTTGTCGTTCGTCGCAGACCTCTCTCTCTCTCTCTTCTCTCTCTCGACCCTCTTCCTCTTCTTCCTCTAATCCGCCACGATCCTCGAAAGCGCCTCGATCAGCTGCTTCAGGCTTCCCCGCACCCTCGCGTCGCCAGTCAGCCCGCCGACGTCCCTCGCCACGCCTTCGACGTGCTCGAGCGTCCTCGCCAAGACGCGCACGCTCGACTTCAGGTGCGCGACGTTGTCCGGAGTCAGGACGTCGCCCTGCAGCGCCCTGACGTCCGCCGCCGCCGCCGCGGCGGTCTCCGTCAGCTGCTCCAGGTTCCCCACGAGCCCCCCCTCCCGCAGGCGGGCGAGCAAGGGCAGGGCCTCCGAGGCCAGGGCCGCGGCGGTGGCCAGCAGAGGCCGCCC
>Ga0315287_10000945_pt1 | contig 26061 bp, 18 predicted proteins | sample YL17G11_0_MG_FD_205037 | JGI IMG/M metagenome (GOLD analysis project Ga0315287, IMG submission 205037) | Sediment microbial communities from Yellowstone Lake, YNP, Wyoming, USA - YL17G11_0 | ecosystem: Environmental > Aquatic > Freshwater > Lake > Sediment | place: USA: Wyoming | collected... | reverse complement strand
CAGGCTCGATACGCTCGCCCGCCTCGGAGCGTCCGTGAGGCCCGTCGAGGAAATGATAGAAGAGGCGAGGCAGGCCAGCGAGGCCGGCGATTCCGGAGTCGCGTTCCAGATCATGATGAACGCCGACCAGAAGATCCTCGCGATGGAGGACGCCCACAAGAAGTACACCGACATCTCGATCGCGGCCGAGAGCGCGATAGAGATCCTCAGGCGGTTCGGCATCTCGAGCCGGGAGTCGGAGAGGCTGCTCGCGCTCGCGGACATAGAGAAGGAGAAGGACTACGACTCCGCCATCGAGTTCGTGGCAGAGGCGCTCGACACCGCGAAGACATTGATCGAGTCATATTCACCGGACATCACGGGCACCATATCGACCGCCGGGCTCCAGGAGGGCGCTGAGGGCGTCGTGATGGTTAGGCTCAAGAACGTCGGGAAGGCCCTGGCGAAGGACGTCCAGATGGAGATCGGAGGCGATTTCGAAGTGGTCGAGGTGTCGGCCACGGACATGCTCAGGCCCAACTCCGAGGAGGAGCTCACAGCGAAGATCATCCCGAAGCGCACGGGCAGCATCCCCATCAGGGCGAACATCACCGTCAAGAGGCAGTCCGACGGGAAGCTGCAGGCCTTCGAGATCGAGGGCACGGTGACGGCGTTCGCACCGGGCCTCCCGTTCAAGCTCAGCAGGGCCTCTGAGATGACCAAGTGCGTCTCCTGCCATGGACGGATCAAGCCCGGGTTCGACATCATCGCGTGCAGGTGCGGCAACCAGCTGCACCTCGCCTGCGCGAAGAGGGTCGGGCAGTGCCCTGCCTGCGGGCAGAAGTACAGCTTCTAAGCGGACCCGCCTATCCTGGCCTTGGATATCCTTATCGCGGGGGTCCTCACGCCGAAGCAGTCCTTGTGTCCTTTGCCCACCATGTCGACGCTGTTGAACATGTCCACGAGCCCCACGCCTATCGTCGCCTGGCGTATCGATGGGCCGAGATCTCCGTCCTCTATCCTGTAGCTCTCCATCATGAGCCCCGAGAACTCGCCCGTCGCCAGGTTCGGGTGGTCGAAGGTGGCCCTCAGGTAGACTCCGTTCTTGGTCTCGCGGACCATCTGGTCGAACGTGGACCTCCCCTCGTGGACAACGAGGTTCGATATGGATATGGACGGCGGGCCCCTGTAGCTCCATGCGGACCCCCCGCGCGACGCGTTCCCGGTGCTCTGGACCGAGTCCTTGCTGGCGGTGTAGCTGTCGTAGAGGTACGAGCTGAGCTTCCCCTTGTCGATGACCGCCTTCTTCCTCGCGGGAGTGCCCTCGCCGTCGAACGCCGTGCTCCCGACCGCCCACTCGATGGTTGGGTCGTCGGTCACGCTGAAGAGGCTCGCCCCGACCATCTCGCCGAGCTTCCCGGCGAGGTAGCTCCTCTTCCTCTGGACGCTGTCCGCATTGACCCCAGCGCCGACGGCGTTGGCCAGTAGGAACCCCAGGGCCAGCGGGTCCATCACGACCGGGTAGTCCCCGGTCTCGATCTTCGTTTGCGAAAGGCCCTTTATCGCGTGCTCGCGCGCGCTCTCGCCCACTGCACGCAACGCGTCCGCGTTGAACCTCCTGCTCGAGTAGAAGTCGAATCCCGAGAACATGTTGGAGCCGTCCTTCGCCACGGACTCGGCCACCATGTCATGCGAGGACATCTTCTGAGTCATCTCGATGCCGTTGCTATTCGCCAGCGCGACCTCGCATACTGATATGTTCACGGACGCGTTCGACGAATAGATCCTCTTGTCATCCCCTGCGATCGCCGCGAGCTCCATCACCATCCCCACGACATCGTCTGAGCCCAGGTCCGCGACCTTGGGCTCGAAGAGCCCGCCCACCTTGGCCGGTGTGGCCTTCTCCGGGAGGCCCTTGAAGTCAGAATCCGGCGTGCCAGCCTTCGCCAAGGAGGCCGCCAGGGACGCGGCCCTATCGATCGACTTCGCGTCGTGACCCGTGCAGTAGGCGAACCCGGACGACCCGTTCCTGAACGCCCTTATCGCCACTCCGGGGTCGTTGGCCATGCTCGCCTGCTTCACAGACCCCTTCTCTATGTCGGCCGACAGGGTCCTGGTGTTCGTCACCAGAACGTCGCAGTGTGTCGCTCCGAGCTTCGTAACCGACTTGACTGCCTTGCCCGCGATTGAGATGAGTTCCGCCATCATGACACCTCCTACGCCAGCCCTCCGACGACTACATCCGATATGCAGATGTGCGGCCCGCCGTCGGTCGTCCTCGCGCTCTGTCCGCCCTTGCCGCAGTAGCCCGGGTCCCCGAGGAGGAAATCGTTCGCGACTCCTCTGACATTCTTAAGGACCTCCAGAATGACGCCCGACAGGGAAGCGTCCCGGTACCTCTCCCCGACCTCCCCGTTCTTGACGGCGTACGCCTCGTCGCATTTGAACATGAACTGGCCTTTGGCGGGTTCGACATAGCCGTACTGGGCGCCCTGTATCAGGAGCCCGTCCTTGAGCTCCTCGATCAGCTCGTCCTTCTTCCAGCTGCCTTTGCCGATATAGGTGTTGCTCATCCTGATGATGGGCGGACTGTTGAACGCCTGGGCCCTCGATGAGCCATTCGGCGTCGAACCCATCCTGCTGCTCGTCTCGATGTTGTGCATGAACCCTTTCAGGACCCCTTTGTCGATGAGCATGTGCTTCGAGGCTTTGACGCCTTCCCAGTCGTATTTGAAGTAGCCGAAGGTGCTCTCGACCGTCGGGTCGTCTATCAAGCTGACCTCCTCGCTCGCAACGACCTCCCCGACCCTACCCTCGAGGACCGAGGCGCCCGCGAGGATCGCATCCGCCTCGCACGCGTGTCCGAACGCCTCGTGAGCCATGAGCCCGGTCATCTTCTGGTCGAGGATGCACGTGAACTTGCCCGCCGGGACCGGTTTGGAATCGAGGAGCCTTATGGCCATCTCGGCCGCCTCCTCGCCCAGCCCCACCGCATCTGCTGTGCTCATCAGCTCGTGCCCTCCGACGTTGCCCACAGATGCGTGCCCGCGCTGCATGACGCCATCCGACTTCGCCCACGCGCTGCACGCGCCCAATGTCCAGGTCTCCTTGGTCGTCACCGCGGTCCCGAAGGAGTTCGCGACGACCCTGACGCCTTCGAAATCGTCGTACCTCGCGTTGGTGCTGACGATCCGCTTGTCCCGGGCCCGCATGGCCTTGTCCTTTGACAGGACGAACTTGAGCTTCTCCTCGACGGGTATCTCGGTGGGCTTCTCAAGGCAGGGGTACTCGTCGGTCTTGACGACCGATTTGCCAGCCTTGATGTCGAACTTGATCTTCGCCTTCGCCTGCGCGACCTTGGCCATCTTCACCGCGGATTCCGAGGCAGTCTTGAGGGAATCCAAGGACAGCTCGTTCGTCACCGCGAAGCCCCACGCCCCTCCGATGAACGCCCTGACCCCGCATCCTGCCTCGATCTGCGCGGTCACGGTCTTCGTCTTCCCGTCCATGACAACGATGTTCGTTCCTGTCGACGACTCCATCCTCAGGTCGGCGAACCGTGCGCCTGACCTCACCGCGTGGTCGATGGTCTTCCTTGCTAGGTCCTCCAAGAGAAACCCTCCGGAGTCACTCGGAAGAGCATAGGAGAAGTTCAAAGTATCGGAGTCTCAGGTCCGCTCGAAACCGCAGTTGCGCGTGGCGGCCTGCACGAAAACGCCCTCCGAGATCATCCTGGAGATGGTTTCTATGTCCGCAGCCATCGACCGGTCGGCCTCGAGTCTTGTCACCCGCGCGCGCAGCGCGTGGCGCACGCTCTCTACAGGCGCGCTGGAGGCCGTCGATATGAAGTCCAGCCCCTGGGCAGCCGCCATGAGTTCGATCGCCATCACCCGCGTGACGTTGCCGATTATCTCCCTCGCCTTCCACGCTGCGATCGTGCCCATGCTGTTGTGGTCCTCCTGGTTCGCGCTCGTGGGGATCGAATCCGCGGACGCAGGGTGGACGAGCACCTTGTTCTCCGAGACCAGGGACGCGGCGACGTACTGAGGCACCATCATGCCCGAGCTCACGCCCACGTGGCTCGTGAGGAAGGAGGGGAGCCCGCTCAGCTTGTGGTCGACCAGCCTCGCGACCCTCCTCTCGGAGTAGCTGCCGAGCTCGTGGACCGCGAGCCCGAGGTAGTCCATGACCAGCGCCACGGGCTGTCCGTGGAAGTTGCCGCCCGAAACGACCGTGCCGTCCTCAGGGAAGAAAAGCGGGTTGTCGGTGGCCGAGTTGATCTCGACCCCCACGACATCCTTCGCGCACCAGATCGCCTGCAGGCTGGCCCCGATGACCTGCGGTATGCACCTGAGGGAGTACGCGTCCTGCACCTTGGAGCAGTGCTTGTGCGAGAGGGCGATCTCGGATCCCTTGAGGAGCGAGAGCATGTTCCTGGACACCCTCAGCTGGCCCGGGTGGGGCCTGACCTCGGATATCCTGATATCGAAGGCGCTCGAGGTGCCCTTCAGGGCCTCGAGGGACATCGCGGCGACGATCTGGGCGTTGTCCGCGAGGTTGGCTGCGTCCTGGACCGCCAATGACCCGAGGGCGGTCATCGCCTGAGTGCCGTTGATGAGCGAGATCGCCTCCTTCGGCTCGAGGACCACGGGCCTCAGGGTCTTCTTCTCGAGGGCCTTGGACCCGGGCTCGAACCCGTTGCCGGCATCCGCCTCACCCTCGCCTATGAGGACCAGCCCGAGGTGAGCGAGCATGGTCAGGTCTCCGCTCGCGCCGACGGACCCCTGCCTGGGGACCTTCGGGTGGACGCCCGAGTTCAGCATCGAGACGAGCATCTCCACGATGTCCGGCCTGACCCCTGAGTAGCCCTTCGCGAGCGCATTCGCCCGGAGGAGCATCATCGCGCGGACCACCTCCTTCGGATAGGGGTCCCCGACACCGCATGCGTGGCTTCTGAGGAGGTTGACCTGGAGCGCCTTCAGCTCGTGCGGGGGTATCTTGTGATCGACGAGGTCGCCCACGCCTGTGTTCACGGCGTATATGGTCGCGCCCCCCTCCACGAGCTTCTCTAGGGCCTTCCTGGCACCGACCATCCGGTCCTTCGCATCCGGGGCCAGAGCCACCGGGGCATTCCCCCGCGCGACGGCCGCGACCTGGCCCAGGCTCAGACTATTACCGTCAATCGATACCGCCTCTTGGTTCCTTGGTCCTGGTCCGTTCATCTAGAGCACAGCACCTGAGTTGATGGCGAATAAGCCTATCCGTACCTGAACTTAACGTTCGCGCTCAAGGGGCATTCTCGGGCACGGGGATGAACTTGTATCCGTAGTGTATGACCCCCGAGGGGCCCTCCTCGCTCAGCTTGCGCAGGGTGACCCTCACCTTGGTCCCTATCTTCATGTCGCACGGGTCGCAGTCGATCACCTGGCCGGTGACCTTCGGGCCCTCGTCGAGCTCCACCATCGCGAGCACGTAAGGCCGCTGCAGGGACAACTCCTCGAGGCCCTCGTGCACCTCCGACAGCGAGAATATCCTCCCCTCACCCTTGAGCTTGATCGTCTCCATCTTGCCCACGCTCTTCCTGTGGCACACCGGGCAGATGACCCTCGGGGGGAAGAAGCACCTGCCGCAGCTGTTGCACTTGATCCCGTACATGTTGTACCTGCTCGGGTTCTCCCGCCAGTACCTCGGAGCCGTTGCCATGTCAGACCCTCCTGAACAAGTGTACCACGACGGTCGCACCGGTGCCGCCCACGTTGTGGGTCAGACCGACGGATGCGTCCTTGACCTGCCTCTTGCCCGCGCCGCCCCTGAGCTGCGTGACGATCTCCACGGCCTGGGCCAGGCCCGTCGCGCCGATCGGGTCTCCCCTGGCCTTGAGGCCGCCGGACGTGTTCACGGCGATATCCCCGCCGAGGGATGTGCGGCCTTCCTCGGTCGCCTTCCCGCCCTCGCCCTTCTTGAAGAACCCCAGGTCCTCGATCGCCAGTATCTCGCTGATGGTGAAGTTGTCATGGACCTCGGCGATGTCGACGTCCTTCTGCGACAGACCGGCCATCTTGAACGCGCGCGCGGCCGCCACCTTGGTCGCCTCCATCGTGCATATGTCCTTCCTGTGATGGAGCGCGAGCGTGTCACTGGCCTGGCCAGACCCCAATATCTCTATCGGCATTTCGGTGTAGTTCTTCGCGTGGTCCAGGGGACACAGCACCACGGCGGCGGCCCCGTCCGAGCTGGGCGCGCAGTCGAACACGCGCAGGGGAGACGCCACCATGGGCGACCCCAGGACCGTCTCCCGCTTGATCTCCCTCTGGAACTGGGCCTTCGGGTTCAACGAGCCGTTCTTGTGGTTCTTGACTGCGACATCCGCCAGCTGGTCCCTGGTCGTGCCGTGCTCGTGCATGTGCCTGTGCGCGATGAGCGCGTGCAGGCTGGGGAACGTGGCGCCCAGCACCGTCTCCCACTCCTGGTCTGCGGCAGACGACTGTATCATCGCCGACTCGACATCGCTCACGTCAGTCATCTTCTCGGCTCCGCCGACGACGACGATGTCGTGCAGCTCCGAAGCCACAGCCATGAAGCCCTGCCTGAGCGCGAGCCCTCCGGAGGCGCCTGCAGCCTCTATCCTCGTAGCGGGTATGTGGTCCCGCGCGAGGCCGGAGTAATCGGCTATCAGGGCGCCTATGTGCTCCTGCTCGATGAACCGTCCGGCGGACATGTTGCCAACATAGACCGCGTCTATCTTGTCCGCGGTGATGTTCGCGCTCGCGACCGCCGCGAGCCCGGCCTTGATCCCGATCTCCCTGAACGAGGCGTCCCAGAGCTCTCCGAACTCCGTGTCGCCCACGCCTATGATCGCAACCCTCCTCATGGTCACTCACTCCCCAGAATTATCTTGCCCCTGAACTTCGCATAGGTCGCGTAGTCCAGGAACTTCGGGTTCGCGATGAGCTCCTTCACGGTCGGTGCCCTGTCCCTCCGGAAGTCCTTCATCTCCTCGGTAACTGTGATGTCGAACGCGTCCGAGCCGGCGCCGGAGCCGTAGGCCACCGCGAATATCCTGTCACCCGGCTTCGCCTCATCCAGGATGGCCGACAGGCCCAGCGGGACAGCGCCGGAGTAGGTGTTGCCTATGTGCGGCACCACCAATCCCGTCTTGACCTGGCCGTCCGTGAACCCCAGCTGCTTGGCCACCCTCGTAGGGAACTTGCCGTTCGGCTGGTGGAACACGGCGTGCGTGTAGTCCTTCGGAGCCGTCTTGTTCCTCTCCATCAGGCCCTTCGCCCCGCTCATGACATGCTTGAAGTACGCCGGCTCTCCCGTGAACCTGCCCCCGTGCCGGGGGTACATCTGTCCCTCCCGCCTCCAGAAGTCGGGGGTGTCCGTCGTGTATGAATAAGTGTGGTCGAGCGTCGCTATGATCTTCTCCGAGCCAATCAGGAACGCTGCGCCGCCCGCGGACGCAGAGTACTCGAGGGCGTCCCCGGGAGCTCCCTGCGATGTGTCCGCCCCTATCGCGACGCCGTACTTGACGAGGCCAGCGCCCACGAGCCCCATGCATGTCTGGATCGCCGCGGTCCCCGCCTTGCACGCGAACTCGAAGTCCGCGACCATCAAGTCCGGCGACGCCTCGATCGCCTCTGCGACGATGGTCCCCGATGGCTTGACCGCGTAGGGGTGCGACTCGGAGCCGACGTATAGCGCCCCGATGTCCTTGGGGTGCACGTCGCACCGCCTCATCATGTTCCTAGCGGACTCCACCGCGATGGTGATCGTATCCTCGTCCGGCGAAGGTACTGACTTGCTGAATATCATCAGACCCTTGCCCATGGCCTTCCCATCTACGCCCCAGACCTTCCCGATCTCGTCGGGCGTGATCCTGTAGCGTGGCACATACGCTCCGTAGCTGACAATTCCAACCTTCATTCAGACTCCACCTTTCGTTCAACCAAGTGAGTGAAGCTTGTCGACCAGGTCGCTCGCGGACAGCTCGGTCCTGATCAGCGGTATCCCTTCGAGCTCGGCGAGCCTGATCGCGAGCTCGTCCACCTGCTCCGGCTTCTGGTAAACCACCATGGCCGGCTTGAGCGGGTGAGCCCTTATAGCAATCATCGGGGACCTGCCGAACCTTACCCCGGTGAACACGAGCGCCCTCTGGCTGCTCCACCCGTATATCTTCAGATAATCGAAGGAACTCAGGGACGTGATCGCCCGGACGCTGTCTATCACCGTGTATCCGTGGATGTGCTTGTCGAGGGATATCGCGGGCGTGAGGTTTTCGCCGCTTATCCTGTCCACGAGATCGGTTGCCAGGACCTCGTGCGCGAACTCCTTGATCGAGATGATCGAGTCGGTCTTCGCGGCGAGCGAGTACTGCTTGAGCACGCTCCCCCCGGTCTTCTCGTCTATCCCGAGGAACGCGTCCACTATCTTCCTGATCGTCACTATGCCCGGGGACTTCCTGCGTCCGGCCTCGTAGTCGCTTATCACGGACGGCGAGATGCCGAGATGTCTCGAGAGCTCCTGCTGTGAGATCTTGAACTGCTCTCTCCACTTCCTGATGGTCTTCCCAGGCTCGTCGGAGAGGCATATCTCCCCTGCGACCTTCTCCCTTACCTGGTCCCGCATAGTTGACGGAGAAACTTGTCGATATAAATAGTTGCCGTATAGGAGTAACGGCAAAAGACGAACCGTGCTGGCCCGGGCACATTGCCTTCTCCAAGCCAGTCATAATGGTCCCTGCCCACGGCGATTCCCATGTGCCCGCAACGGGCTCTCAGAGACCGATGCCTTGTATGCGCAGTCAATCGAACGCGATGTGTAACCCTTCGCATCGCCGCCGTGCACTATACATTAATAAGACCCCATTCTATCCCTGCACCGCCCAGCACGGATGGGGTAGTGGTCTAGCTTGGTATGATCCGTGGTTCGGGACCACGTGACCGTCGGTTCAAATCCGGCCTACCCCACTTCCGACTCATTTCAGAACGGCAAGAAGCTCACGAGACCGTCGGGAGCAGGACGTGGAAGACCGACCCTGACGAATGATCCCCTTTTATCCGGTCCTCGACCCAGATGCGTCCCCCGTAGTTGTCGACAATCGTCTTGACGATTGAGAGTCCCAGCCCTATGCCCTTCCCGCCGGACACCCGCGGCGCGAACTTCGTGAATATGAGCTCCTTCTTATCGTCGGGTATGCCGACCCCGTAGTCGACGATGGCCGTGTCCCACCAGTCACGATTCTGCTCCGTCACCTTCGTGATACGGACGTCGACAACCACCGTATCCTTCGGCGTATACTTGATCGAATTGCCGAGCAGGTTCTGGAACAGGTCATGGAGGAGCTCGTTCGCCCTCGTCATGCACATCTGCTCGTCAGCGTGCAGGTTGATCGTGACGCGCTTGTCTGCCCGGGAATCCCTGATCTCATCAGCAAGCGACCTCAGCATGGAAACGAGGTCCACGTTCAGCATCCGCTCGGACCCCTTCTCCCTTATGAACGCGAGCTTCTTGATCCTGGAGATCAGGTCGTTGCTGAGCTCCAGCTGCTTCCTCGTTTTTGCGAGGGCCTGCACACGCTGTTCTTCTGGGAGGGAGGCGTTGCCAGCCATCTGGACGTAGAAATCCATTCCGGTGTTGTAGTTGCTCATGTCGTGGAACAGCAGATGGTTGAGCATCTCGAGGTTCTCGTTGCTCTGGACTATCTCACCTATCAAGCCCGCGTTCCTGAATGCCAGTGAGACCATCGACCCGAACACGCTGATGAGCTCCAGCAGGTCCTTCTCGAACACCTCTTCGGCCTTCCTCTCGGACGCGTATATCAGCGCCACGATCTGAGAGCTCCTATCCCGCAAGGGCACCACGAACAGGTCATGCCTTCTCCTCAGAACCTCGTTCGCGAGACTGAACTCGGTCTTCAGCCGGTCGATATCGGCCCTGCTCCTGACATCATATGGCGGATGAGCCGTCCTCTCCCTCGACAGCTGCTCCATCGGGATCCAATACAGTTCCTCGGTGAACCTGAAAGTGGCGTCACAGTCCGCCATCGCAAGCTTCCTCGTGATGATTCCTGCTTCGCCTGCCTCGGAACCGAGGACCCTGAACGCGTTCTCCGCAGGGCTCCACACCGCTCCGACCACCCCAGAGAACTGAAGCTCGCTACGGAGGAATTCGACCGCCTCTGACATTATTCTCTCGACTTCGCGGAACGTGACCACGCGAGTTGCCAGCTCGAGCATCCTCGCGAACGACCTCGCCCGGCTGCTGTTGGCGGAAACCATGGCCTCCTGGCTGCGCCAGAGGTTGGACATCTCTACCGCGATCGAGGCGATCGAAGCGATAATCTCTATGTTCGAGATGGTCTTTGCGGAGAGCTTCTTGTGGTCGGCGGTCTCCAGAACCTCTATGCAGCCGAGCTCAAGACCGTCCTTGTCGAACAGCATGATATCGATGAAATCCAGCATATGCCAGTCATCGATAGACTGCCTAGGAGGTATCTCCCTGGGGAACCCGCGATAGAAGCAATCGTCATAATCATCGATTACGACATATTCGCCCGGGGCGAAATAGGACATCATGCCCATTGGTTCGTAGATCCTCAGCGTGTCCTTCCAGGCCTGCCTGTCGTAGACAACCTTTCTGATGTCCCTTGCCTGATCCTCTGGATATCCCTGGACGTACCTCACGTGCCAGTTGCCAGTCACTGGATCTCTGAGGTAAATCGCAGTCCTCTTGACCGGGAACAGGTCGACCATGGCCTGTCCGATTATCTCGATTATCTTGTCCTCATCCCTATGGAGCAGGACCGCGAGTGTGATCTCGAGAATTCTACCAGGAAGGTCTCTCCGTCCCCTATCAGTCGCTAGGACGGCACGTACCGAAGGCACGTGAGGCTCAGAGTCCAAGGTTTCCTGGGAACGGTCCGTCATCTATCCCGGGGCAGTATGATGCTATCTAGATATGAAAGGAACTGCGGGAAAATAGCATGTGGCTGTCAGCGCAACTGCGAATCTGGAAGATGAGAACTCAAGAGTCCTGAGCCTTTTCCTTAACTCCATGCACAGGCTGTTGCGCCACGGAATTCATTTCATCGGACCGCTCCGCTTCGGCCGGATCATGCTGCTCGTACCAGGCTCGACGAGGGAGAATGTGTCTGGTGCATCCCCGAGGAACTCAATTCACCAGATTCGCTTGCCTGCGAGCACGCAATGAACAATGGTCGACCCATGTCCCGAAGATGATTAATATCTGCCAGACCAATAACGCTGTAACAACGCTGCAGGATCCCGTCAGTCCGCAATAGTGGACAATCGCTTCGGGATGACGGCCCGAGGACTTAGGAGGAGTGGCACGAGGCGCTCGACGTACTCTGCTCACGTGCCGCGTGTGATCGCATGACACGATTCCGATCTGGACAGGGCCTATCAAAGTTGAAGAAGATTGGTGCTGTCGCAGTGATAATTCTACTCCTGGCAACATCGACTTACGTCGCTTACGCTTACACGAAGGAGCGTCAGGATTCAATCAGGATTGCGGCCATCCTACCCCTGACCGGAAAGGGCGCGCACCTTGTGGACGTGAGGTACGCACTGGAGATGGCGGTTGACATCGTGAACAGATGGGGAGGCATCAACGGCAGCCAGATCGACCTCGTCATCCGGGACAGCCAGAGCAGCCCAAGCGCCGCAGTCCGGGAATTCGAGGACCTCGAGGTGTCCGAAGAACCCCTGTTGTACCTGTCGACGATGTGCGGGGTCAGCCTCGCACTGGCCTCGAAGGCAGAGGAAGCGGGCACGGTGCTCATGGGCGCAGGCGTTATGCTCGAGAACTTCACCGATGACAGAGAGTGGGTCTTCCGATACTCGCCGAGAATCAGCGATGATGTGGCAACCGTAATGTCGATCATACACAAGCTCGAAGTCGCCAGAGTCGGGGTTCTGTACTCGGCCGACATGTGCACCAAGGCTGCCGAGTCACTCTTTGTGACCATGTTCGATGTCCCCAACGGGACGATCGTGGAACAGCCGTTCGACGAGAACGCGGGCACTTACTACGACGAGATCGCCTCGCTCATGGATACGGAAGCCATCGCGATATTCGGACCGACAGAACGCTACGGGACGATCCTCACCGAGCTGAGAGAGGTGGAGTACGCGGGCAACATCATCGGCACCCTGTCCGCCTCCGACCCCTCGGTGATTGCGATGCCGCCCGCCGAGGGGATGTACCTCTGCGCCCCGTACATCTATAATCAGGGGTATGTGTACGCACGCGAGTTCTCTGCACAGTTCGAAGAGGCCTACGGCGTGCCTCTTAGCCACAGAGGGGCTGCGATATTCGATTCCGTGCTCATGCTGAGAGGGCTTCTCGAGGGGGGCGAGGTCACACGAGACGGGCTGAGGGCCGCCCTAGAGACGGCTTTCCTGTACTCCGGCCTCACAGGGGTCATCCACAGCCCGGAGGGCAGTCATGACTTTGGATACCCGATGTATCCTGTGAAAGTGGCCAACGGGGAGCTGGTGTACCAATGGTGAATCCTGCCCGCAGGCTGATCCGCGGAAGCATAGTTGCCAAGGTCCTGACACTAGCCACCATCCTCCTCCTCCTCCTCGTGGGAATCTCGATATACGCCCTGGAAGAGAGCAGGAACACGCTGAGGGACTCCATCATGGAAGACGTGAAGCTCGAGGCCCGCAGCACGATGGACCGGATAGACGGCGAGATCTTCTCGAGGCTACACGAACTCTCAATGGCGGCGGTCGATCCCTACCTGATCGAAGTTGTCGAGACGTCCAACTCCGAGTTCGAGGCGATGGACGATCGAGAGGAGTACATCACCCAGACTGACGTCGAGTGGATCTCCACGCCTCCGGACGAGCTGACGGCTTTGATGACTAGCATCATGAACAACACGACGTCTCTCGAATTTCAGGAGAGATACATTGAGCACTACAGGGAGGACCACGGCGTCGACGCATGGGGCCGCATATCCGTCATGAACAAATACGGTGCGGTCATCGCGATGACAAGCCGGCCGAATGACTACAGGCAGAGCGACGAGGACTGGTGGCAGATGACGATGCAGCAGGAGGACAACGTGGCTGACGTCGCCTATGACTCCTACTCTGGCTTCTACGCGCAGCGGATCAGCGTGATGGTCCACGATTTCAACGGCACCTTCGCGGGTGAGGTGATGGGGTTCGCCAATACAATCGACATCGCGAGGCTGGCTGTAACCGGTGGGAGGCTGTACGAGAGCACCCGGGTGGCGCTCACCGACGAGGGTGGCGCTCTGATATTCTCTTCGGATGCCTACATCTTTCATGCAGACTGCTCCGAGCAGAGTCACTTGAACCAGGCGAGCAGCGATGAGGGATCGTTCATAGCTGAGACCATGGACCGCCAGATGCTCTATGGCTACGCGCGGTCAGAAGGGTACCTGAGCTACGAAGGGCTGGACTGGAGGATATTCATAGGCTACGACCTCCGGGAGATATTTGCGCCTGTGGACAACCTGCTGACGAGGATAGCGCTGATGGCTTCCGCGGCCTTCGTGTGTGGCGTACTGCTCGCATTGGTGCTGTCAAGAACGATCACGAAGCCAATCACCGAGTTCAAGCGGGCCGCCAAACAGATCTCGGACGGGAGAATGGGGACCAGGGTTCCAATCATGTCCAGCGACGAGGTAGGAGACCTGGCGGGTACATTCAACATCATGGTCGACAGGCTCGAGCGCTCCTACGAAGGGCTCGAGGACAAGGTGAAGCAGAGGACCCTCGAACTCGCAAAGCTGAACGAAAACCTCACGGACGAGGTCGCAGGAAGGAAGAGGTACTCCGAGGCGCTGGAGCTCGCGAACAAGAAGCTCAGGTTCCTGGGCCACCTGACCAGGCACGACATCAAGAACCAACTCACCGTGATGAGGGGCTGGCTCTCGATGGCCAGAGACGAACCGAACAAAGAGGTTCTCGCCGAGATGATGTCTAAGACCGATAAGGGGGCGCGAACCATCGACGCGCTGCTGGACTTCACGGGGGAGTACGAGAAGGTCGGCCTGACCGAGCCCGTATGGCTGGAAGTCCCTCGACTCTTCAAGGAAGGCGTCATGGGCCTGGACACCCAGAAGCTCACGGTCAGTCTCGACCTGGACGGTTTGGAGATATTTGGCGACCCGATGTTCTCGAAAGTGTTCAGGAACCTGGTCGACAACACCCTGAGGCACGGACAGAAGGTCACCAGGATATCGGTGTCTCACGAGGTGCGGCCCGACGGGCTCGCGATCGTGTACGAGGACGACGGCATCGGCATCGAGAACGAGGCGAGGGCAAAGCTGTTCCAGAGGGGGTACGGGAAGAACACCGGGCTGGGGCTGTACCTCACGAAGGAGATACTCGACACCTCCGGGATGATCATCAGGGAGACCGGCGTGCCTGGCAGGGGGGTAAGGTTCGAGATGCTCGTGCCCAGCGGGGAGTTCAGGTTCCGACCGGTCCGTTCAGCATAGGGATGGCCCTCCCCGGCCTCCGGGCGGGCTCTACCGCTTCTTTCTGCGGGCCATGAGGAACACGACCAGCATGATGACGACCGGCACCACCACAAGAGAGAACTCGGGGATCGCCTCGTCGGCCACCTCGATCTCCGCCTGGTCGACCGAACGCAGGCCCGCGCCGTCCTCGACCTCGCAAACGACGGTGTGAGTGCCGGTGGTCGAGAACACATGCGTCACGGTCATGTCCGATGACCAGTCGGTGTCCCATGAACCGTCTCCGTTCCAGTCCCACCGCACGGCCAGGTCGCCTGCAGCCGTCTCGGCATCGGAAGACCCGCTAGCATCGAAGGAGAACGAGGTCAGCAGAGTACCTATCAGCGGATCGGCGACGAGCACGCACTCGGGGAGCGTGTTGACGAGCACGCTGAGCGTTCTCGTTAACCAGTCGACCGAATGAACTGCATCGTCGGTCGCCTCCACCGTAACTGCATAGGTGCTGTCGCCACCATATGAGAAGGCATGCTCGAACACGAAATAGGCGGCGACACCAGCATCCGTATCATACGACAACGACTCGGCCGCTGAGCCGTCTCCGAAGTCGATGGTCACCTCGACGAGGTCGCCCTCGTCGTCCACGACCGTCGCGTTGAACCGCACCGTCTCTCCAGGGGAATAGTAGTCCTTCGCGCCGTCCACCTTGAACGAGGAGATGGCGGGCCTCGAGTTGGATTCTGACACGACCACGGTCGCGGAATCGCTCACGTTGTTCCCCGCGCCGTCCTCGGCGTAGGCGGTCAGCTCGAAATCGCTCAGCTCGATGTAGGTATGGGAGGCCGAGTAACCTTCTGCCGGGTCGCCCATGGTCATGGACGTGCCGTCGCCCCAATCATACCAGACGCTCTCCACGTCCCCATCCGGGTCGGACACCTCCACCGGCGTGAGGATGAACTCCTGCTCGATGATAGCGGTGTAGGAAGGCAAGAGCACGACCACCGGGGGCGAGGTAACGTAAGACAGCACCAGGTTGTCCACCCAAGCGCAATCGTCGAGCATGCTGTTCGCGGAGTCCTTCGAATACGTCCACTCGAGCTCATGACTGCCCGCGGGAAGCGAACAGCCAACGGTCGTCCAGTCCACGTTTCCGGAGATCTCGGCGGCATAGCCCGTATCCGGGACGCTGAAAGAAAGAACATCCTTGAGCGACTCCGACGAGACCTTCCAATCGAACGACACCTCGACGGGGCCGTCGACGGAAACGGACAACGACGTGCTCTCCGAGTCTCCCACGTCCCCGCTCTGCATCGAATCGCCATCGGCTACTGAATGGTGGTCCACGCCAACCCATCGGGCGGAGGTCGGAGGCTCCCCGACATGCACGCTGCTGTCGAGGGCAGCGCTGACATCGATGGGGTCGTAGTACGGCAGGCTGTTCGTCACAGTGCCCGGCACGGACTTCGGGACGTCGGGTGATTGCCCCGAAGCCTGGATGGCAGCCCCCAATGTGTAGTCTCCGCTGTACAACTCTACCCTGAACGAGGATGTCACTCCTCGACTCGATCCAGTCAGGTCCAGATAGAAATCGTCCGTCCCCGAATCATAGACGTCATCGAACTCCGACATGTCGAGACACATGAACGTCGGCAGGGTGTGAGATGTCGATCTGTCCTCATTGTAGTACGGGAGCTTCGACTCGATTGGGGACGAACTCGTGCCTACGCCGACCTCGATGATAGCGCTCCTTGTCGGCGCTTCGTTGAAGTGCCACACGCCGACGATGCTCGGAGCGTAGTCGATCGCGTCCGTGAGGAAGTTCATCGTCAGGACGCCGAGGTTCCCCAGCTCGATGACGGCGTCATAGGTCAACCAGTAGTATCCCGCATCGCCCCACGAAGCGCCCCAGGAGTTGGCGACCCTGAATGCTCCCATGTCGCCGTCGTCGGAGACGATGTCGTCATAGCCAACGAAGGTCTGGGCGTGGTTCAGCGTGGTCGATTCGTACTCAACAGACGAGATGATGTAGTTGCCGTCGTAGAAGCCGCTCGAGTACTCGTTTGCGTCCATCGCGAAGGACACCGGAACATCGGCGACCAGCAGCGCCTTAATCGAGTCTATCGCCGATGGGCCAGAGTATGCGAGGGCATACCCCTCGACCAGGCTGTGAGGAGGTGCCTCGCGGAACGCCTCCGACGACCCCCAGCTGAGATAGTCGGAATCATCGTATGGCATGGTCGCCATCGATGCCGCACCCCAGTCCCGTATGACATAGAAGTTGTCGATCATCCACGACCCGGAGTCGCGGCCGCCGTTGACCTTGTTGTAGGTCCAGGCCGGCGAGAACAGGTGATCGGTCGCCCCGGTCTTCGGGTCGGCCCATCCATAGTCGAGTGCCTCCATGTACCCGAATGAGTAGTAGGTCGAGGCCCATGCGGAACACGAACCTTGCATGGCCTGATTCCCCACTGTGGGGAAGGAAGGGGATGCCGAGAAGTCGAATGATGATGGAGCGGCAAGTGTGGATTCCACGGAATCGACGACCTTCAGCTGTCCGACCATGAGGTCCCACCGCTCGGATGTCGGGGGCGCGAACCCGGTGCCGTGACCGTCGACGATCTCGTTGTAGTTCCTCTCGAGATCTCTGACGCCAATCGAATTCCTGAGCGCGGCCATTTCGTCGTAGGTCAGCCCGTGGGAGGAGAATACCAGAGACGGCCCTTGATCCAGCTCAGCAGACGCGATATCAGCCGACGGCCCGACAGCGGATGTCACCGCAACCGCGGGTGTGAGCATTATCAGGAACATTGCGAACGAAACAAGTGCACCCATGCAAGCGGACCTGACCAAGAGTTACAGCCCCCCTGGGTCGATGAGAATATCCGCTATATTTGTAGTTATGCGCGATTGTTGGGCACAGGACCCGCGCCCCCTGCTCCCGGCAAGAGTTCAGTGAAGAAATGTATTTATCAGAAGACCTGATTCGTCGGTCTCAAGCAGGTGTAATCTAGTCTGGTTAGGATTTTGGCCTTCCAACTCATCCAACGAGAATTAAAAATTGGAGAGGGACGAAAGCCAACGGCCCGGGTTCGAATCCCGGCACCTGCACTTTCGTTCCGTTGAGTTTTCAGTTTAGCCCTACTCTCAATCTTTCAATCGGAGATTGGTCTAAGCTTCTTCCTCGTCTCCATGCACAGGAGCGTGTGCCAAAGCATAGATCTCGTCGTACTGCTTCGCCTCAGCAAGTGCTAGTTGCTGCATGAAGCAGTGTGGGTGAAACTCCGTGGCCTTCTTCTGTTCGTAGGTCGCGAAGTCTTCCTCTAGGTTGACGTTCGCCTGCTTTGGGTTCTTTGTTCTAAACATCTCAATCACCTATCCTGCGATTTCCGCGTACTCACATGCCTCAGGAAATACTGGCTCCATGTCCGTATGTAGGCTCCGGTCGATCTCTCTCAGGTTATCCAGGAGATCGGCGATGTCCATGACATCTTCTCCAAGATCCGACATCTCGTTCACGAGATCCTCGAGATCCTGAAGCGTGTGGGTCTTCACCCAACCTATCGCTTGCGCGTTTAGGACCGCTGCCTGCACCGCATTCCTGTGCTTCATTGCATCCCATCCTAAGTGGTTTTGTCTGACGATTTGTCAGCTGTTTCTCCATATATCGGTCGCTCATATTTATAGCTTCCTGAAATGTCGTGGGTCCTACCGAAATTCGTCTGACTCACCATATGGAGTACCCGTAGAAATCTCCTAGAGATTTCTGAGACTGGACCATCAGAGGCTATGCGCGGAGTCTCTGAGCCGCCGTCTTGCCTGTCGGACGCCATTTCGCGCGCTGCCAAGAGCCACAGGACGTCTGCTGAGAAGGACCACCAAACCATTTTATCAAGACAACCTCATCAAGTTCAGCATCCAGGTGGGAAGGATTTGGGTTTGCTAGATTCGATGTTCAACAAGGAGAGCAAGCTCCTAGCGAGAGCCAGCAAGGAACTGGCCCGAGTCGACAGCCTCACGAAGGAAGGAAAGAGGGCAGAGGCTATCGCCGAACTCGAGAAGACTCTCGCCATGCTCAAGGAGAGCATGATGTTCATCGAGAAGAAGAGGCCGGACTTCTCGAAGGTATTCTCCTCAGTAAGTTCGAAGCTGGTCGAGTTCGACCGAGCGCAGGCCGCCTACGACACCGCCAAGGTCTCGCTCCAGCTGAACCCGTCGAACGCCGATGCAATGGCGGTCGCCGGGAGGTCCGCTCTGAGGCTCGGCAACAAGGACGAGGCGCTGTCGTGGATGAAGAACGCAGTCGGTGCGGCCCCGAACTCTGCCGAGTACTGGTCGCTCCTCGGCGAAACCCAGGACACCCTGGGCTACATGAGCGGCGCGATCGAGTGCTACAAGCGCGTGCTCGCGATAGACCCGAACAGCATCCGTCACTATGAGAAGATACTGGTCCACGCGCCCAAGGACACTGACATGATCAAGAAGAAAGCTCAGACGCTCGCGCGGCTGGGCAAACACGAAGAGGCGGTCCGGACTTTCGGCGCGGGCAAAGACATCGACCCCAAGGACAAGGAGATGTGGATTGGACATGCCGCCTCGCTCAACGTCTCCGGCAAGAGCGAAGATGCGATACTTTCGCTCAACGAGGCGCTTCAGATCGCGCCCGGGGACGTCTACATCCTGGACAACCTCGGCAGGATATATCACAAGCTGGGGAGACGCGAAGAGGCGCTCAAGAGCTTCGCGAAGGCTGCCGACATAGACCGCGGCAACAAGGTGGTCTGGAACGAGCTCGGGGTCGTCCAGGAGGAGCTGAACATGCTGGACGATGCCGTGGCGTCCTTCGACCGGGCCCTGACCGTGGATCCCAACGACCTGGTCGTCCTGAACAACAAGAAGAAGACATTCATGAAGGCCGAAAGGTTCGCGCAGGCCATCGGGGTCTGCGATCGCATAGTCGTCTTGAACCCGAAGGACCACGAGGCGCTCCTGGACAAGGCCAGGGCGCTCCATGCGCTCGGAAGGTACGGGGAGTGCCTCACATTCGTCGACGCTTCGCTCCATGTCACCCCCAAGGCCAAGGATGCGATGAACCTCAAGAAGGACAGCCTGATGAAGCTCGGGCGCCACGCCGAGGTCGTCACTTGGATCAACACCATGCTGGACGTCGACCCCTCGGACCACTCGGCCATGCACGACAAGGGCGTCGCGCAGATGATGCTCGGGAAGCCCCAGGACGGGGTGAAGACCTTCGAGAAGGCGCTCAAGAGCGCCCCGCAGAAGCTCCAGATACTCGAGAGCCTAAAGGACGCGCACAAGATGCTGCACAAGGACGCAGACGTCATCGATGTGTGCGACAGGATCATCTCCATCGACCCTGACAACAAGGCCGCGTACCTCGACAAGGCGGTCGCGCTGGACAGGTCGAACAAACCGGACGACGCGCTCGCCACCTACAGGCTGGCCCTCAAGCACGACCCATCGAACCCGGACATATTCATCAAGATCGCTTCCGTCTACCTGCGCGTCGGCAAGCCCAGGGAGGCGATGGACTACGCGAAGCAGGGGATAGCCGCGAACCCGTCGAACGCCCCTCTCTGGAAGATGAGAGGAGAGGCGGGCTTCCAGGCCAAGGAATACGAGGAGGCCGTGCAGTCGCTGAAGAAGACGGTCGAACTGGACCCGAGCGACAAGGGGGCGCACAGGCTCACTGGGAAGGCCCAGGTGGAGCTAAAGAGGTACGAGGAAGCGCTCGCATCATACGACCGCGCGCTCAAGCTCGACCCCAGGGACTCGGACATCTGGTTCCTGAAGAGCATCGCACTGGAATGGCTCGAGAGGTACGACGACGCCCTCGGGGCCGTGAGAGAGGCCGTCCACTGGAACCAGACGATGCCCGAGCTGCGCATGAAGGAGGGGCTGTTGCTAGGCAAACTCGGCAGGTCCGAGGAGGCTCTGTCCGCCTACGACGCCTCCCTGAAACTCTCGCCCAGCAACCTCATGGTCCTCAAGGCGAAGAAGGACCTCCTGAAATCGATGAAGCGCTACCCCGAGGTAGTGCTGGCATCGAACGAGATACTCGCGCTGTCGCACAAGGACAAGGAGACACTCGTGGACAAGGGCAGCGCATCGCTCTTCATGAAGAAGCCGAACGAGGCGCTCCTGTGCTTCAACAAGGCGCTGGAAATCGAGGGCGACGACCTCGACACCCTCGAGCTCAAGAAGCTGGCTCTCAAGGAGATGGACGACCAGGAGGCGGTCATCTCCGTCTGCGACCGGATACTGAAGCTGAGCCCGAAGAACAAGCCCGCGCTCGCCGACAGGGCCGCCGCACACGAGAAGCTCGGCAGGCTCGGCGACGCGCTCAAGGGGTACGAGGGGGCGCTCGCGCTCGACCCGAAGGACATATTCCTATGGAACAGGAAGGGGCTCCTGCTGCTCGGAGGAGGGAACCCTGCGCAGGCCGCGGAGGCGTTCGAGTATGCGATCAAACTCGACTCGAACCAGCCGTTCGTCCTGAACAACAGGGGGAAGGCGTTCTTGGAGCTGAGGAGGTTCGAGGAGGCGCTCGCGGATTTCAAGAAGGCCATCACGACCCTGCCGAACGTCGCCGAGTTCCACACGAACGATGGGAGAGCCCTCGCGAGCCTGGGAAAGTTCGACGACAGCATCAACTCGTTCAACGAGGCCAGGAGGATCGCGCCGAAGGACCCCTCGGCGCTCAAGTACATGGGCATGGCGCTCCTCAAGCTGAACAGGGTCTCCGAGGCGATGGGATGCTTCGACGAGGCCACCAGGCTCGGGCTGAACGACAAGGACCTGTGGACGAGCAAGGCGAAGGCGTCCGAGGCCACCGGCAACAAGGAGGAGGCCGTGAGGTCCTACATGAAGGCCCTCGAGATCGACCCCGAGGACCAGGCCGCGTGGTACAGGCTCGGCATGCTGCACCTGGAGCTGGAGAGGTTCGCGGACGCGAACTCCTGCTTCGACAGGTCTCTCGACATCGAGAGCTCCAACGCGAAGATATGGATGAGCAAGGGCTTCGCGATGGAGAAGCAGGAGATGTACGAGGAGGCGGTCAGCTCGTACGACCGCGCGATCGCATTGGATTCCAACGACAAGGAGGCCTGGAACGCGAAGGCCCAGGTCATGCTCAAGCTGGGCAGGCCGGAGCAGGCGCTCAGATGCTACGACCACGCGCTGAGCATCGACCCGTACTTCCAGGCCGCCAGCGAGGGCAGGAAGCACGCGGAGGACGAGATCAGGCGCACGAGGATTGAGGAGTACTCGCGCAGGGTGCTCGACTTCGAGTACACCCACGGAAGGCCGGTCACCAAGGAGGAGGCGTTCAAGGTGTGCGGCATACCCTACGCGTTCCTCGGAGATGTCCTCGAGTACCTGAGCGGAAAGGGGGAGCTCAGCCTGTCCGGCATGAACAAGCAGGACTTCGAGCGGTTCGAGAAGATGTCCCGGGAGATCCTCGTCAACACGATGGAGAAGCGGGACCTCGCCGAGTACGGGCTGAGGCTCTGCGACATATCCGTCAACTTCCCGGAGCTCAAGATCTCCAGCGCGAAGAGGATACTTAGCTACATCCAGACCGTCGAGGAGCACGAGTTCGGCACCAGGGCGACAGACCCGCAGACTGATACCTTCCTGAGGCAGGCCCTCGACCTGCCCGACGACCAGAAGAACGTCCTGGGGATCATCAGGAACCTGGGCGTCGGGGTCTACCAGGCAAGGCAGCTGGTGACGATACTGCTGACATTCCAGGGAGGAGGGTTCGAGACGCCCTCCATCAAGATCAAGTCCATCGTCGGAGAGGGGTACGGCCAGTACTCCCCCTTCGAGGAGAGGCAGGCGCGCGGGCACAGGTACGCCGGTCAGGAGGAGCAGCCCGAGGAGCGCGGGAGAGGAGAGGAGGCACCCAGGTTCGGCCCTCCGCCCGCCAGGAAGCGCAGGGAGCAGCCGCCCGAGGAGGAGCGCAGGCCCAGGGAACGGTCGCGGCGGGAGCCCGAGGCAAAGAAGGAAGAGGAGGTGCCCTCGGACCTAATCGGCAGGAGGTGCCTGTTCCATGGAGGAGTGGCCGTCGCGAGGTGCGGGAAGTGCAAAGCGGTCCTCTGCAAGGAGTGCATCAGGGGTTCGGACAGGTGTCCGAGGTGCAACGCGCCCTTGAAGGGAGAGGTGGAGCCCATGGAGAAGAGGAGGACGCGCCCGCAGTCGGATGAGGAGCCGGTCGAGGACGAGGGCGAACCCGAGGAGGAGGAACAGCAGGAAAGGCCCTCGAGGAAGCCCCCCCGGAAGAAGGAGGAGAGCAAGGCAGAAGACCTGAACAGGCTTTAGATAGCCTGCGCGCGTACGCGGATAAGATTAGACCACGTGATGGTACGTATTTGACGTTACTACAACATGCAATAGGAGTCACACGTAAGGAGGCAAACAACATGGGACGCATAGGGCGCGGATGGAAGATGGCGAAGATGAGTCTGGGCGTGATCAGGAAGGACAAGGAGATTCTGCTCTTCCCGCTCATCTCAGGACTGCTCACGCTCCTGATCCTGGCAGGGTTCATCGGCGGAATGTTCTTCTCTCTGGGGGTCGAGGCCGTTCTAGAAGGCTCGGCCCAGTGGGTCATGCTGGCCGTGCTCTTCGTCTTCTACGTGGTGGCGTTCTTCATCACCTTCTTCTTCAACGCGGCTATGATAGGCTGCGCGACGATCCGGCTGAACGGCGGCGACCCGACCTTCGCGGACGGGATCAGGATCGCCAAGGAGAACGCCGGCAGGATACTCGTCTGGGCGCTCATAGCGGCCACGGTCGGACTGATCATACGCGCGCTCCAGCAGAGGTCCGGTCTCATCGGCAGAATCATCCTTGGGGCGATCGGGGTCGCGTGGACCGTAGCGACATACTTCGTCGTGCCCGTCCTCATCTACGAGAAGGTCGGGCCCTGGCAGGCGCTGAAGAGGAGCGCATCGATATTCAAGCAGACCTGGGGAGAGTCGATCGTGGGCAACCTTGGCCTGGGCGCGATATTCGTGCTGCTCGGCCTCGCGGGGATACTGCTGCCCGTCCTCGGGTTCGTGCTCGCAGGGGTCACCGGACTCATCGTCGGGGCTGTGGTCATGATTGTCTACTGGCTCATACTGGGCATCGTCGCGTCGGCGGCCCAGTCCGTCCTCGTCGCGGCCCTCTACAGGTACGCGACGACCGGGAAGGAGTCCGAGGATTTCCAGGAAGTGTCGTTCTCGAACCCGTGGTCCACGTGAGGGACTGGCTCAGCCGTGGAGGCGCTTCGTCAATCCAGCGATGCGCTTCCCGTACCTGACGCAGTTCTTCTCCACGGCCCTGGTCGGTTTCAGAAGAGCCACGGGCCCGTAGTGGTCAGCATCCGCGTCGCCGTAGATGATCATCCCGTGCACGAGCATCGCCTCGAGTATCGCGAGTATGGTGGTCTCGTTGCCACCTCCGACGTGGTGGCTCGAAGTGAACGCCCCGCCGACCTTCCCGTCGAGCTTCCCGTGTATCTTGTAGGTCTTGTCCAGCAGTTCCTTGATCTCCGCCGACGGCAGGCCGTAGTAGGTGGGCGAGCCGATGATGATTCCGTCGTACTTCAGCAGGTCGGTCGGCCCGACATCCTTGACGTCCTTCGTGTCGACATCGACGCCCTCCTCCATGACGCCCTTCTGGACCATGTAGGCCATCTTCTTCGTGTTCCCGCTGCGCGAGTAGTAGACTATCAGGATTTTCGCCATGCGACGCTCCTCCGCTCGTGACCCCATCGACGATGCCAACATTAAGGCATTCCCCAAACGGGATTACTGCGCGAATCACCGATCCGCCCTGGACGCAAAGGTTGAAATCATAAGATGGTCTACGTGGAACTCGGGAGAGCTGGCACAGTGCGCGTGTGCAACAGATGCAGGAAGGAGACCGGAGCGATGTTCTGTCCCACGTGCCACGTTCTCACATATCCTCCCAAGGCCCCCGAAGCCGCCCCCACATCTGCCACCGGGGACTCCTTCGAGGCGACGATATGGCAGGGGCCCAACAGGTCGAGGGGCATAGAGATCCCGACGGCCACCCGCGACAAGTACTTCACGAAAAGCAACGAGGAGGTTGTCCTTCACGTCGAGGGAAAGCGGACGGTCGTGAAGCTCGGCCCCTATTTCTGGAAGAAGCCCGCTGTCATCAAGAAGGCCGTGACCGACGACGGGAGGGACCAGCTCATCAAGCTCTTCGAGAAGCACCATCTGCTCCCGCCCCAGCAGTCCCTGAAGGAGAAAGGGATCGTCGATACGGTCATCTTCGAGGTAATCACTCCCAGAGAGGAGTTCAAGATATCCGTCGCCGAGAGGCAGGAACACGAGGAGTACGAAGCCGACTAGATCAGCTTGAGCTCCTTGCCTATCTTCTCGAACGCGCTCAGAGCCTGGTTGAGGTCGTCTCTTGTCAGGGCGGCGTTCATGATCGTTCTGATGCGCGCCTTGTCCTTGGCGACCATCGGGAACACGATCGGCAGGGCGAACACGCCCTCCTCGAACAGGCGCGAGCTCAGGTTCTTGGCAGCGCCGCTGTCCCCGACCATCACGGGTATGATTGGAGTCTGGCTCTTCCCGGTGTCGAACCCCATCTTCTGGATGCCCTTCCTGAAGCAAAGCGTGTTCGTCCAGAGGTTCTTCACGTGCTGTGGCTCCGTCTCGAGCACGTCTATCGCGGCTATGCACGAGGCCACCACCGCCGGTGGGTGCGACCCGCTCAGCAGCCACGTCCTCGACTTGTTGTACGCGAAGTTGACCAGGTCCCTGCTGCCGGACACGTGCCCTCCGACCACGCCGAAGGCCTTGGAGAACGTGCCCATCTCGACCTGCACGTCCTTCCTGCCGAGCTTGTAGTGCGACACTATGCCTCTGCCGCCGTCCCCGAGCACGCCTTCTCCGTGCGCGTCGTCCACGTATACCATGGCCCCGTGATCCTTCGCGAGTTTCGCGATCTTGTCCAGCGGGGCCATGTCTCCGTCCATGCTGAACACGCCGTCGGTGATGATCAGGATCCTGCGATACGCGGGCGAGTACACCTCGGCCTTCTCGAGCACGTTCTTGAGGTCCGCTGCGTCGCAGTGCTTGTACACCGCCCGGTCGGCCTTCGACAGCCTCACGCCGTCTATTATGCTCCCGTGGTTGAGCTCGTCGCTGATGATGATGTCCCCCTCGTCCGCGAGCTGGGGTATGAGCCCCGCGTTCGCCGCGAAGCCCGTCTGGTAGACCAGTGACGCTTCGGCCCCCTTGAACTTGGCCAGGCGGCTCTCGAGCTCGACATGCAGGTCCATGTTGCCTGCGATCGGCCTCACCGACCCTGAGCCCGCCCCGTGGGAGCACACGGCCACCATGGCCGCCGCCTTGACCTTGGGGTGGTTGCTCAGGCTCAGGTAGTTGTTGGAGCAGAGCATCAGGACGCTCCTGCCGTCCACGGTGCACCTGGGCGCGCTCGGGCCCTGGAGCACCCTGAGCCTCCAGTCGAGCTCGCTCTTCACGAGCTGGTCGTACTCCGACTTCAGAAAGGATACCGGGTCTCTCTTGGCCATCTCCTCACCACTCTGGCTTCAG
>Ga0315287_10000944_pt1 | contig 26068 bp, 18 predicted proteins | sample YL17G11_0_MG_FD_205037 | JGI IMG/M metagenome (GOLD analysis project Ga0315287, IMG submission 205037) | Sediment microbial communities from Yellowstone Lake, YNP, Wyoming, USA - YL17G11_0 | ecosystem: Environmental > Aquatic > Freshwater > Lake > Sediment | place: USA: Wyoming | collected... | reverse complement strand
AAAATACACAAGGTATCAGAGATAGAAAAAAAGTGATAACAAGACGGCCTCTCAAAACCAAAGGAAAAACCCTCAAGCACGCCACGAGCCGCATCACGCACACACACTCACGGCGCGCTTCATCACACACACGAACACCCAAACGATTAAAAACAAAGGAAATACGGCGGCAGCGCGTCCTGGGAAATATTAAGACAGCAGGATCGCGCAGAATCACGCCAATAACCTTTCTTCTTTCTCAGAGCCCCGCACACACACGACACACACGCCCACACAACACGGGTTTAACCAGCAGCTTTGAACAGAATGAATATCCCCCTTCCACTCGATAATGCGCGGGTGTATATACATGGAAGAACAAAGAAAAAAAAAGGAGCAGGGAGAACGGAGAGGCAAGGGGAAAAAAAGGACAGCGCGCGCGTGCGCGCCTTTCTCATTCAAACCTTCGCGACCCCGCCGTCCACCCTCCCAGCCCGGGCCGAGTCGTCCCCAGGCGTCGCCGGCTTACCCAGCGACGCCAGCGACACCTTGGACTGGGCGCGGGAGCCCATGCCGGACTTGCCGTGGCGGGAGCCGTGCTGGGAGCCGCCATGGATGGACGCCTCGTGCGCGAAACGCAGGGCCGATTGGTGCAGGCCGGCCGCCCGCTCGTCCGGCGTCCACTCGGCCGCGTAGTACGCATCCTCGGTCTGGAAAGGATTTGGGGGTGAGAGAAGTGTGAGAGTGGGTGAGCAAGGGTGCGGGCGACTTGCGGGAAGGGCGGGTCCGGGGGATGGCGCGCGCCCGCCTGGAAAGAAAGAAAGGGGGAGCCCACGGTGCGCGCGGGGGGGCACGCCCGGCTGCCTCGCTCTCTCCAACTCATCACCGCCGCCCCGATAGAAGGCGGAGCATCGCGTGTCTTAACCGGGGCAGGAAGAACAGGCGGCCCCATTGGGTGCGTAGGGAGGCAACACAGCCGGGCCAACACTACATGCCCGTTTCTTTGCCAGCTCTTAAATTTTCTTACCGCATACGGCTTAGGCGGGAGAAACATGCCGCCCCACGCTGGCCAGGAGATGATCAGGCAGGTGAAGGAGACAACCGTGATGATGATGCCCAGGTTCAGGTAGTTGGACTGTTGTGTGGGGAGGGGGCGGGAGGGCGGAGGCGCGGGTGAACGAAACAAAACGCGGTGGCACGCGCGCGCGGCGCGAGGGATGGGGTTGGTGGGGGCAACCGCTGCAGCCTCTCCAGCCGCGCGCAACCCATTCTCCCCACCACCGCCCCTGCCGGGCGGGCCTGACGACCCAGGCGGTAGAAAACAGGCCCACAGTGCATCCGCAGCCAGCGCCTCGCCCCCCACCCCAAAACGTTCTCCCACCACCTTTTGCCACCAGTCTTCCCCCCCTCAACCCTCCCTCCTTTACCTGCGCCTGGCTCTTGAAGATCAACCCGTTCCACAGCGCCGCGCCCGCAGTGCCGCCCGACGACACAAAGCCGGAAACCAGGCCGGGCGACCGGTTGGAGACAAATGGTACCAGTGCGTACGTCGCGCCGCAGGCCTGCTCGTAGAAGATAGAGTAGAGGACCATGAGCACGGTCGCGGGCGCGAGGCCCAGCGGGAGCGCGCCAAACAGGATCATGCACACGCCCGCGAGCACGGTCGTCACGAAAAGCCAAGTGATGCGGTGGCGGTGGCCGTAGCGGTTGGACAGGAGGTCCGAGAACACGCCGCCCGACGGGCGGGAGAACAGGTTGAGCAGGCCGGACACGGACGCGATGCCGCCGCCCACGGTCTGGGAGAGCTTGAAATGGTTCTGGTAGTATTTGGACAGCACGTTGTCCACCGCGATCTCAACCCCGAACGTGACCGCGTAAACCGCCGTCAGCGCCCACGTCCGGTAGTTGAGCACCGCCGCCCGCCAGGAAGGCCAGGACATGTCGTTAGTCTTGGTGTTGTCCGCTTTCTTGACCGCTGCCGTCCGCCCGGCCGGCATGTCCTGGCCAAACAGGAAGATGATGGCACCCGCAAAGATGTGCATGGCGGCGGGCATGTAGAACGCCAGGCGCCAGCTGGTGAACTTAGGGTAGCCCATTTTGACCAGGGCGTCGAAAAACAAGGGCATGATGATGTGGGTCAGGCCGCCGCCCTGGTGAAATTGAAAAAGGATGAAAGGTGGGGAGGGAGTGAGAGATGGTTGAGAGCGAGAGGGTGGTTGGGGCCGCGTGCGCTCTCTTCCTCTCTTGTCCTCCATCCTCCAGCTTGTCCCGTTCTCTTCGCCGGCCAGGGAGCATGAGTATGAACGTTGGTGTGGCGTGTGTAGGCGGCGCAGGGGCGATGCTCGTTAAGGCGAGCCAGGGTCGGCGGTGGTCGAAGGAGCAACCCACATGCACATGCTCGTGACCCCACCTCCAAGCTCCCTACCCATCTCCCATGACTCACCAGGTTACCCCACCCACCAACCACAGCGTTGGCCGTGCCGACGACGCCCACATTGTACCTAAGGGTTGGCAGACGGGAGGGGGGGGATGAAGGGCGGTGTGAGTGGGCGAGCCAGCGAGAGAGAGACGCGTGCGCAACCCACCCACCCCCATCACCCCCCTTTTTTTGCTCTTCGCATGCAACTCATTCGTCGGGAGGACTGTCGCAAAGCGGCTACGCACATCATGGTCGTCCACTGGATGCACGGAATGACGGCTGCGAGCGCCATGGCCATGAAGAACCGGCAGGCCGCGTAGGCCGCAAAGGACTTGACAAAGGAGATGCCGATGATGAAGGGGACCGTCCCCCACAGGCACAGCAGGAAGGCCATGCGCGGCCCGGCCGAGTCCATGAACTTGCCGATGAACAGGCGGGCCGCGACGCCGCCCATGACGGCGGCCACGTTGCTGTTGGCGATTTGGGCCTGTGGGCGGGTTAAGCAAGTGTGCGTGCAAAGAGATAAGGAGGTTAGATGCTGTGTGGGTTTGCGAACGCGCGCCGCACCACCCTGCTTCTCCCCAAAGGCCATGTCTCCTGTACCTTGGACAGCTTGAGGTCGTCCTTGATGGTGGTGATCAGGGCGGCGGGCGCAAAGGAGGAGACAAAGGCGCACATGAAGCCAAACCACCTGTGTGTGATAGAGTGTAAAAAATGGATGAGGGGTGATGGGCGCCAGCTGGCCCAGGCACCAGGCGAGCACGATTTTTTCCATGAGAGCCCGCCCGCCAGCGGCCTCCCTCATCCTCACCCTCAGCGACAGCCAAGGGTACGCCAGCCAGGGGTGCCGCTGTCGCCGCCATGGACGCGCCGGCACGCCGCCGCCCCACAGGCGCCCCCCACCCCACCCCACCCACCCACCCCCTCCGTCCCTCCTCCGTCTCCTCCATTTCCTGTCTCCCTTTACAAAAAAAGAAGAAGAAAAAAAACGTACGCCAAGTGGAACGCCGTCGCGTGCGGGGTGTACCCCCAGAACGCCTGTTTGATGGACAAGGCCTTGCCCTCGCTGTCGAAGCCGGGCTTGTTGGCATAGCCTCCTGGGTGGGGAGAGGAGAGAAAAAAAGAGGAGTGCCGTGAGAGACGGGGAGAGAGCGAGAACGAGGGCGCACCGCGCCCCCCTGTTTTTTGCGCGGCTCGACGCGCCTGCCTTTTTTTTTTTTTAGGGCGCAACCAACCCATCATCCACGACTCGACCGGGCGGCCACGCCCCTCAACTAGGCCGCGAAAGCCCTTGACCGGGTTCCATCCGTGGGGAGTGGGTCGGCGGGGCACGGGGCGGGGTGGAGTGGACTGCCAAAAAAACAAAAGGGAGGAGGGGGCCCACGTGACCAGCCTAGGCTCTGCTCTCTCGTCTACCAACCCACGCGCGTGCCCGGCCCGACCCCGACCTCTCCCACCCCTGCCTCTCTCAGGCTTTACCTTCAGGTGTCTTGGGCCCGAAGTACGTGCGGATCGGCATTGGAGAGAGAGGTGAGGGCGCGTGTGGCAGCAATTTAAAAAACAAAGGAGTGAGAAACCACTCATTTTTTCTTCCGCGTCCCTTCTCAACTTGCTCCTCACACATACGACTCGCGCCGCCCGCTCACCACACACACACCTCCGCAACTGTGTGAAGGCCGCCTTGCAGTAGGTCAAGACCCCGCACAACGCATCGCGCGCGCCCTGACCCTGCACACACCTCACAATGCGGGCTGCCATCCCTCAACCAGCGCCGTTGTGCGCCCTAGCGCCGGGTCGTCACAAAATGCGTACCCTTCCCCTTCCGCCCGCCGCCATCGCCCCGCCGTCCGAGGTAAATAGGGGGGTAATTGGGGTGGAGGAGGGCTTGGACTTGCTGGTGGGGCATGCGATCGGGGCGGAATGGGGGGCTGGCGGTTGGTGGCGCGCACGTGAACACGGCAGAAAAGTGCGAGCGCGCTCGATCGGTGCCTCAACTCGACCGACCCCGGGGAGCACCGACCTCTCTCTTTCGCTCTCCACGCCCGGCGCCGCCGCACAGACCTCTCACCCTCCTTCCTTTGTCTTTCCCCCTATCCCACTCCCCACACACACCCTGCCAGTCAACGCCGCCCCCACCGGACGTACCGCCCACGATCGACTACGCGATCTCCGGCCTGCGCCACCTGGGCCCGGCCGGCCGCGCGCGCGCGCTCGACCCCAAAGCCAACCCCTTTGAAAAGAAGAAGAATGCCAAGGGCGGGGACGCGATGTGGACGGAGGTGCACGAGCTGGCCGCCCTGCTCAAGGCCGGCGACGTCGAGTGGGACGCCCTGGACCTGGACGACGTGGACGTCCGCCTGAAATGGATCGGCATGTTCCACCGGCGCAAGCGCACGCCAGGCCGGTTCATGATGCGCGTCCGCGTGCCGAATGGGGAGCTGGCCGCGGACCAGCTGCGCGCCCTGGGCGCCTGCATCGCCCCCTTTGGCGGGGACGGCTGCGCCGACATCACCACCCGAGCGGGGATCCAGCTGCGCGGCTTGACCCTGGACGACGCGGACCGGGTGCTGGGCGTGCTGGGCGCGACGGGCCTGACACCCATCATGTCCGGCATGGACAACGTGCGCCAGGTAACGGGGTCGCCCATTGCGGGCGTGGACCCGCACGAGGTGGCCGACACCCGGCCCCTGGCCAAGGCGGTGGACGCGATGATCACGGGCGACGGGCAGGGCAACCCGGCCCTGTCTAACCTGCCTCGCAAGCTCAACATCTCCTTCTCCGCCTCCCGCGACGACTTCGTGCACTCCCACATCAACGACCTGGCCTTTGAGGCTGCAGTCGACCCTGCCACTGGGACCGTCGGCTGGAACGTCCTCGTCGGAGGGTACCTGTCGATGAAACGGTGCGCCGTGTCGGTGCCGCTCGACACTTGGGTCCCATCCGACCGGGTCGTCGACTTTGTGCGCGCCTTTCTGGTCTGGTTCCGCGAAAACGGGGCTCGGGGGGACCGCCAGAAGGCGCGCGTGCTGTGGCTGCTAGAGGCCGTGGGCGTAGACGCCGCCCGGGACGCGATCGCGGCCCTGATGGAGGGCCCCCAGGCGGGCGCGCCCCTTGCGCGCGCGGCCCCGCACGCCGACACCTCCACGCCCTGGGAGCGGCGGGACGTGCTGGGCGTGCACGAGCAAGCCCAAGCCGGCTTGCGCTGGGTCGGGGCCTGCGTGCCAGTGGGGCGCCTGTTTGCGGCCGACTTTGACGCGATCGCGGCCGCGGCCGAAACCTACGGCGACGGGACGGTGCGCATGACGGTCGATGAAAACGTCATCTTCCCCAACGTGCCGGGCGACAAGGTGGCGGCCATGTTGGCCGACCCGCTCTTCCAAAAGGACCGGTTCTACGTGCCGCGCCCCGAGGCGGGCATCTCCTTGGTCTCCTCCCTCGTCTCCTGCACGGGCGCCCAATTCTGTGGCCTCGCCCTCGCCGAAACCAAGCTGCCCGCCTGGGACCTGTGCAAGCGCCTGGACGACGCCCTGACCCTGACCCGCCCCGTCCGCATCCACGTCACGGGCTGCCCCAACTCGTGTGGGCAAGCCCAGGTCGGGGACATCGGCCTGATCGGCGCGCCGGCCAAGAAAGAGGTCGACGGCAAAAAAGTGGCGGTCCCGGGCTTCAACATCATCCTGGGCGGGACGGTGGGCGAGGCGGCCACCCTGGCCGCCACCGAATTTGAAAGGTCGGTTCCCGAGGATGAGGTGTACGACAAGCTTAAGGGCCTGCTGCTCGAACGCTTTGGGGCGGTGGCGCGGTGAGAGATAGTCCGTGTGTGTGTGTGTGTTTGGGCGAACAAAGAGTGGGTGTGTCTCTGGGTGAAGAGAGTTTTTTTTGTCGTCGTCATTGTTGATGTCCCTTTTTTGTTTTCGCAGTCACACACCCAAACGCGCACACCCAATAGGAAAGCCATTTGCAGGAATCGCTGGCCTCATACCTCTCTCTCTCTCTCTCTTTCAAAAGACGACCACCCGCTCGGTCGGGTAGCCGGTCGCCAGCAGGCCCGGCTTCACAACCCCCTCCACCAGCGCCGGCGGCCCGCACATGAACGCCATGGCGTCCGCCCCCGGCGCCAGGGCATGCTTGCGCAGCATGGCCTCATCGATGCGGCCACGAGCGTGCGGCCAGTCGGGGCCCGGGCGGGACAGGGTGTAGATAATGGACAGGCGCCCGCCCGACCGGGCGGCCAGGGCGTCCAGTTCGGCCGCCAGCAGGACGTCCTCTTCGTGACGGTTGGCATAGATGAGGACGGCCGTGGTGGCGCTGTCGGCCGGGTCGTCAAAGATGGCCCGCAGGACCGCGTACGCAGGCGTGATGCCGGTGCCCGCGGCAACGAAGGTCTGGCGGGTGACGCCAGTCACTGGCTTCCTGTGCAGGGTGCACGCCCCAGGGGCCGTGTACTCGAAATGGCCTACGGGGCCTTTAGCTTGGACTGTGTCCCCGATGGCCAGGCTGTCCAGCCAGCGGGACATGACGCCACCACCCAGGGAGTCGTCGTAGACCTTATTTTTGGTGGGAGAGGGTAGAAGAGGGAGAAGATGGATGAGAGGGTGGAGAGGGGAGGGGATGGAATGAAATGTAGAGAAAGCATGAGGAGGAGCCGCCCGCCCCAGTGTGTGTGCCACCCGGCCAGGCCAGCTACCCGCAACCTCACCCGCCCGCGTACTGGGTCAGAGCACACACGCCTAAAGGGCCGGGCGCCCCCCTCCCCACATTCCCCCCTCTCACCCCTCACATACCTTGATCAACAGATCCAGCGTCTCCCCGTCTGGCTTGGACACAGGCGTGTACGCACGCATGATCTCCCCGCCCGGCGGGGTGCCGTACAGGAAGACGTGCTTGCCGACGGGGAGGCCTAGCACGTGGCCGGCCGGCAGACCAAACTTGAACAGGCGGGAGTTTGGGGAGAGCACCGTCTTGGAGACCAGCGGGAATGAGCGCCGCGCGCGCGGGTCGAGCGCGGCGGGCGGGCCCGCGGGCGGGGTGTGCGGGGCAGGTACCTGCCCGGACCCGCCGCCGCCCTTGCCCCCCGCCTCCTCCTCCTTTTCCTCCACCAGGTCGCCGATGAAGTACTCCTTCAGCATGGCCTTGGCTTTGGCGGAGTGGATGGCATCGAAGTCGGCCGTCGCATCCGCGCCAGTCGAGATGAGGATGGATTCCGCACCGCCCGGGTGGTCCTCCAAAAAGGCGGTCGCATCGTATACCCTGCCCCGGTACGCAAACCAGGCGGCCTCCTCGTCCGTGGCATGGGCGCCTAGCTCAGCCACCGTAATTTTGCGGCCAGAGGAGGAGGGCGCGGCCGGGGCGGGCGCGGCGGACGACGCGGCGGCGTCCGCGGTGGCAGCCCGCGCCGCGGCTTCCTCCTCCCGCCACCCGACATGCCCGAGCGGCCCGGGCTGGATAGGCGCCGGGTGCTGGAAGCGGAGCACCATGGCGCCCGGGGCCAGGGCCTCGCCCGTCCCGTGCGCCGTCGCCTCCCTGACCAGCATCTCCACCACGGCCCGCACCGCAAAGTGGGCGTTGCCCTGCATGCCCAGCAGGCTCCACACGCACGCGTCACGCCCGGGCTGGCTGTTCATGGTCTCGTCGGCCGCCCGGACCTGGACATCGCCCGCGGGCGCGGACGCCAGCTCGCCGACCGTGAACTCCACGCTCCAAAACACCCAGGTCCAGTGCATGCCGTGCTCGGTGGGCGGCTCCATGCGGTGGATGGCCGCCGGGCGCCAGGTCAGGCCGCCGTCCAGGGACGCCTCGACCCGGGTCACCTTGCGGCCGCCGCCCGCGTACGCGTAGCCCTTGAAGGCCACAGGCGTGCCGCCGCCCGCGGACAGGGGGACGACCGCGTCGTGGGCGGGCTCGCAGGTCGCGGAATTGATGTTGAAGTGGTTGATCATAAAGTCCGGGTCCTTCCACACGCCGGCCGCCTCCGCGTCCTCGGGAGTGAGGATGTGAGGCGAAAAGACCCGGTTGTCATAGAAATGGTACCAATTGTCAGACTCGACGTCGCTCACTTCAATGCGGGTCAGCCACTTGATGGTGCGCCCGCCGATGTGGCCCGGCAGGATGACCCGGACGGGGAAGCCGTGGTCGGGCGCCAACCACCGCCCGTTCTGCTTGTACGCGATCAGGACGTCGGCCGCCGGGTCGAGCGCTTTCAGCAAGGGGATGGACGTCCCGTACGTGCCGTCCCCGTTAGGCAGCTCGCCCGGCGGGCCCGTGAAGCGGACATGGCGGCGCGCGTTGGCCGGGTCGCCCCGGTCCACGCCCGCCGTCGCCAGGAGGTCGGCCAGGCGCATTCCCGCCCAGACCGAGGTGGAGACGGCGCCCGCGCCCCAGGAGAAGCCCCGGGTCTGGCGCAGCAGGTTCTGTTCCTTGCGCCGGTTGCCCGCGCAGCAGAACGTCACCGTCAGCTCCCGGCGCGGCCGCAGGGCCACCAGGGCGTCCATGGTCAGGGTGAGCGGGTTGGGCACGAGGCCGTCCAGGGTGAGCGTGTGGGTGGCCCACTCCCGCTTGGGCGCCGCGCCATGGTTGCGCACAAAGTGCAGGGACACGGGCGTGATGAAGCCGGCGGCCAGGAGGTCGCTCAGGTGGGGCTCGCAGTTGAGGGGGTGCCGCCCCGTCAGGCGGATGAGGCGTTCATCCCGGGGCACCCAGTCGTCGGGCGTGCCCACGTCGGCGGGGATGGGGGCCGGGGCGGGGCCGGTCGCGGCTGGGGCGGGCAGCTCCGGCGGGGCGCCCTGGTGGGCGGCCGCAAAGGAGGGGATGACCGGGGTGGTGGACGGGTCGGCGACCTTGACGCCGTTGGCCTGTGTTGTGCGTGAAGGTCGTGAGAGGGGGGCGTGTAAGAGGTAGGAGGTTGAGGGCAGCCGGGACGGACAAGAGGAGGAAGCGACGCGGCGTGTTGTGCCCTCACTTTCTTGGCGTGCTCCAACGGGGCGCGGGCGCCGCTTGGATTTGCAATATTCATATCTGGGTGGCATCGTCCGTCGACACACATGCCATCACGGCGGCCGATTGGCGCAGATAGCTCAGCGGGTAGCTCAAGTGCGTGAGGGTGTGGACGCAAAGGAGAGAAAAATAAAAAAAGCACCCTTCCCATTCCACTCTCTCACCACTCACCTCCCCCGTCGTCGCCTTGGACTGGCACATGCGGTGCTCTTGTGCGGTGCGGTCGTGCAGTGGGGGTTGGGGTGGGAGGTAGGCGTGCGCGCGGGCGGCGCGCGAGGAGGCTTGGAGGGGGCGCACGGGGGTCGACGCTGGCACGTGGGAGGAATGGGGAGGGGGGGGGGGGAGAGAGGCCGCGAAAATCGCTTTCGTCGCCCCTCGCCCGCAACTCTTCCACTCTTGCAATGGACGCCGCAGGCCCCGCCAACGGCGCCGCCGTGTCCCCGCCAGGCGACCCACCCTCCCTTCACCCCTCCCCCTCTGCCTCCTCCGACGATGATCTGGCCGACGAGCTGGAGGCCGAGCTGGGGCGGGCGGGGAGCGGTGGGGAGGCGGCGGGGGCGGGCGGCGCGCCCAACGACACCACCGACCCCACCACCGCAAAGCGCGCCCGGACTGAGGGCGGCGGCGGCGGCCCGCCGGGTGGTGCCGCCCCTGCCTCCATATGCCCGCCCCACCCGGCCTCCATAGGCGGCATGTGCGCACTGTGCGGGGCGTCCGTGCCCCAGGAAGAGGCGAAGGGCAGCGTGGCGTTCCGGTGAGTAAAGGGGTGGGGTGGGGTAGGGTGGATGGGATGGGAAGGTTTTTGTTCAAACTCGCTCTCTCACATCACACCTCCATCCTCTCTCACAGGTACATCCACGACGGCCTCCGCCTGAGTGCCGCGGAAGCGGCCCGCATGCGGGCGGCCGCCACGTCCGACTCCGCGGCCGGCCGCCGCCTCCACCTCGTCCTCGACCTGGACCACACCCTGCTCAACTCGAACCGGGCGGACGAGCTGGCGCCGGCCGGACGGGCCGCCCTGGACGCCGCCTTCCGCGCAGAAGCGGCCGCGGTGGCCAGGGCAGAGCTGGGTGGTGGTGGTGGTGGTGGCGGAGGAGGAGGCGGTGGAGCGACGGAGCCGGCTGCTGCCCCCACCCCACCCGACCCACGCCGGCGGCCGGCTGAGCCTCCCGCCACCGCGGCCACTGCCGCCGCCGCCCTCGGCGCCGCTGCCGACCCGCGCCTCCGACCTCCTCCTCCTCCACCACCCGCGGCTGCAGCGGCGGCGCCGTCCTCCCTTCCTCCGCACCCGCTCCAAACGCTCTTCGCCTTCCCCCAATTCGGCCTCATCACCAAGCTCCGCCCGGGCTTGCGGGCCTTCCTGGCTGCCGCCCACGAACGGTACGAGCTGCACGTCTACACGCACGGCGACCGCGAGTACGCCAAGGCCATGGCTCGCCTGCTGGACCCGGGTGGCGACCTGTTTGGCGGGCGCGTCATCTCGCAGGCCGACTCCACGGTCGGCCACGTCAAGTCCCTGGACGTGGTGCAGGGCGAGCCCGATGCGACGCTCATCCTGGACGACACGGCCGGCGTGTGGCCCGCCCACGCGGCCAACCTGATCCAGGTGGCCCGCTACATCTACTTTCCGGGGTGCGCGGGCAGGTTTGGGACGGGGCAGGCGTCCTGGCTGGACCGGGGGCAGGACGAGGACCTGGCCACGGGTACGCTCGCCGCGGTCGGGCGTGTCCTGGCGGCCGTCCACGACCGAGTCTTCCCGCCACCACCGCCGCCGCCGCCGCCGCCGCCGCCGCCTGGGGAGCCGGGCGCGTCCGCCGCTGTCGCTGCCGCTCCCCACCCACCCCCTCCCCTCCCGGCCACGACCACCCGGGACGTCCGCGTCCACCTGGCCGCGGAGCGGGCGGCCGTGCTGGCTGGGTGCGTGCTGGTGCTGAGCGGGTTCGCGCCCGTCGGCGCCGACCTGCTGACCACGCCCGTCGGCGTCGCCGCCACGGCCCTGGGCGCGGCTATTGAGCCGGCCGTCGTGCCCGGCAGGACCACGCACGTCGTCGCCGGCAAGGATGCCACCGCCAAGACCGCGGCGGGCCGGGCGGCGGGCGCGGCCGTGGTCGGGGAGGACTGGGTGTTCTCGGCCATGTTCCTGTGGCGGCGGGGGGAGGAAGGAGACTTTCCACCGCCGCCGCGGCCGCCGCCGCCGCGCGCGGTTGGGGAGGGCGGGGCAGCGGGAGGGGAGGGCCGCCCGCCCGCCCGGACCACAGCCGAAGACGTTGCAGCAGCTGCGGCGGCGGCGGGTGGGGGGCAGCGCGGGGGGCAGCAGCAGCGGCAGCAGCAGCCTTACTACCCGCCGCCGCTGGATGACGAAGGGATCCAGGGCGTGCTGTGAGCGCGCACGTGCGTGGGTCCGGGGGGAGAGTGAAGATAGAACGTGTTCTTTGTGTTTTTGGTGGTTCCAGTTTACCCCCTGTCCCCCACCCTCCGTTGTGCTCACCTCCACGCCTTCACCACCCCATCCCGCCCCGCACTCAATAACAGCCGCACCCCGCCCACCCCTTCCACGTCCGCCAGGGCGGTCACCGCATCCCGGTGGGCCAACGCCCGGGCGGAGGAGGGCTCGATGAGACTTCCACTTGCACCACCACCACCTGCCCGCATGGCCACAGGCGGCGGGGCCATCGCCGCGCACGGCGCATCATCCACGGTCGGCACCCCGTCCACCGTGCGGCGGGCATACATGCGGGCCCGAGAGGAGGAGGAGGGAGCTGGTGCAGGACCCGCACCCGTCGCCGCCGTCATCCCCTCCCCTCCTCCATGCATGCCGCTCGGATCCCCCGCGATGATGTAGGATTCCTCCGGGGCGGCGCCGTCCCACAAGCGGACGCACCCGTCAGCGGAGCCCGTGAGGAGGGGGCCGGTGGGTGTGGAGAGGAGGGCGCGGATGCCGGGTGGCGGGGTGGTAGCGGTGGTGGCATTCAGGTCGGCCGGGTGGGGTGTGGGCGGGGCGGGCGGTTCGGACAAGAGGGCCGGCCGCGCCGCCGCGCCCGCCGCGTCCAGCACCACCCGGAAGATGGAGCGAGGAGGGGGGGGCGTGGGCGACCCGACATCGTACAGCCCGACCTCGCCCGCCGCCGCGATCCACACCAGCGGCCCCGCCGGCGCGCCCCCACCCCGCACGCCCAGGCGCGACCGCGGCGCGGTCGCGGCGGCCGCGCCAACCACGCGGGCCCCGCCCGGCAAGCGCCAGGCAGACGACCGCAGCGCCAGGCGGGCATCCCAGATGGAGATAATGCCGCGGGAGGTGCCGGAGAGGAGCCAGGCGTCGGCCGGGCCGGCCCCACCATCCTCCTCCCCGCCCCCCAGCACCACCCCCACGCTGCCCTCCCGCGGGTCGCACGCCAGGGCCCACGCCGTCGCCTGGCCACCCCGCCGCACATCCGTCCGAACGTCCCAGGCCCGGACGCCGCCACGCAAGGTGGAGTACAGGAGGAGGTGGCCCCAGTCGTGGAGGGCGGTGATGGCGCCCTCCGTCGGGAGGCTGGGGCGGGTGGCAACTGCGTCCAGGCCCGCCACCCGTTCAGGCCCGGTGCCCGGGCGGCCGACGGACGCCCCGCCCCCGCGCGCGTATGAGGCCCGCCACACGTGGATGGACCCGTCGGAGCAGCCCGTCGCGATGGTGTCCCCGTCGACGCAGGCGGTGGCGCAGGTGAGAGGAGGTGCGGCGCTGCCACTGCCACCATACACGCCGCGCGAGCGTTGGGACACGTCCCGCTCCAGGCCCGCGACGTCCCACACGCGGGCCGTGCCGTCCGTGGAGGCCGAGACGAAGAACCTGCCGGACCGGGACACGGCCAGGGCGGTCACCCCGCGCGTGTGTTCGGCCAGGTGGGCCAGGGGCACGCCCCGCGGCCGCCACGAGGGCGCGGCAGCGGCTGAGCGGGCCGCCGCCCCAAGCCCAGCCCGCGTCGGCAGCTCGCCCGCCAGGGCGGCCGCAATGGCCGGGTTGGCCGAGGCCGGGGAGGGCGTGGTATAGGAGGAGGCATAAGAGGGCTGCTGCTGGTGGGCCGCCGCCGCGGCCGTCGCTTCCGCCGCCAGGGCGCGGGAGGCTTGCAGGACCAGGATCGCCGCCGCGGCCAAGGTGTCGGGGTCGCCCGCCAAACCCAGGCCGCCGCCGCCTCCACCCCCGCCGCCGCCAACCATGCCAAACAGGCCCAGCCAGCCGCCCGCCAAGGCGGCCCCGCCTAGGCCGGCCGCCCCCGCGGCCTCACCGGGCAGCGGGACCCGGTAGGCGGTGGGGGCCAAAGCCTCGGCTGGGACTGCGAAGAATGTGCGGCCGGGCGGGCCGCTAGTGGTGGTTGACACGCTCGCCCCTCCGTCGCTGACCACGCCTGCGACAGCCAGCGCGTTGGCCAATGCCGACGCGTCAGGCCCGGCTGCATCACCGCCCGTCGGCACGGCCAGGACAGGGGCGGTCGTTGGCTGAGCGAGCAAGGGCGGCGTGGTGGGTGGCTCCTCCTCAGCACCCACGACCGCTCCCTCGCCCTTGCCCTCTCCTTTTTTCAAACAGGCCACCAGGTCGGCCGCCTCGCCCAACAAGGCCGGCGGCCGGTCCAGGGCCGGCGCACACAGGGGACCCACCAGGGAGTGCGCTTCCCCAGGCGACAGCGCTCGCGCCGCGGCGGACGCAAACCGGACAGCCGACGCCCGCACGACAGCCGGCTGCTCCGGTTCCAGCAGGGAGGGCAGGACGCGGCGGGCGCACGCGAGGAGGGCCCGCTTGCGCAGCAGGCACGCCCCACCCTCACCCTCACCGCCCCGCGCAGCGGCAGCCAGGAAGTCGACGGCCGCAGACACGACAGCCGGCTCCCCATCTCCCAGGGCCTGGTCCAGGCAGGGCAGGAGGAAGGCTTCCAAGCCCGCCGGCCCTGCCACCGCTGCCAGGCTGCCCGCATGCTTGAAAAAGGCGGCCCGCAACCGCCAGTCCCGGTCGTTCAGGAATGTGATGGCCAGGGGCAGCAGGAAATCGTTGGCTTCCCGGCGACCCAAGAGACCAGCCAGGTCGTCCAGCCAGGGCAGCAACCCCCGGCGGGCAGCGGGCGTTGTCGCGGGGCCGACCGCCAGGTCGTGGACCGCGCGCTCGATACACCGCACCAGGGCGGCTGCTTCCTCGTCGGCGTCGTCCGCCGCCGCCGGGGGTGGTGTGGAGGTGGCGTCCATGGCGGCGGCCATCGCCGTCGCCGGGGGCCGCATGTCCTCATCCGCGGCCACCCGCTCGGCAGCGGCGGCCAGGGCACCCTCGCCACCACTCCCTCCGACCACCACCAGGCGGGCCGCCGCCGCAGCCACCGGCACGACACACTGCGCCCACTGGACGCGCACGCACTCGTCCGGGTCGGCCGGGACGAGGGAGAGGGCCGGGAAGATGTACTCGGAGAACACGCGCCGGTCCCCAGGCGGCAGGCCCCGCACGGCGCGCACGACCCGCCCCAGCGCGCGCAGGGCCGCGCACCGCACGCGAGCGGCCGGGTCGCCTGTCGCCGCGGCAAGCAGGTACGGCACAGCGCGCTGCAGGCGGGCGTTGTCGTCGGCGGCGGCCGCGGCCGCGCCCACCAGCCCCACCGCGCACACGCGGGCGTCGGTGGACCGCGCCCCGCGCAGCAGGGAGCATGCCAGGAGGGTGGCCAGGGTCGCGGTGTCGGTTGGGGTGGGGGTGGAGGCGGAGGTGGTGGCTTCCTCGTCCTCGCCCTCGCCCGCGGCCACGTCTGCCAGGACGGCGGCCAGGTCGGCCGCGGGGGTGGTGGTGCGGGGTGGTGGCGGCAGGCTGCGAGGGGCGGCCTCCCCCGGCACAGCCTCCACCACGGGCGGCCCGTCCTCCCCCCCCATGCTGGCGGCTATTGAGTCCACCCTGCCCCCACCACCACCCCTGCTGCCATCACACAGCCGCGCCAACAAGCCCTCTGTGTCCGCCAGTAGGTCGCCCAGGTCCGGGACGAGGGAGGGGACGGCTCCGGGTGTGTCAGCAGCAGCAGCAGAGGGCGGGGCTGGTGTCGGAGGGTCCGCAGCAGCAGCAGCAGCAGCAGCAGCAGCAGCAGCAGCAGCAGCAGCAGCAGCAGCAGCAGCAGCGGGCGTGCCCATCAACGCGCCCAGGTCGGCCAAACCCGCGCCACCCGCCTCACCTGTGCTGTTCGCCTTCTTCAGGGCCGGCCACGCCCGCAACAACGCCCCAACCCGCCCGTCCGCGTCCCGCCCCAACTGGTCCGCCCAGACGGCGTGGATGAGCGAGGCGCGGGCGGGCGGGAACAGGCCGGTCGACCCCAGGCGGGCCACGCATTCCCGCGCGGTTGGGCGGGCGCCGGGGTCGGCGGCCGTCATCGCACTGACCAGGGCTTGCATGGGCGCCTCAAACGCGCATTGCCGCGCGCCCGCGGCGCCCGCGGCGATGCCGGCCAGCGCACTGACCGGGTCCGGCCCGCCACCCCCTGCCCGCCGGTACGCCAGCAGGGCCGGCAGGTCAAAGAGCGGGCGCCCGTCCGCGCACAGCTCGGCCAGGACGCACCCGGCAGCAAAGACGTCCATGGCCGGGGTGTGGGTCTGGTGGGCAGCCGCCGCCGGAACTCCCCTGCCCACCCTCCGCTCCCCAGCCGGCACGTCCACAAAGCGCTCGGGCGCCAGGCAGCACCGGCGCCCCCCCCCCGGCGCATCGAAAAACAGGGAAAACTCGGCCGGGTTGTCAGCAGGCAGGCTGGCCGGCTTGAACCCGGCAGACCAGTCCGCCAGGAACGCCCACCCTCCGCTCGTCAGCAGCACGTTTTCCGGTTTCAGGTCGCCGTGGACGACGCCCGCCGCATGCGCGTCCGCCAGGGTGACCAGGACCTGCCAGGCCACCCACCGCTTCTCGGCGGGTGACATGAAGGGGCGGGTAGCCAGGGCCGCGGCGGCCGAGGTGTGCGCGTGCGGGCGGATGAGGTGGGCGCTCCGTTCGGTGACGCCGATGATAGCCCAGGGGAGAGCATGCGCCGCCGCGTGGGGCAGGCTGGCCAGCCTGTCCTGCTGGGTGGCCAGGGCGAGCTGGTAGGGGCGCAGGGAGGGCGTGTCTGGCCGCTTTTGGTAGACCTGAAGAGGAAGTAGATGGGATGGAGGGGGTTGAGGGCGGGCGGAGAGCGGGCGGGTCCGTCGCTTCTCTCTTCTTCTCTCCATCTCTTCTTCTAACCTTGACGACCACCAGCCCGGCCTCGTCGTGGATGCAGACCATAGACTTGAGCAGGCGGCCACCGCCTGGAAAGGAGGTTTGGGAGGGTGAGTGCCTTGTGTCGTGAGAAGGCGAGCGGGAGAGAGCGAGTGCGCACACAAAACTCAATGCCCTGTCTTCTCTCCTACTCACCCAGCGCCTCCTTGAAGACGACGCCCGGCACGTCCGCCACAAGGTCTATAGCGGCGACCGGGCGGGAGGGCTGGGAGGTCTGCTGACCCATGGTCGAGTTGTGTGGAGGGTGGAGAGAGACCGCGAGCGACCTCTCTCTCGCAGCGCGCTCGCTCGCCCGCTCGTCGTCGGGGTTCTGGAGGCAAGGTCCAGCAGACCAGCATTCACCGCTCTCTTTCCGCGCCCTACGCTCCTCAGCCCGGCCGCCGCCGCCACCTCCAACCCCACAAGCGTGCTCTACCAGCTCGTGTCGACTGACTGAGCCCCAGCATGCCACCCCACCCCGCCTCCGCTGCAGAGACCGCGCTCGGCACCCTGGGTGGCGTCTTCCTCTCCATCTGCCTGCTCCCCCAACTGTGGAAGATGTGGAAGACGGGGTCGGCCGCCGACCTGGCGTACGGCTGGCTGGCCCTGTATGGCGCTGGCCTGGCCCTCAATACGGCGTACCTCGTCCTCGCGGCCGCGCCCGTTGGGGCGGCCTTCCACGGCGCGGAGCTGGGCCTCGTGATCCTCATGGCAGGGTGGAAGTGGCTCCTCGACAGGCGGGGCAAGCCGATTGGTGAGCTGCCCGTCCCGCCTGGCAACCCGCCCGTCCCGCCAGCGCGTGTGTGACTCGCGCGTGTGGGTGTGAGTATGCACGTATTCGTCCTCTGGGCAATGTCTAGCTACAAAACAAATCAAGCTCCCCCCCCCCTAAGGACTCACCACCGCCGCCCTGGCCAACGCAGCCAGCGCCAACACCACCGCCCCGGCCGTCGCGCCCCACGACACGGCCACCCCGCCACTCCCCACGTGCACCCGGTGCAGCCCCGGCCCCGCAAAGCCGCGGGCCCGCATGGCGACCGCAATGTCTGCCGCCCGGGCCTCCAGATTGGAAAAGAGGCGGGAGACCAGGCGCGCGCCGATGGCCAAGCCACCACCCGGCCCCAGGCGGGCCCAGTCGATGCCCCGGGCGGCCAGGCCGAGGGCCAGGCCGCGGGCCTCGTCAAAGACGAGGGACAGGAAGCGCAGAGACAGGAGCAGGGTGAGGGCGGCCGTCCCGGCGACCGGGTCGGGCGGGCCCGCCTCCCCCGCCCGCGGCCAGCTCGGCACAGCCGGCAGCGTGCACAGCGCGAGTGCGGCCTCCTCGGCGGGCGTCGTCGTCAGGCACAGGGACGAACCCTGCAGGGCCACCACCGCCGTCGCCGCCGCCGACGTCGCCAGCGCCAGCGACCGCCGGGTGATGGTGATGAAGAGGGCGTGGAAGACGACGTACGAGTAGGGCGGGGCGGCGGCGGCGGCGTAGGAGAGGAGGGCGCCCAGGGCGCTGGCGCTCGCAGCACCAGCTGCGCCCGCCCCGCCGCGCAGGGGAGTCACCGCGGGCGCCCCGCCCAGCCCCACCAGGTCAGCGGGTGCGCCCCGGGGTTGGAGCATGGGCGGCACGCCCTCTGCCCCGATGGCGGTCAGCACAAACAAAAAGGCCGCGACCTTCCCTACCCGCACCAGCTGAGGTTTGGCCAGGCGCGGCGGCAGCAGTGCCGCCGTCACGCCCACGACCGCGGCCGCCAGGGCCGCCCGCGCCGGCGGTGGGGACCGCGCGGACAGCAGCAGGGTCGCCACCAGCAGCATGAGCTTGGCCCGGGCGTGGACGCGGTGGAGCGGGGTGACGGGTTCGGGGACGTAAGAGCTGGGGGTGGTGGCGTTGTGGGTGGGGATGGGGGGATGGGACGGTGACGAGGGTCGAGGTTGTGCGCGATGGGAGTGAGGGTCGTGCGGTCTTTCTTTTCTACCTTCCTCGCCCGAAGTGTGTGTCCCCATCTCCTTCCTCACCTGTACGGCACGGTGGACGTGCCCAGGAATGCTGAGAGCAGGCGGGATGGGAGAGGCTCCTTCGCCGGGCGGGGCGGGAGCTTGAAGCGCGGGCGCACCGGCGACGGCGACGGCGTTGCTGCGGCTGCCGCCGGCGTGTCTGCCGCCGCCGCACGGATGCACAGGCTGGCGCGGCGGTGGCGGTGCAGACACGGCGACGGTCGTGTCCTCGCTGCGGCGAGCAGCATGGCGGCGTGCGCGTTCAGCGGCGGGACAAACAAAGAAAACGTGTCTGTAGAGACCATTTTTCATTCCTTCAACACAATCACCTTTGCCCCGCCCCGGTCCTCCAAGCGCGCAACCCGTTTCACCGCCGCCGTAAACTCTTTCCGCGCGTCCGGGCCCGTAATGCGGGCTTTGTACATTGCGGTCAGGGAGGAGGAGGGCATGGGCCCGTGGGTGCGCAGGGCGGCGACCAGCTCGGCGTCGGTGGGTGGGCCTGCCGCTGCTGGAGCGGTGGTCGGCCCCCTGGCTTTCTTGGCTGTCTCACCACCAGTGGTGCCAGCCGCGCCCGCCTTGCGCTTGGCGCCACCAGAGGGGCTGGTGGACCGGGAGGGCGGCGCCGGGTTGCTGCTGGGGCCGGCGGCACCGCCGCCTCCTGCCCCGCCACCACCAGCCGTCGTCGAGGCCAGGCGGGCAATCACACCTGGCTTGTACGCCTCGGCCATCGCGTCCAGGTCCTCCTCCTCGTCGCCGTCATCGTCGTCAGACAGAGACGGCGACCGGGCACGGGAGGGCGGGCGTGGAGGCTGGGCGACGGCGGCGGTCGTCGTCGCCGCCGCCGCCGCCGCCGCCGCCTTGCGCCGGGCTGCGGCCTTGGCGGCCGCCGCCGCCGCCGCCTCCTCCTCGTCCTCGTCCTCGCTCTCGCCCATCCCGGACTGGGCGAGGATGCGTTTCAGGTCCGCGCCCGCGCCCGTCAGGCGGGGGCGGCCCTCGCCGAAGACGTCGTCGTCTTCCTCCTCGTCTCCCGACAGGGTGGGCTTGGCGCCGCCAGGCGCGGCGCGACCGCTGCCACCAGGCGGGCCCCCCCCCCCTGGAGCCCCGCCACCGCCTCCGTCCTCCTCGCCATCCTCGCCCATGTCCAGGTCGTCGTCCGCCCGGTCTTCCTCGTGCTCCCAGTCCTCGGCGCCCGCGTCCGCGCCCACGGGGCGGCCCGCGCGGACGGCGCCCACCGCGGCGGCGTTGGAGGGCGGGGCGGCGGCTTTGCGGCCACCCCCAAAGGCGGGCTGGCGCCGGCCCGGGCGGTCGTCGTCGTCCTCGTCGTCCTCTTCGTCCTCGCCGCCCGCGCCCTCCTCGCCCCCACCCCGCCCGGCCCGGCGGTCGTCCTCGACCGCCCGGCCCAGCATGGTCGCCAGGCGGGAGTGGTTGGGCAGGGCTTGTAGGCCCTTCATCCGCCGGTCCATGGCGGCCTCGGCCTCCTCCAGGGAGGGCACCGCGTGGCGCCGGGGCGGCCGGAATGTGTGCCACCCGCCGACCGGCCAGGCCGTGTAGCCCGCCCCGCCCACGCCGTCCCGGACCAGCACGAAGTAGCCAGCCCCGCCGCCGGGCATGCCCTCCGCGGAGGAGACGTGGGTGGGGCGGCCGGGCGCGTCCTCCAGCGCCCAGGGCGCGGTGGGGTCGCCCAGGGCGGGTGGCGCGGGCGGGGCGGCCACGCCTCCACCAGCCGCGGCGGCGCCCGCTGCCGGGTCCGCCACGCCCGCCAGGCGCCAGGCCTGGGCGCCGCCGCGCTTGCCGCCGGGTCGCCCGCGGAAGTCGGGCTCGCCTAGGGGGAAACGGCCGACGATCAGGGAGCGGCTGGCCATGTCTGGGCCGGGGCCGCGGATGGGGAACTCTACCTGAACGGAAAATGGAGAAAAGTTAGTTTTTGAGCAAGCAGGGGCTACGCTGATGGGGAGCGAGAAAAAAAGGGAGTGCGTGCACATCCCGCTTCCCTTCTCTCACCTGGCCGCCCTCGGTCATGGTTTGATGCGGATGCTACCTCTCTCTCCCGGCGCGAGCGCGTTGGGCGCGTGTTGAGTGAGAGGATTGCGCGACGCACGCCCGTTTTTTTTGTGTGTGTGTGTGTGCCGTCTGTTTGCGGCAGTGGCAGCCTCTTCATTTTTTTTTTCTTGTTGGGATGCCCAAGCCCACCCTCGCGACCCTCCCCTGGGTCGCGAGCCTCCTAGCTGAGCCCTCTCTGGAGGTCCTCATCGACGACCAGCACGACCTGCCGGACGACCATTTGGTGAGGAGGTGGAGAAAGAGAGGATGGCGCACTTGCACGCGCTTTTCTCGAATATTTCTCGAATAGTGGGGGAACCGCTCCAACCTCAACCTCTCGCGAATCGTTTCAACACGCGCCCCGCCGCCGCCCTCCCTCGCGGCCTCCTCCCAACTCACACTGGGACCGCCCTCACAGTTCACGGGCCTCCTGGGCGCTGGCCTGCTGACTGACCTGATCTGCGCGTTCGACCGCGCCTCCTCCACCTTTTACACGCTGGCGGCCATAGGGTCGTCCGTGTGCGGCCACCGCGGCATCACGCACGGGGGCTTGTCGGCCGCCTTGTTGGACGAGACGCTGGGGGGCGCAGTCTACTGCCTGAAGCAGGCCGGGGTGATCGGGCGGGGCCCGGCCTTCACGGCCGCCCTGGACGTGAGTTACAAGGCTCCCCTGCCCGCGGGGGCGACCGTCGCGGTCGTGGCAGGCCTGGACCGGGTGGAAGGCCGCAAGGCGTGGGTGAGCGCGCGGGTGGTGTCGGCCGTGGCGGTGGCCGGCGGCGGCAGCGGCGGCGGCCGGGCCGGGGCCGCCGCACAACCCACCACCACGCTCTACTCCGAGGGGCGGGCCCTGTTTGTCGTGCCCAGAGTGGCGTGGGAGGCCGCGCAGCAGCGGCTGGAGGGCGCGGACCAGGCCACGCTGGCGGAGGACGAGACGGAGGCGGGCGCGGAGCGGCGGGTGGTGCATGGTGGGGCGTGAAGTCATAGAAAGTAGAAGAGAACGCAGGTGTAGAGAGGACAGACGCACGCGCGCGCGCACGCTCTCTCCTTCCTTGCTCCCTCTCTTGGCGGGGGGCGTGTGAATGGAGACGCGCAGGCGGGGTGAGGGGCATCAGACACCCCCTACCCCCCCTCCCTACCTCCCCCCTTCCGCCAGCACCGCCTCCAGCGCCTCGCTCAACTCTGCCCGGCTCCCACCCGCGACCGGCCAGGCCTGGGCGGACGCCAGCGCCCGGCGGGCATCGTCGGGCGTGAACGCGGCCACCGCCCGGGCGGCGGCCAGGGAGGCCGTGTCGGCCAGGGAGGCGACAGCCGCGTCCACGCCCCCTGGCGCGCCCGGGCGCAGGGCGGGCGGGGGCGAAGGACCGGCCAGGTAGCTCGACCAGGGGGCGAGGGAGGCCAGGGCGGCGGCGGCGGAGGCGGCCTCCCCGCCGCCGCCGCCCACGGCCGCGGAGGCGGTGCCCACCAGCGCGGCCAGCCCACGGGCGGCCGCCAGCAGGGCCGCCAGGGTGGACCCCAGGTCGACCGCGGGGCCGCCATTCCCGCCGCCATCCCCCTCCTCTGCCAACTGGGCCGCGCCGTACGCGTCCTCGGTCGCGGACGCGGCCGCCAGCGCCCCCAGCGTGCGCAGCGCCCAGTCCGCGTCCTGCCAGCGGGCTTGGACGGCGGCCGCGGCCAGGGCGGCCGCCCGGGCGGCGGGGAGTGGAGGTCTTGTGCGGCCGCTGGTGGTGGTGGTGGTGGTGGTGGTGGTCGAAGAAGAGAGCGGGGCCGCCAGGAGCGCGCCTGGGCCGGCCAGGCCGGGGCGCGCGTTCCACCGCACGGGCGGTGGGGGAGGTGGGGCGGTGGTCGACGTCGATGCAACAGGCCTCGGCCTCATCGCCGCCACGCCGCCACCGCCGCCTGGCAGGGCGGGCGCCACCGCGGCCAGCAGGTCCGCCACCTCGCCAGCCGCGCAGCGCACAGGCACGCACCAGCCGGCCCCGCTCGGGTCGGCAAACAGGGCCCGGCGGCGGGAGCCCGCCCCGCCCACGCCCTCCGCGACCGCGCACAGGTCGTGGCGGACGGCGCCGGACAGGAGGGGGTCCCGCTCGGTCGCGGCCAGGGCATCCAGGAGGGCCGCGTTGGCGGCCCGGGCGGCGGGCGGGAGGGGCGGGCCGCGGCCGCCGCGGGCAGCGCCCGGCTCATCAGCGCCTGCCTGCCGCGCCGGGCCGGTGGCCTCCCCGCCCCCCCCCAAATGGCCGTCAAAGGCCAGGCGCTCCGTGAAGACGACCTCCAGGGTGCGCCCGCCGAGCTCCAAGCCGTAGGCGACGACCAGGCAGCCAAGCAGGGCGGCGGCGGTGGAGGAAGGAGGCGGCGGCGGGGTCGTGGTCGCACCCCCACCACCCCCACTACCAAACGCGCCGCCCGCCGCGGCCAGCACTAGGCCGCCGCCCGCGGCGCACGCGGCCGGCCCCACCGCCTCCACCACCGCGCGCTTCACTCGAAAGGTGCGCCGGCCCTGGAGGGCGGGGTAGCACAGCAGGTCGGCCCGCCGGGCCAGGGCGGCCGCGGCGTAGGCGAGGCCAACAGCCGCACCGGCCTGCGCGGCCCAGGCAGGGGCCGCCGGCGCGCCGCGCAGGCGGGCGTACAGGGGCACGCCCGCCCAGCCCGCGGACGCGCAGGCGGCCATGAAGACGACCGTCGACTGGGCAGTCAGCGGCGACACCAGGCGCGCGGCCACCGCCAGGGCGGCGCCCGCAGCTGGGCGCGCCCCAGGCGGGAGGCGGGCAAGCGCGGCCGGCGGGAGGGAGGGACTTTTCCGGGCGGCTGCCGCGGCGGCCGGCCTCAGGGCAGCCGCGTGCGCGGCCAGGGGCAACCAGACGACCACCAAGCACACCACCCCGCCCAGAAACCAGGCCCGCGGGTGGAGGGCGGCCCGCAGGGACGCGCCCACGCCGGACGGCGTCAAGTGCGCCGTCGAAAGCAGTGCCGGGAAACAGAGGCCGGCCAGCGTGAAGGCGACGCTGGCGTACAGCGCCGCCCCCACCATGCGCAGGTGAGTCGCATCCCGGAAGGCGGTGAGGGTGGGGCTGCCCCGGCTGGGAGGCCCGGGTGGAGGCATTGTCGGGCGCGACTTGAAAGAAGCGCGTTTGCGTTCTGATGTCATTCACTCTTTTTTTTGGGCGCCCCTCTGGTTTGGTTTTGTTTGCGAGCAGCACCACCGCCGCGCGCTCCAGACGCACCGCGCCCACCCGCCCACCCTCCCAGAGACAAGCGGTCACGCTGTTTGCCTAGAACGGGAGTACACACCCCCAATCCAGGCGTGCCCCGCGCATAAAGACGAGTCTCGCCGCGCTGCCCGCGCGCCGCCGCCCCTATCCTCTTCAAAACCATGCTCCCGCAAGCCCAGTACGGGTACGGTGGCTTCAAGGATGACCCCCGCGGCATCAAGTGAGTGATATGGAAGGCATCGCGGTTGGGAGGAATTGGGCGGGGCTGTGGCGCAGCTGCCCCTCCCTCCGGCGCGACCGAAAATAAAAAGAAAACCATGGCGGCGGCGCTTCGCGCTCCGCGCCGCGAGACCCTCACACCTCGCCTCCGTCCGTCTTCACCCCCACCCTCACCCACCACCCTCACTCACAGGAAGCGCAACCCCATCGCTCGCCTCCTCTCCCGACACGGCGGCCTGCTGGCTCTCCTCCTGATGGCCGCCCTCGCCGTCACGGGCGTCGCCTTTGCGGGCCAGGCCAAGGCCTGCCGCGCGGCGACCGGCCGGCTGGCCGCCCTGGAGGCCGAGCACGGCGTCGTCAAGCACACGGGCGACCGGACGCGGGAGCTGGCGGACGCCAAAGCCCGGGAGGCGGCCACCTTGGCCTCCGCCCTGGAGGACGCCCGCAAGGAGGCCCGGTCCGCGACGGAGCGGGCGACCGAGCGGGAGCGTCGGGTCGTGACCCTGGAAGCCGAGCTGGTCGCCTCTCACAAAGCGCACGGCGGGGCGGCCGCGGACGCGGCAGTCGCGGCCGGCCTGCGGGCGGAGCTGGACATCCAGAAGGCCCGGGTGGAGGGCCTCACCCGGGAGCTGGTGGACGCGAAGCGGGCGCTGGAGGTCAAGGAGGCGGAGCGGGCGGCCGCAGTCGCGGGGCACGGAGGTGGCCACGACGGCGGCGGCGACCACGCTGCCGACCACACCGGCTTCTTACAGGTCGCCAAACTGTTGGAGGAGCAGGGCGTGAAGGACCCGCGCGGGGCTCCCGCCCTGGCGGCGACGCTGGCCAAATTCTTCGAGGACCAAATGGTGAGAGGCAGAGAGGGAGAGAAAAAAAAAATGGGGAGGTTCAGGGAACGGGGAATGGGATGGAATGGGATGGATGAGGGGAAGAGAGGCGCGCTGCACTGCTTTCCTCCTCTCAACTCACACCCCCTCTCTCTCTCTCTCTTCCCCCCACCACCCGCCCCTCCCCAGGCGAGCGCCATGGCCAAATTCGAGCAGGGCGGCGGCGGCGACCCAGCCAAAGCCGCCCCACACGCCTCCTCCCACGACATCTCCACCCAGCTCATCACCCTCCTGTCCGGCCTGGGCGTCACCTCCGAGCACGGCCTGGACCACCTTTTCACGACGGTGGACCACCTGGTGGACGCGGCGCTGACGCACTGGGGGCCGGGCGAGGGGGCGGAGGAGCACACCGGCGGCGTGGGCGCGGCCGCCGCCGCCCACCACGGGGGGGAGCCCCACCCGGCGCCCGTGCCGGGGGGCGACGCCGCCCACCCGGCCCACGCCGACCCGGCCCACCCGGCCCATGCCGACCCCGCCCACCCGGCCCACGCCGCCGCCGCGGCGGGCGCGGCGGGCCACGCGGCCGAGCACGGCCACGGCCACGACGTGCACGCGGATGCTGTCAAGGCGGGCCACCAGAAGACGCACGTCGACGCTAGTGGGTTTGTTATGCGCTGAGTGGGGGGGTATGCGCGCGTGCGGGGTGCGCCAGGCCCGGGGGGTGGGATTGCGGGGGTGGTAGAAGGGGCAAGAGAGAGGAGACGGAGGACTCACCAAAAAGCTTGCGGAGAGACGATGGGTGTTGGCCTTGTTTTTTTCTTCGAATTCTTTTCTGCTACACACACGTCCACTTTACATTCACCCTTTCCGCCGCCGGGCCGCCTTGCCCTGCTGCTTCTGGGGCAGCGGGCGGGCGGACGCAGCCCCAGAAGCCCGCCCACCCTTCAGTTCGTACAGGTCTTCTCCACGCGCGGTTTGCTGTCCGATCTTGTTTTGGAGCTCCGTGTAGGAGACGACCACGAAGGTGGTGACGGTCATGAAGGCGAGGCCGAGGGCGAAGCCGCCTGGGGGGGGGGGGGGGGGGGGGGGGGGGTGGGGTTTGGGGGTTGGGGTTGGGGGGGGGGTGGGGGGGCGGGGGCGGCACACGCCCGGTATTTTTTTGGGGGAGGCCACCCCCAACACCCCC
>Ga0315287_10000941_pt1 | contig 26081 bp, 24 predicted proteins | sample YL17G11_0_MG_FD_205037 | JGI IMG/M metagenome (GOLD analysis project Ga0315287, IMG submission 205037) | Sediment microbial communities from Yellowstone Lake, YNP, Wyoming, USA - YL17G11_0 | ecosystem: Environmental > Aquatic > Freshwater > Lake > Sediment | place: USA: Wyoming | collected... | reverse complement strand
TTCTCGCCGCTCTTGAGCGTCGCTGGACGACCTCCTCAGACGAGATGCGCCTCCAATGAGCAGCCGAACCATCCACAGCAAAACACACGAGCCAAAAACAGTCCCTCCGATAGATGTGCATACAACAGAGCCGGTCAGGACAAACTCGTTAAACTCTTTTTGTTTTCTGTACTTGTCCACTTCATCCTGCCAGCCGCTGCCGTAGAGAACGTCGGCAAAAGGATATGCGTCAAGCTCGCCTGTGGCCAACCTGTCCAGATCAGCCGCCAGTCGTTCCTGCTGCTCGCGCATAAGCTCGGCCTTCGTCTTGCCCTGACCGAAACCATCGAGTTTCAGAGGTGAAGCCAGCCGCTCTTCGGGGGAAAGCTCCAACCATTCATTGTAGTGTCTCAGATACTCGTCCGGCGCTGAACCGTACTTGAGCTTGCAGGTAGCGGCTCGCTGCCGTTCCTTCCGCCTCTCCGTCAGAACCCAGCCAAGCACTGTGCCGCCGACGAGCAGCAGCACCAATCCAAGAATCGCACTCTTCTTGACCATATTCTCAAATCTCAATCATTAGATGCAATGAACGCGGGAAAACTTGTGCTGCGGGGGACAATGCAGATTCCACGGGGTCGTGGATTTCCTCGGCGCAGTCATTTTGCGCACCGCCGATGCGGTCTGCGCCCGGGAAGCTCTCTTTGATTCCAAATCCAGAAACCTGTCTCATAACTTCTACGATACCCTCGTTTCAGGACAGTCCTATGCTCTTAGTTTCGGCCTACACCGCAAGAGACCTGAGTTGATGACCCGGCCGGCAGGACCGAGGAGCCGGATCACGGGCAAAAGACCCCTGTGAAAACCCTTTTCCAGACGAATAAACTATAAGAATTGTTCCTCGGTAATCAAATCGGACGAAACGAAGAAATCCGCGGATTTCTGCCGGTCCGATAAGCACGTAGGCTGGGCTTGAGCCCACCAGCACGTAGGGTGGGCAAAATTGAAACATTTTGCCCACGCTGCGACCCCTTATGGTGGGCAAAATCAAGACATTTTGCCCACCCTACTATCGGAATTGCTCCAGGTGGATTACGAATCACACAGTGAAAATCTCGTTTGCCAAATCCTGGCCGGCCTGGCTGGCATAGTAGTTTTTGACCACTTCCCGCCCCTCGGTCTGGAACTTGCCCATAGAGGAAAAAACGCCAACCTTCATAAGAAACAGGATAACAACGCAAGCCGCCAGATTTGCCACCGAGTGCCCGTACACTCCGCACTTCTCAAGCAGCCCGGGCCGTGGCAGCATCGTTTTGAGCTTCCCGGCCTCAGGCGCCAGGCGAAGGCTGTGTTTGAGCACGTCGATGGCCTGAGCGTTGGCGCGCATCAGCAGATCGCTGCGATGAGGCTCGGCCTTCATTGCCGATAACGCAAGGCTCACCCTGCCAACGGAGGCGAGTCGCCGGCGGCACCTCGGACAGTTGGCAATATGGTCCTGCACCCAGCTCGCTTCGAGGCCGATTCGCCTGTTCATCGCCTCATACAGCCATGTCCTGATTCGTCTGCACTTGTTCGCGCTCCCGTCAGATTTGTTTGTTGCCTGGGAGCCTTTGATTTTACTTATGATTCCCATTGTCGTTCTTCTCTTTCTTTACCCATCCACACTGCCAATAACTGTATTGCCTTGCATCTATATACCCTTGCCGTCGCCGCCGTTATACCCAGCATCTGGCCTATCTGTGCGTACGACAGCTCCGCAAGGTCGCGCAGCACAATAACGTTCCTCAGATGTTCGGGCAGTTGGGCCATACAGCACCTTAGAGTTTCCACAAGTAATTTCGAATCAAGCTCCTTCTCCGGCGAATCAACGCCCCTGTGGACGTCAACAACCCGCGACAACCTCTTCTTCTCCGTTACCCTGTGCCGCAGCGCCGAGATCGCTATGTTGCTCGCCGTGCGGAAGATGTAGGCTTTGACGTGCTCAGGCTTTTGCCGCGCCTGGTAATGAGCAAGCTGCAGAAACGTGCTTTGGTAGGCGTCACAGACATCCTGCTCATTGCCCAATATCCGCCAGAGCATTGTGACTAACTCCTGCCCGTATCGATGCATTGCAGAGAGTATCCACCGCTGGCTCTGATCAACCGTCTCGGCGACGGCGGAAGTGAAAAGCAGCTCGCGAGTAACGGCTTTGCCAAACATAAGCGCCCAATTCGACAACAATATCAGATACTTCCAACTCTTATGACGCAGAGCCTAACATTATGTTAACAAAAAAGTCGGCCCAAGTGGGGAAAAATCCGCATTTTTCGGATAACACCGCGCCGTAGCATCGCGTCTTAACTGTGGAAAGCAAATACCTCGGATGTGCAGTCCGACGGGATTGGAGCCACAGGATTATGGCTATAAGTAATTGCAGAAAAAGGTCTTACGAACAGGAACCAGAGGCCCAGGATGTAGTGTCTTTGGTGAGCGACCTGCTCGATAAGGCCGCGAAGTCCGCCGCAAGCGACATCCATTTCGAGCCAACCGACTCAGCACTGATAGTGAAATTCCGCCTTGATGGCGTTCTGAATCCTATCGAGAAGCTGCCCAAATCGCTGTCCGAGAACGTAATCGCCAGGCTCAAGGTCCTGGGCGGGCTTCTGACATATCGCAACGATATACCGCAGGAGGGCCGCATTCTAACCGGCAGTGTTGAAACGGTGTCCCGAGCCTGTCGAGGGAACGAATCCGTTGTTGACCAGAGGCTCGCGATCTTCCCAACAATATACGGCCAGCGGGCGGTCGTCCGCCTGTTCTATAAGAACAGAGAGCTTGTGGAATTAGAGCAATTGGGGTTCTCAAGGAACATATTCGAGAATCTCAAACAAATCGCCGCCAAAAGCGAAGGCATCTTGCTCCTGACCGGGCCGGCCGGCAGCGGAAAGAGCACCACAATGGCCGCAGTTTTGCGCCACATTCTGAAAAACTCCGGCGGAAAGAGCGTTGTTACGCTTGAAGACCCGGTGGAAATCCGGATTGACGGGGCCACGCAGGTCCAGATTACGCCGCACGGCGAAATGACATATCCGACGGCCCTGCGATCCCTGCTCAGGCAGGACCCCCAGGTCTTGATGGTTGGCGAAATCCGCGATGCCGAGACTGCAAAGATAGTCATCGAAGCGGGACTCACCGGACATCTGCTGATGAGCACAATGCACAGCGGCGCGCCTGCCGGGGCATTCCTGCGGCTGCTCGAGATGGGGATTGAGCCTTACCAGGTAACCTCAGGCGTCGCGGCGGTCCTGAATCAAAGACTCATCAGGCGGCTCTGCGAGAAATGCAAACAAAAAAATGAGACAACCGGCCTGTTTGACGCAGCCGGATGCGAAGAGTGCTTCAACACCGGCTACAAAGGCCGAGTGCTGATAGCCGAAATGGTCCAAATGAACGGGCAACTGCGAAGGGCGATTCTGGCGAAGGCCGACGCAGACCAGATCGACGGCATCCTCAAAGAAAGCGGCCATGCCAATATCCGCGAAGACGGCCGGCGACTAATCGAACAGGGAATCACAACCGAGGAAGAATTGAACAAGGCGTGTGGAATCGCTTGATTGCCTTTGAACACGCCTCTGCAATCAAAGGAACACAAGATGGCGATATTTGAATACAACGCACTGACATCGGCCGGCCGCTTGATGAAGGGCACGATCGAGGCCGCAACGCCGCAAGAGGCCGGCGAAACACTCGAACGGATGCAGCTTAGCGTCAATTCGGTTGAGAAGGCCAAACCCGAAAGGCCTAAAACGGCCATCGGTAGAAATGAGTTCCTGCTCTTCAATCAGCAGCTCGCCTCAATAGCCAAGGCCGGAATACCACTCGAAAGAGGCCTGCGCGAGCTCGCCGCCGACGTCAGCTCAAATTCGATGCGCAGGCTGATTGACGATATAGCCGGCGAACTTGAGGCGGGCGTGAGTATTGAGGAGGCGTTTGAAAAGAGACAAAAGCGTTTCTCGCCCCTTTATGGCCGAATACTCAAGGCCGGCGTCGAAACCGGCAGGTTGAGCGAGATGCTGACCAGCCTCAACAGACACCTGGAGCTGGCCAATCAGACCAGGCGGATAATCATCGAGGCTATGGGCTACCCCGCGGTCGTCCTCGCCCTCAGCGCCACCGTCATAACAGGCATATTCGTATTCATAATCCCGCAGTTCGGGACGATACTAACGGAGATGACAGAGGGCGCGAATCTGCCCGCGTTGACCCGGTTGTTCTTAGGCATGGCCAGGAACGTTGTGCCCTTCTGGACTGCGGTCGCACTCTTTATTGCAGCAATAATTCTCGCCTTTGGCATGTGTTCGTCGTTCACCTCCGGCCGCAGGTTGAAAGAATCGCTGTTCCTGAAGATTCCCGTCCTCGGCAGGGTATATCACGCCAGCGTGCTCAGCAGGATGGCCGAGGCGATGGCTATGATGGTCGCCGCAGGCTGCGATATGCCGGCCTGCCTGAGATTGGCAGCAGGCTCCACGGCAAGCGAAAAGCTCGTCCTCGAGAGCGAAATCCTCGCCTCACAGGTTGAGCAGGGCGCCAACATCCTTGAGGCAGGGCAGTTCTGCCGCGTGATCCCACGATTGTTTCTATATTCGATTCAATTGGGCGGCCAGCGCAACGAATTGCAGGACAATCTCTACAGCCTCGGCCAGATGTACGCCGAACAGGCCAGGTTCGGACAGGCGCGACTCCAAGCTGTCCTGCTGCCGATTATGATTATCGCCGTCGGGGCAATAGTGGCCTTGTGCGTCGTCTCAATGTTCCTTCCAATGGTGAAGATTATTAGTGCGTTGAGTGGATAATGACCGCTGAAGAAATCATATTAATTGCTGGGTTATTGTTGGCCGCTTTCTACGTTATTCTTGGGCTTAGAAGGCCTGGAGTAGCCCTGATTACTGTGCCAATCGTGTGTGCTCTCTTTGTCTGTGTCTGTGCTGCGTTTCTAATCGATGCCCCTGCCGCCGGAGAGGAAGCTATGGCACTGGTTCCTGTAATCTTCTTGGCTGTCCTGATTACCGTGTTGCTTTCGGGGCGCAAGTTGGACGAGCAAAAGTGGCCTCAGATATGGGCCAGGTTGCTGCTTTGGGGTTTCGCGCTTTTGCTTTTCATCGTGACCTGCTTTTTTGCCGTAGCCAACGTGCCCGCTTTTCAATTCCCGTTCTTGTTGCTTGTTCTTTTGGCAATTACATTCATAGGCGCAGCCATCAGCTATGGGCTGACATCCCGGCATGCAACCGCCACGTATGTCATCTCCACGATCGGCTCGAGTATGCGCCAGAACCTGCCCCTGCCGATGGCCCTCGAATCTGCCGCCGGCGGACGGGATGACAACCGCGCAAGAATCCTCAGCAGTATAAGCAAGTGGCTTGTCCAGGGCTTTTCGCTCAGTGAGTCGATCAAGCGGGGATTCCCAAAATGTCCGGGTTACGCCGCTGCAATGATAACCGCCGCCGAGCGGATTAACCAGCTTCCTCTTGCATTCAGCAGCATTGAGGCGGATATGGCCGAAAAGGCCGATGAGAGCAGGAAACTGGGACCGGTCACTCCATACTACCCAAATCCATATTACCCGCTCGTATTGATCTTCTGCGTAGGCAATGTCGTATGGGCGGTGTTGACGTTTGTTATGCCGCAATTCATGCAGATCCTAACGGAAATTACCCCGGCCGCGCAGTTGCCCACGGCCACTCGAGCCCTGATCCAAATCGTGCGGTTCGTTGCATGGGATCACGGCATATTGTTCTTCATAGCGCTGGCCTTTATGTTCCTCGTGGTCTTCCCGTTCTGCATTTACGCCAGGTTCCGCCGGCGCCGCGCGCACGAGCCTTATACGACCTCGCAGATCGGCGACTTCATCAAGTGGCGCCTGCCCGTTTTCCACGGCTTTGAGAAGAACTACTCGATGCTGCAGACTGCCGAGATGCTGAGGCTCTCGCTTAACGCCGGCGGCACGGTCAATGAAGCGATTGACAGCGCCCTTTGCCTCGATGTGAACGGCTGCTACAGAAAACGCCTGCAGAAATGGCTCGAAAAGGTCGAGGCCGGCCAGAATATCAGTGCAGCAGCAAAGCAAACCGGCGTCGGCAGCGGCCTGGCGTGGGCGTTCGATGAGCAGGCCAATCTGGGTAATACCCCGGCTGTCCTTGAAACACTCGAATCATTGTATCGCTCCAACTACAGCTACCGCGTCAATCTCGCCAGGCTCATAATGTGTCCCTTTGTGACCCTCATTATGGCCTCAATTGTCGGTTTTGTAGTTTATGCAATATACTCGGCGCCGGTCGCGATCATTCATCAACTGGCCGAAACAGTCTATCCATAACCAAAGAAGATGGAGCATAGTCGTGTCTCGAATAAACGTTAGACATCCCGGTTTTCTACTGACCGAAATGCTCGTGGCGACAGCCGTCATGGGGCTTATCTTGACGGGCCTGGCATTGGCCATGAACGGCTTTGCGAGGTTCAACCGCTACCAATTAGTCAGGCAGCGCTGCATTGCCGCCGCCCTGGCCCAGCTTGACAGCATCGCCGCGATGGGCAATCCGATCCCCCAGGAGGACTTTCAACGGCTGTGGCCTAAACTCGCAACATCCGTCAGCAGCTCGCCGGGCGCCGGGCAGTGGGAAGGACTAACGCTGGTCGAAGTGACCGCAACGGCAAAGAGCTTCCGCAAGGATGTGAAGGTTCGGTTAAATAGATATGTCCCGGGCGATTCGACTCTGAAAGACGATTCAAAGACGAATCCAATCGCAAAAGAGGACTAACGTATGCGCAAAGGATACACACTTACCGAGATGATAGCGGTGCTGTTCTTCTTCCCCGTTGCCGCCCTGCTTCTGGATGGATTGTTCAGGACGCTTGTTCACGACATACCGCGCTCATCCGGCGTAGTCCAGGAGAATACCTCCCTGCTCAATGCGCTCGAGCAAATGCAGGACGACATTCAAAAGGCCAGGCGGCTCCCCGAGGCCGTCGAGGGATACGCCGCCGATGCGAACGCCCTGCTGATTGAGCATCCTGATGAAGTGATTCGCTACGAATTGAACGACGGCAAAATTCTAAGACACAAGCTGGCCAAAGACCGCAGCAATACTCAAACCCCGACCGTATGGTCCGTCCCGAATGCAGAAATACAATGGCGTCTCTGGAAAAAGGACGGCCTCGGCTACGCCGTCGAGGTGCGGACCCACATAAAATACAAGCTTCGAGAAAGATTCCAGGAGAAAATGGCCAATTCGCACCTGTACTTTCTCGGCGCTCCGTGAAAGGCCCCCGCACTAATATGAAAAAGACCAGACAAAACGGCTTTATACTGATACTCGTCATAGTGTCAATAGCCCTCATCGGCGCTGTGATGTTCGTGCTTGCCGACGACTCGAATACAATGCTGTTCCAGTCGGATAGGGCCTATCTTCGGGCCGTCCAGCGCAACCTCGTGGCAAGCGGCCTGGCCTGGGCGCGGCACAGCGTCAAGACCCAAAGAACGGACACCTTCAACAAACCCGTTGAACTCGATATCACGAATCTGAACACCCGCGGCTCGGCGTTGACCGTTACCATAGACGCCGCAGCGGACCGAAAGCCGCAGGTGCAGATAGACGCCTCCTGCACCCGCGCCAGACGCACCTTGACAAGCCGCGACAAATACCAAGTCCACCCGTGACAACCCCCAGACGCCCCTGAACAACTCCAGCCAGATTCATTGCACACCGCACGGCACTTCGATATTATACTACGTAGAAAAAGTAGATGCGCTTCTCGGACACGTCGCCTGGGTGGCAGCCTCCTCCCAGGGGGGATGGCCGGGAGCTCGTAGGGTGGGCTTCAGCCCACCATCAGACTAAGATGCAAAACCAAAAGAAAGCTTATATCTATGCCTGCATCGCCGTGCTCTTCTGGTCAACCTCCGCCTCGGCCTTCAAGATATGCCTCTCGCCCGACCACCTCAATATGCCCGTACTGCATCTGCTGTTCGGCGCCTCAATTACGTCCGGCGCCGCGTTGTTTGTTAATCTGTTGCTCTCGAAGAAGCTGGACCTGCTCAAGACCCTTTCAAAAGAAGATTTCCTGCGGTCGGCGATGTTGGGATTTTTGAACCCCTTTTTGTATTACGTCGTCCTGCTCAAAGCCTACTCAATACTGCCCGCCCAGCAGGCCCAGCCGCTCAATTTCGTCTGGCCGCTCACGCTCGTCCTGTTGTCCGTCCCAATACTCAAACAGAAAATCAAACCGCGCGACATCCTGGCCATACTTATCAGCTTCTTCGGCGTCCTCGTCATTTCAACTAAAGGACACATCCTGAGCTTCAAGCCCGCCCACCCGCTCGGCGTACTCCTGGCGACCGGCAGTTCAATACCCTGGGCGCTCTTCTGGATATACAACGTCAAAGACAAGCAGGACGCAGTAGTCAGGCTATTCCTGAATTTCGTATTTGCGTCCGCCTATGTATATGTCGCGCTGCTGCTGCTCGGCGCGGTAAGTATCCCAAACCTAAAGGGTGCCCTCGGCTCCGGGTACGTCGGCCTGTTCGAGATGGGAATCACCTTTCTAATCTGGCTCAAGGCGCTAAAGCTCTCCCAAACCACCGCCCACGTCACGAACCTTATCTACCTTGTGCCGTTCTTTTCGCTCGTGGTCATACACTTTGTGCTCGGCGAAGAGATTCTTCCCTCGACAATAGCAGGAGCAGTCTTCATCGTCGCCGGCATAATCCTGCAAAAGCTGCCCACCCGCCGGTAAACCTTTCGGATTTGACGCTTTGAGGCAACAGCATGAAGGGGTATAATGCTGCCGCCGTCAGGGAGGATAGGGCGACGCTGGAAAGCGACCTGAGCGCCCTGATGGTGGCGTACAGCATTGGGCGGCGCCTCCAATGGTGCCGCCCACTTACAGGCTTATGCTGGTGCCCAAAAAGCGATAAGTCCTGTTACAATCTCGCTTAAGTTGGTAGGGTGGGCTTCAGCCCCCCATTAGACTTTCTATGACTCGTAGCAAAGCTAAAAAGCAAGAACAGAGGCGCGTAAAATGATTATGAGCAAAAGGCCTTCACTCCTCGCAGCCTGTGCGCTGATTGGCTTGGCCGTGATAGTCGGTAGGGTGGGCTTCAGCCCACCATTACACCGGGCGATGGCCAACAAACGCGCCGAAGAGAAATTGTCGCTCGATGCAAAGGCTGAGGCCAGAATCCTCGGCGTGCTCGACGAGCTGTACAATGAGCCTAACGGGATGTGGAACGTTACGCCGGAGGACGGCAGGCTGCTGCGGGTGCTCGCCGAGACTACCGGCGCGAAGCGCATCGTCGAGGTCGGCACGTGCATCGGCTATTCCGGTATCTGGTTCTGCCTGGCCCTGCGGACTACCGGCGGCACACTGATTACCCACGAAATCGACGACTACCGCGCGTCTCTGGCCCGCGAGAACTTCAAGAAAGCGGGCGTTGATAAAATCGTCACCATCGTCGAGGGCGACGCCCACAAGACCGTCCTGAACATAAAAGGCCCAATCGACATCCTCTTTCTCGACGCCGATAAGACCGGCTACCTCGATTACATAGACAAGCTCCTGCCCTTAGTCCGTCCCGGCGGACTAATCTTAGCCCATAACACTACCGACCGCGCCGCCGAAATGAAGGACTACATCAAGGCCATCACCACCAACCCCAACCTCGAAACCATCTTCCTCCACAAAGAAGCCCCCGGCCTCACCCTAACCCTAAAAAAACGCCACGCAAGCTCCAGTCAACACTAAAACACAGCGGATGACCGAAAAACAAACCCGGCATTTTTATTTTCTCCTGTCCGCCGCTCACCCGCTCTTACTTTCAATTTGTTGATAAGCTAACTCTGCCATATTGGCTTGCTTGCTCGCATGTTCGATGGTCATGTTCACCAGATTGCCGTCCGCATCCAGATCAAGGTATATATTCTCATTTATCTCTTTGGTCTGCGCCACCTGATGGTCTGAAAATTCTACCAATGCAGTATCCGTATCGGTGAAGTATCTGATCTTCATAGCATTACTCCTGAAAACTACGGTCAAAGAAGGCATTGTGCACGGTTACACCATCCGAAAGGAGGATAACGCGCAAATACTTATCAATTCCTTCTACGTATATCCATTTTCGAATTCGCCCGTCCTTCTGAACCTCTACTCTTAACGGATTGTCTATGGCATTGCGAATCCACTCCTCCTTGATGCACGAACGATCCGCTCGACTCCTTGTATAAAGAAAATACCGGGTAAATTTCATTTCCATTTCCCTTGTTTGGCTCCTGGACTACGCATTTTCCCACAAGAATCCGAAGGGGCTTCTTATACGTGCAGCAAAAGCCTACCTTTAGTGTCAGAGAATACACGGCCTCAGTCAGAGAGTCAATAGAAAAGGCTGAACTCCAATAAAGTTGGCCGACTTCACGTCTTCCTCAACAGAGAAGCCCCCTGGCCTCGCCCTTACCCTCAAAAAACGCCACGCAGATTCGGGGCAACAATAATCGCTACGGAAATTGCCGCAAGAATGCACAGCAGGGCTTTGATTATCCACGGTATGAACTATTGGTACCACCATTGCAACTGTAAAAACAGTCTGCATCTGTGACACGGATGTTTCTGCGATTCGATAATGGACAATCGTTATTTGGGTTGGGCCTGAAAGACCGCTATCTCCGCCAGCCCGATATTCTGTGTTGAAGGTTTGACGGTATCGATCAGCACAGCGAGCCAGCGGACTTTCTTGGCGGGGAATCGCACCTCAAGGCCGGTTCTGGCGTCATCGGGCAAGGCGCCGACCTTCAGCGTCGAGCAGTCGCTGAAGAGAATCACAGCCGAGGTGACCTGATCGAGGTCGTTCGGCCGGTCAAACAGCCAGACCCGGTCGATACTCTGCTCGCACGCCCATGTCAGGCGGACAAGTGCCGATTCTTTTTCGCCTTTGGTGCACCATTCCCTGGAGATGTCACCGGGATAACCGGCGACGAAAGCGTCTGTAAGGCCGTTGGCCGAATAGTCCGGATGTGTGGAACTGACCGAAATGGCCGCGGTCCTCGCGAGGTTATCGCCTCGCTCAAGAACGCTGGCTGCGGGAGGAGTTTTTTCGCTGCCCAACAGGATTTCCTGGAGGCACATGGCGTATCTGCTGCCGCGGGGGTTTGATTGAAAAACGACGCCTCCCCAGCCGGAGCTGAAGTTGGCCGCATAGCACAGCCACAACGTCCGGCCGTCGGCGCTGATGAATTTCGATGGAATGTTGACGAAGTACGCCTGCTCTCCGAAATGCTTCAGGTATGTAACGAGTTTGAACGGCCCGGTGATCGAATCCGATTCGAGGATGTACGAGTTGAAGAAACTCACTGTGTTGCCGCCGTCGGTCACGCACATCAGGTATTTTTTTAGGGGCGCGTTGTAGGTCATCGTCACGCAGCCCATGTTGTCCTTCCACGCGGCGATGGGTCTGCTCTTATCCAGATCGTTCGTCCAGACGGCCTTACCGGACAAATCATGACCGCCGAAAAATTCGTACTGCTTCGGGTCATTCATCGTTTCGATGGAAGGCTTGACGCGGAGCAAATAAATTTCATCTCCCGTGATCCAACTGTTGTAGGCGAAACGCCGGTTATCTCCGTCCGACGCGCCGTGCGCGACCAGATAGGCCCTACCATCGGGCGAATGTTGAAGGTTCCTGCCGAAATCGACGAAGTGCGGCGAGCCGATCCTGACCGGTTCGCCGTGAAGAGACTGTTCGCCGAAGATGGGCTTTTCGGGCGTGTGGGGCGTCTGCGTCCATTTCTTGCCGAAATCGGTGGAAACGCGAAACCCCACAAACGGTCCGAGCCACGGCCAGTTGTAGGGGATGCCATCGCGGGGGACCTGGCCCGCTGGGTGCAGGCAATAGGTCCCGTAGTACCATACACCGTTATAGACGAGGCTGCCGCAGGGATAACGGCCCTCGTAGGGATACGGATCCGATTTGAACACGCCCTGTTCGGCCACTTCGAGTTTGAGAGGGTCGTCGCCGAGGATCGTGGCGTGGCCGGTGGTGGCTTCGCGTCCGGCAGAGCTGGAGCCAAGTCCGTTGACGTTCCCGTCAGTCCACGGCGAATATAGTCTGCCGTCGGAGGCCCATGACGGATACCAGGTGTCGGCGCCGGTATATTCGGCGTGTCGGCCGGTGAAACGGAGGCTTGTCAGGACGCCTGATCGCGGAAACGGGCAATCCGGTTTTTCTTCGCTGGGCCAGATGCCGGATGGCGGCGGCGGAGCATCGATGGTGGATTGTCCGACTTCGCTGATGGCCCCACGGATGTCGGGCGATAGGGCATGAAGCGCGGGGACCATCAGGTGAGAGACAACGGCTAATGAAAGAATGGCATGACTGATTTTCATACGGCGAATTCCTTACACGTTCATCGTTAGGATGATTCAATACGCTTCATCTGTTATTGGCCGGGTTGTGATTCCGGATTCCATGGAATATCCCCCGAAACCTCTTTTTTCTTGCGTGGAAATTAAGCGTGTCCCGTACATTTCTGCGTTTCCTTAGCACATCGCTTGTGCAAAAGACTATGGGCTCCCAGGCGATTGATGCGCCTAGGAGCCCTGATTCTAATCTTACGAAGAAATCGCGCCTTTGTTTTAGACCTTTTCGGGGACGACAAACGGGGCACGATAGGGCCGGGTCAGCAGCTCATTGGCCTTCGCGTTGCCGATGAACTTCTCGGCCTTGGGGTCGAATTTGAGCATCGGGCCGAGGCAGTACGTATTATTCAACACGTCAAGTCCCAAAGTGCCTTTGACGGTCTGCGTGATCGTATCCCAGGATTTAGTGACTTCCTCGTGCCTGTCTAAGACATCCGGCCTGGTCTTGCCGGAGACCTGCTCGCCAAGGCGGTAAGAGATGTTGCCCAAGTGGCAGCACGCCGCCGAGGGATGCGCCTCGGCGATGTCGGCGTGCAAATCCTCGCGCTTCCGCGAACGCACGCAGTATATGAAGTTCTCGAAGTTGTCGCCGGGCCCCATCTTCACATCAACATTCAGGTCTTCACCCTTGTCCGAACCCTTGGGATAGAACTTCCCATCCCTGATAACGCCCCCCTCGAGGAAGAACTCGTTATCGACTTTGGGCGGATATTTCTTGCCATCGACGCCCGCCCTATCGACCAAGCCGATGACCTCGAATACGAGCAGCGGCCCGCCAAAGTCCATTACGGTCAGTTGGCAGTTGGGGGTCTGGGCCTGGTCGGTGAACTCCGGATGACCGGGCGTCGAGTTGACCCAGCGCCCGCCCATGCTGATCACGCTCTTAGGCAGAGCCTGACCGGGGATCGCCCACCGCGCAATATCCATTTGATGTACGCCCTGGTTGCCGATCTCCCCGTTGCCGAAGTCCCAGAACCAGTGCCAGTTATAGTGGACTATGTTCTCATGGTACGGCTGAAGCGGCGCCGGGCCGAGCCAGATATTGAAGTCCAGGTTTTCAGGCGGCTCTTTGGTTTCCTTAAAGCCGATACTCCACCGCCCCTGTCCATTCTTGGAGGCCCACGCCTTGGAGACCAGCAGCTTGCCGTACTTGCCGCTGGCGATAGCGGCCACCTGTTTTGCCCAACTCCCGCTCGCGCGGCTCTGCGTGCCGTGCTGCACTATTCGCTTGTACTTCGCCGCGGCCTCAACGCACTTGCGGCCCTCGAATACGTTGTGGCTGCACGGCTTTTCAACATAGACGTCCTTGCCCGCCTGGCACGCCCAAATCGTCGCCAGAGAGTGCCAGTGGTTCGGCGTCGCGATGGTTATCGCGTCGATGTCCTTGTTCTCGAGCAGCTTGCGAATATCAATGTATGTATCGACCTTCTTGTTCTTGTCCGCCAACGCCTTGGCGTCCTTTTCCAGAACCTTCCTGTCAACGTCGCACAGCGCCGCCAACCGCACGCCTTCCATCTTGCCGAACGCCCCGATGTGCGACCCTCCTCGACCGTTGATCCCCACCACCGCCACGCGAATGTCGTCGTTTGCGCCGCGCACGCGGGAAAACGGGCCGGCCAATGTCAGCCCGACGCCCGCCGCTAATGACCCCTTCATAAAGCTTCGACGTGAAATAGGTCTCATCGTTAGCCTCCTGTAGCAAATAAACCAAAAAATTGACCGCCCAGCTTCACAAAAAGCCAAGCTCCACTGCTGCTCGGCAACCCGGCAGCCTCCCGCCCGGCGCACAAGTCAGACTGCCCCGGACGAGAAACGATATGACACAACAATAATCGAAATAGCCGCCAATAGCAAGTGCGGAATCCGGGAAAGTCGCAAATTCACCGCGCCTGCCAAAACAGGTTATCTTCTTAGGCAACCGTCCGTTCCCTAAAAACGCCTCTCGCCCTCTACTGCGCATCTTCTTGCGACGCAACCAACTCTTCGATAGAGCGGGCAACGATATAGTCCGGCAGCTTTCTAAGGTGCGGCGCCGCCTCATAAGTCGAGATAATGCTCTTGTCCGGAAACGCCCCGACCTGTCTTATCAAATCCTCCGCCAGCCCGCGCAGGTTATCGTCGGTCAGCCCCGCCCCGGCCATCTCGGCAGCGGCATCCACCAACGCCACATATTCGGCCCGGCTGTCGTACCAGTTCAGCTCCAGCTCAAGCTCAAACGCCTCCAGTGCCCTCGACCGGTCGAATATGTATTGAAATCCGATAGGATTGTACGTCTCAAGACGCTCATCAATAAAGGCTATGCACGCATCCCTGTACGCCGCGTATTTCTCCTCGTCAATCCCCTCAAAGCCCCGCTTCTGGACCTCTTGCGAGAGCAGCTCCGCCATCCTCGCCGATAGAGACTCCCTGTTCGCCCCCAACAGCTCATACAGGGCCTCGTAGTACGCCTTGAGGAGTAAGCCTGTTTCACTCATATCTTCTTGCCGCATTGCTTACCGTGAATAATTACTCACCGGCGCCCGCAATTATACTGCGCAATAACCCCCAAAACCACCCGCCGCACTACTGGATACCTGCTTTCGCAGGTATGACAAGCCGAACCGGTCAGTTTGAGTAATGAAGATGTTTCAGGCATTTAACACCAGAGAAATGCCCCGGTAAAGACCTTTTCTGCCGAGTCATCCAACCACCCCCGCAAAACACCGCACAACGCCGGTCTACCCACGCTGTCATTGCGAGGAGCAAAGCAACGCGGCAATCTCCAACCCCACGAATCTGTGTCCACCCCACTGTCATGCCGAGCGCAGTCGAGGCATCTGTTTGAACAACTCGCCGCGCAGCGGCTTCAACAGGACAGTCGAACCTACCTGTCCTCCCACACTCCATAAGCCCGCAATCCGCGATACGACTGCCCCGAGGACGAGAACCGCAATACGGCATAATGTCGCTTTTCTTGTGTTTGATGCCACATGGGGTGCTGGATTCTTACGAAATTCGTTGAAATTGCAGTGTAGTTTTGGTATTATAGGGCTTGAACTGTACAGGAGTGCTTTACAATAGAGTATCAACGCGTGCACCAGTACTGTTTATAGCGTCAAATGGGAAATGTCTAATGAAGAGAATTAATCAAATATTGTGGGTCGGCCTCATGACCGTGTTGATCACGCCCGCGTGGTCAGACGCGGGTCCATTTGATCCTCAAGAAAATCCGCTTGCTCAAGTGCCGCCGGCTCAAACGTGGTATGCATTGACCAGCGATCAGCCGGCGCCTCCTGAAATTAAATTTGAAGGAGATGAGATCATAGTAACCTTACCTGGATTTTTCTATACAACCAAGACTGTAAATGACAAAGAATATTCTCGGATCATTATTCCAAAGCATGCTTTGATTATGAATGAAGGATATCCAGAAGTTCCTAAAGTAAGGTTCAACATGGCTATTCCAAAGGGTGCTAAAGCTAATTGCGAATTGATTGATGTGGATGCCATGGATTTGGAGTTGAAGACTCCAATTCCATCTCGTGGAGATATTCTTAGAGACGTTGATCCTTCAACAGTTCCGTATGTGGAGGGCGAATTTTACAGGGGAGACAAGGCATTTCCAGGCGAAGAATATCATGTGGATTCAACATTCGTGTTTAGAGGAACTCATGGCCTTCCTATAGAATTTTATCCCATTCAATACAACCCGAGAGAAGACCTTTTACGAGTTTATAAAACCATTCGTATCAAATGGTCAACTGATGCAGATGCTTATCGAGCCTTTGTTAGTTTCAAACGGCCTCCTCAAGAATTTCAGGAAATGTTTAAAGAGACATTTGTCAATTATCAAGTCATGCGTACAAGCGGAAGTTTGAGTGAGCCGGGTCGATTGATAATTATCACAGCCGATGCATTTGAAGATGCGGTTCGTCCATTGGCGGAGTGGAAAATTCAACGTGGCTTAAAAACCGAGATTGTAAAAATATCTGAAATTGGCGCCACTGCCGAAGCTATTAAGAGCTATATTACAACACAATACCGAAGCCCAGAATCATTGAGTTATGTTGTTTTGGTTGGTGACAGCGATACAATCCCTACTTTGTATGGTACTTATGAGGGCGCGGCATGCGATTCATGCATGGCCATGGTGGATGGAAATGACCCGTATCCTGACCTGTTTATCTCTCGCCTTTCAGCAAGAACTGTAGCAGCGGTAGAAAATCAAGTGAACAAATTCATTCGTTATGAAAAAAACCCGGATATTGGTGGTGCGTGGTATTTGAGAGGTATAGGGGTAGCTTGTGATGAGGGCCCTACTCCTGAACTTTTATGCTGGGTGCGCATTGAAGAATTGCGCATAGCACTTGAAGCATATGGTTTTACAGAAGTTGCAAAAATCTATGATCCTGGAGCAACCAAAGACGAACTAGTTGCGGCATTAAATAATGGCGCGTCAGTACTTAATTACGATGGTCATGGTTCTGTTATAGATTGGGGAACAACAGGTTTTCGTTATACAAGTACCTCTTTACTTACAAATGGTTATATGAATCCTTTTATTGTGGATACAGCTTGTTCAACTGGAGCATTCACATCGTCCTCCTATCCCTCGTGTCTTGCTGAAAGTTTTTTGCAAGCAGGAACAAAAGAGCAGCCTGCTGGCGCAATTGCCATGTATGCAGCATCCAAAAGGGTCAACTGGGTTGTACCGTCCATAATGCAATCTGCGGTTATCAAAGATCTTTTAGTGACCAATCTAAAGCATACAACAGGCGGTCTTTATTTTGGTGGCATTGTAGCTATGCTTAATGTATGCGGAACCACGGGTGGATACGGTCTTAGAACGGTCGAGGAATACAATATTTTTGGCGATGCGAGCTTGAGTGTTCGGTCGAAAAAGCCAGCCGTGCTGGATGTTACGTATCCTTCTGTATTGCCGCCAACAGGCCCTGTTGAAATTGAAGTATTCACGCAAGCACCTATAGAGCGCAAACCTTTGTTTGATGCAACCGTTGCCTTGACATATAAAGGATCTATTTTAGCAGTGGCTCAAACAAATATTGCGGGCGTGGCTACTTTAGAATACGCCCCTATTGAAGGAAATCCGTTGCTCTTGCTGTTGACTGTTTTTGCGCCAAATACTGTACCTGTATTGGCAGAACTTGTGTACAGCGAAAACGGACTTAAATTGCTTACTCCTGTTGGAGGAGAATTTTTTCGGTCGGGAAAAATATACCCGATCAACTGGGAAACAGGAGGGGCGATTAGTGATGTTCTTATTGAGTATTCACCAGATAACGGCTCTTCCTGGATTGGAGTTGCCCCTTCTAACAGTGGCAACACGGGAAGCTATGACTGGCTGGTTCCAATGGTCGCTTCCAAGCAGTGTTTGGTGCGAATCAGTGATAGCCTCCATCCTATGATATACGATGTCAGTGCTCGAGCTTTTGAGATAGTTTTGTTGCCGGTTCAGAACGCCACAACGGGCAAACGATATGATTCCATTCAGGACGCCATCAACGCCGCCGCTGCGGGCGACCACATTGTGGCTGATAAGGGAGTATATCAGGAAAGCATAGATTTCAAAGGCAAGGGCGTGAAAGTCAGCTCAAGGGACCCCGACGACTTGGCCGTTGTCGCCCGTACTATTATCAGGGGCGCCGGATCGGCGGTGACTTTCGCCGGCGGAGAAACCGCCTCCTCTGTTGTTGCGGGCTTTACGATCGAGGGCAGTGAGAGGGGCGTGTACTGCTATGGGGCGTCGCCGGCGATTACGAATTGCATCATCGCAGGGTGCGGAGGCCCCGGCGTGGAATTGTTCAAGTCCAGCAGGCCGGAAATCGCCAACTGCCGCATCGCGGGCAACGGCGGCTGCGGCATCAAAACCTGGACATACCCCGGTCCAAGGGGCCTACTCTATAACTACCCCACGATTACGAACTGTGTCATTGCCGAGAACCAACAGGAGGGCATATTCGGCTGCATCCCGACAATCAATAACTGCACGATTGTTGGGAACCTTGCAGGCGGCGTCAATTGTTATTGGCCGACTGTGACTAACTCCATCATTTATTACAACGGCGAGGATTCGGATGGGCCGCAGGTAGTAGGCAGCAATGTAACGGTCGCCTACAGCAACGTCCAGGGTTCGTGGCCCGGACTTGGGAACATCGATGTCGATCCGTGCTTTGTCGATCTCGGACACTGGCACACAAACGATACGCCGGACGACTTAGACGATGATTTCTGGGTCGATAGCGACTACCACTTAAAGAGCAGAGGCTGGCGCTGGGACACCAGCCGCAAAACCTGGACCTGGGATACCGTCACGAGCCGGTGCATCGACGCCGGCAATCCCGGCTCGCCGCTCGGCGACGAGCCACTTTCGGTTCCCGTTGACCCGACGTTTTACTGGGGCGAAAACCTTCGCGTTAATATGGGCGCATACGGCGGAACCAGCGAGGCAAGCATCGCACCGCTCGGGTTGGCTTTACAGGCTGATTTGACCAATGACGGCGCGGTCAACTGGCGCGACTTTGCGTGCGTCGCTCCGAATCGGCCCCCGATAGTCGGCAGGCATCCAGGCGACCTGAACAGAGACGGTGTAACCAATTCGGCGGATATTGCCCTGTTCGCCGAAGACTGGCTCAACCAGACAGCGTGGTGCGAATGAACGGAACCTTGGGCGAACTGATAAAATCTTTTGGTATCGTCCCAAGATTTGTGGGGGAAACACTATCGGGTAAGAAAGCGTCTATCGCATTAGGGCTGCCAGCAGGTAATAAAAGGGCTGCGATAATCTCCCAGAGTCGTTGTGCTGGTAGCGGATAAAGCGATAAACGCTATTAACTACAATGAATCATTTCATGCACCCTTGCCGGGGAATTAAAGGTGTCCGGTGCATTTTTCGACTGCCACTATGAAGGGGGAAGGGCGAAAAAGGGCTCAGGAGCCCTTTTTTTTGAATTTACATAACACGAACACTTTGGCCGCTCCAGAATTTCAACTCCGATCCTGACCCCGTCGAATAATTCAGCCCCACCCCGCCGACTCTATCAATTCTACACAACCCTCCTTCCCTCTCAAACAATCAATATCGCAGATCCAACTTTAGCTCACTTTAGCTCACTTTACCCACTTTAGCTCACTTTAAGCACTTGATTCGCTTTGCCCCCTATTTGATAATCCGTGTCAATCCGCGTCAATCCGTGTCTAATGCTTTTCTCTGTGCCCTCACTGCCCTGGCCGAAGGCCCGCCGCAGGCGGGTGGCCAACCCAATGTGCAAAATCCGCGTTAATCTGCGAAAATCCGCGTAATCCGCGATCTATTCCCCCTGTGCCTTTGCTCCTCTGCCCCTTCTTGCCCCCTGTCGCGCCGTAGCCCCCAACGAACCGGATCCGCCCCCTTAGTGCCTTCGTGCCCAAGTTAATCTCCAAAATCTGTGTCAATCTGCGCAAATCTGAGGAATCTGTGGTTAAAATTCACTTGACATCCAACCCCCTGTGATGTATAATATACATCTAACAAATAGAGGATTCTTGATATGCAGAACGAAGCTACAACTAAACCGCTTATCCCGACGAGGTCGGGATTCCACAGTCTTGCACTTTACACCTCGGTCTTTGCATTCTCAATCAGCCTGCCCTCTACACTTGTAGAGACTCCTCTACAAATCGCCCTTTTTTTTGCAAAACAAACCCAATTTCCTCAAGGCCATACCCAACGCAACTCCCTGTATCGCAAAGGGTTATGAAAGCAAACCACCCCTGCCCACTCGAAGAAAACAAACCCAATCGAACCCAAACGAACCCAATTTCACAATAGGCAAAATGAACACAAGCATAACTACAATAAAGGCTTATGCGAATGAACAACGAACGATTATTCAAAACGAACCCAATCAAACCCAACCCCCCGCCCGCCACACTACTGGATACCTGCTCCCCGATCAGGTCGAGGACAAGTTTCGCAGGTATGACAAGGCGAACCGGTCAGTTTGAGTTACCTACAAACCACAGATGCGCCCCAACTCCGCGAAAAGAAGAAAAAACTACAGAAGTTCTTGCACGAATTTGATAACATAGCTCTCTCTTAAAACACCGATAGGCAAGAATTGAACAAAGGAGAATCAGATGAATCGAAGAACATTCTTAAAGACTCTGCCGGCCGTCACCGTGCTGGCCGGCGCATCGTCCAGCTTTGCTCAGGCCCCTGGGGCCGCCTCCACGGGGGACCTGCAGCCCATCACGCTTTTCAAACCCCAAACGGACGGCGGCAAGAGCGTGCTGGCAGCCCTGTGGGAAAGAAGGACTATCCGCAACATCAGTTCGGAGAAACTCCCCCCGCAGGTGCTCTCTAATCTTCTCTGGGCCGCATTCGGGGTGAACCGCGAGAAGGGGCCGTCTGCCGGAGGGACGGGAAGAACAGCCGCATCGGCCAGCAACTCCCAGGAAATCGACCTTTACATTGCATTGCCCGAGGGAGTATTTCTCTATGAAGCCGTTCCACACCGTCTGACTCCGGTTGTCCCCGGCGACTTCCGCGCCAGGTCCGGCAGGCGCGCCGCCGCCACAGCCCCGGTGAATATCTTCTACGTCGTGGATATCGCCAAATACGGTAAGGCGCCGTTCCAGGAACCGGGCTTGAAGGACCAGGACATCCAGAAGTCGTACTATTACGTCGCCACGGGCCTCATTGCCGCAAACGTCTATCTGTTCGCCGCCTCGCAAGGCCTGGCCGCCCACTTTCACAATTGCGACAAGCAGAACACCCCCAAGGAGTTCAAGCTGCGGCCCGAACAACGTGTGCTCTTCGCACAGACAGTCGGCTACCCCGCGTAGAGGCAATCGGCACTCTGAGCAGCCTGAGTGTTCCGTCATACGCCAAGCAGCGGGCGTCATTCTGTGCGCAACCCTTCAGCCCTGAGCCTGCCCGCCGCGGCGGGCTTGCCTGTACTGTGCGAAGCCTGCCCCGTCCACACTGAGCTTGCCTGCGGTGAGCTTAGTCGAACCGTCGAAGTGAGCGCAGCCCCACCGTCACCCCGAGCGCAGCCGAGGGGTCTATTTGAACTTCTCCATAGGGCGGCTCCACCATTCTCTCTGGTCAGGCTCTTGGCAGGGGCAACAACGAAGGATTGAAGGCTGTTTGAACAGATTCCTCGACTCCGCTCGGAATGACACTTTGTTTTTTCGCCGGCCCCGGAATGACGGTTCGTGTTTTCGCTCCGCTCTAAAGAACCGCTGCAGCGGGCTTGATCGAAAACGACGCACAACAGTCACGCACTTGCAGGGAAGACCTCGGCAAGAGTATGTATGACCTGTTGAAGCGCCTGCTCAACAGGCGAAGACAAAGCCAGGCCCAACTCGGTTTGGGCCGGCTGGATGCCGATGAAATACACATCCACCTCAATATCCCGCTTTATCATATCAACAAACAATCGAGGAGAAAGCGTATGCGTTGATATGGCAGCCGAACCGAGCTGGTCGGGCCTGAACACATTTATCGTCCCCGCTGCGGCCCCAAAGTCAATCGCATCGACGATCAGTAAAGTCTGTGGATTTTTCCTTATGATAGACTGGATGTAGTTCTCAGGCACGGCGCCCGCATCAATCACCTCCGCACACACTTTGCCCGCAAGCCCTTCGCAGACGAGCGGCCCAACCGCATCATCCCCTTTGAGAGTATTGCCTATTCCGAGAATGACCGTCCTCGAACCGCCAAGCCCCTCCAACTGCTCGAACAGTCGCCGCCTCTCGTTCATACATCTGCTGATAGAAAACCAATTCTCAATAATCAATTATCAATTTCACAGCCGAATGTTCAGCTCGCACTTACACTTGGGGCACAGTATCCGCATAAAATCGCTCGCCTGCACGGTCTTGCCGGCCTGCTCATGGGACCCAACATCTTCGGACCCTTTAAGCAGCTCGCCGCCTTTGGCGATCAGAAGCGACGGATTCGTATAAGCCAACGGACCGAGCCTTTCATACAGCCAGACCAGATGCTTCTTCGTCCCTATCATCGCCCCGCACTTTTCGCACATTTGAAGCTCGAATTCGTGAGTCTCGAGCGTCTCTTCCCTGTTCAGAGTGGCCAGGTCCCACTTATTCGACAGCTTTATCCCTGTCTCGGTCGTGCAGTTGTCCTGGCAGTTGCCGCAGAAGATGCAGGTGTCGTACCGGTGGCTAATCTTTCTGACCGGCGGATCGGCTTGGAGATCCTCCACCATGGTAAGGCATCCCGGCGACGGGCATACGTTCACGCACGCCCCGCAGCCAATACACGTATCCAGGTTGAACTCAGGTTTGCCCCTGTATCTTTCCGGCACTTGGCAAGGCACCGCCGGAAACTTAGTGGTGAATCGACGCCCACTCAAGGTCGAGGAAACCGCCACAACAGCTTCTTTTAGTTCTCTTAGTTTTGGCCAACGCAATTTCAGACTCCTACACTTCAGCTCCAGCCCGGTTGTATCGAACCCGGCCAGGTCGGTTTTCTCCACAGACTACGGATTCTTTTTGCCGGCTTCGTCCGCGTATTTATCGACAACGCTGCCTTCCCACAGTTGCACCCCGGCCGCATAAGCCCCCTTCGCGATAGCGTGGGCAGCCGTAGGAGAAGTTATCAAGATAAACACCGCGCAGATGGTCGCCTTGGCGGCCATCGCACCCCACCCGGCGATAACCGCAACACCCACCAAAAGCAAAATCGTCCCCAGAGTCACGCACTTTGTCGAGGCCTGCAGACGGTTATAGACATCAGGGAATCGAACCAGACCGATGCACCCGAATATGTCGAACAGAATCCCAATTCCTATCAGTATGTATCCAATAATATCACTCATCGAAACTTCTGCCCTCCAAAAACTTTGCAAGTGCAATAGTGCCTATGAAGCTAAGCAATGCCCACGCAAGAGCGACGTTCAAATAGAAGTCCTTCCCGGTAACCACCCCGAGCAGGCCGGTGAACCCAACTATCACAATGCCCAATATGTCAATAGCAACGGTCCGGTCCGGCGCCGTCGGACCTCGACCTATTCGGTAAAGGCACAGGAAACAACACACGCACAAACCCATGTAGAATAGCGTTATCACGGGCACCTCTTTCTATTCAAAAATCCTTGCGATGAACCACTCAAACGTCTGCGAGATAGACTTCGTTGCCTGCTCGACGTCATCCGACGTAACATTAATCCAATGAATGTACAGAAAACCGTCGTTCGTCACGTCCACCGTCATAGTCCCAGGCGTCAGGGTGATGGAATTGGCCAGTGCAGTAATCGCAGAATCCGTCTTCAGATTCGTTTTTATCTTCACTATCCCCGGCCTTATCGGCATCTTCGGATGCAGTGCGCGATAGACAACATCGAAGTTGGCCCTTAGCAGAAAATAGACAAACACAGGCACGTAAGCCAGAAACCAGAACACCCGCACAGGCGAAATAAACACGTGGTGCTCCTTGGGCAACATCTCGTGAAACAGGATTGCCGCAAGAAAGGACGCTATCAGGCCCGCGACCACCACCTGGATATCGACACGGCCATCGACGAACGGCCAGGCCACTGCGACCCAGACAATAAACGCCAAAACGAAATAGATCAATCGCCTCATAATATCTTGCCTCGTGCTGCTTGCATTTCCATCATCCACCGCGAGTAATTCAGGCCGTCTGTCAGCACCTTCACGGCAGGGTCGAGTATCGTTTCTTTCAGAGAGGGCACTAACAGCAGCAACCCCATCAAAACGCATAAGCAGGCCAGAAATCCCATCGAAACAAGCATCAAACCGCTGCTCTCACGCGTCTGATGCAGATTCTCCGGCAGGTCGCCAAGAAAGACGTACCTGTGGACCTTCAGGAATGAAATGAGTGTGACCAGGCTGACGAGCACGGTTACCGCTGCTACCCAGAGCAGACCGGCCTGGACGGCCGCAACCACAAGAATAAGCTTGCTCCAAAACCCATTAAAGGGGGGAACTCCTGCGATGGAAGCTGATGCAATGGCACACGTTGCGCGGGTCACGGGCATTCTCTGTGCGAGTCCGCCAAGCTGCTTGAGGTTCCTCGTGCCGGTTGCCATTTGTATCGAGCCGCTTGCGAGGAACAACAGCGATTTGAAAACGGCGTGATTGACCAAGTGGAACAAACCGCCCAAGATAGCCAAAGAGGCCCAGGCAACGCTGCCCCCTTGCGCGAGAATCAGAGCGCCGATAGCGATGCCGAGGACAACATAACCCATCTGCGAGATACTGTGATAGGCAAGCAGCCGCTTAAAATCCCACTGCCCCACAGCCAAAAACACCCCAACAACCATGCTCAAAATCGCAAGCGCGATCAATACCCAGCCCACCGCAACCGAGACCCCATAAATGTTGAACACCACACGGGCAAGAGCATAGACGCCGAGGGATTTTATCAGGACACCGGAGAGCATTGCCGAAATCGGGGCGGGGGCCGATGGGTGTGCATCCGGCAGCCACGCGTGGAACGGCACAAGTGCGGCCTTCAGGCCAAAGCCGGCAATCAGCAAGGCCAAGGCAAACGCAAGACCGGCATTCATGCCTGAACGCTGGATAGCTTCCGAAACACAGGCCATGTTCAGAGAAGCCGTATTCCCGTAGATAAGAGCAATCCCGAACAGTATGAATGAAGAAGCAACGCTGCCCAGGACCATGTACTTGAACGATGCTTCCAGCTCTTCTTCCTCACACCCAAAGCCGACCAACGCATAAGATGCGAGTGAAGCAATCTCAAGGAACACAAACACGTTGAAGATGTCGCCCGATATCACCAGCCCGTTCATGCCTGCAACCATAAGCATAAACAAGCTCAGGTACTTTGACTTGGCGGTGTATTGTTCCATATACCTCGTGCTGAAAAGCATTGCAGCGGTGCTGACAATGCCGATAGCCAAGAGCAAAAGAGAGCTTAAACCATCAAGCACAAGCACAATGCCGACGCGGAAGGACCAATTACCCACCTCATAAATGCCCGATTTGCCGATCGAGGCAACGGCCAGCACGAGCAGCGCCATAGTGGCCAGATTGGCCAAAACCGTGGCGGCGCCTTTGCCTTTTCTGCCCAGGACAGGCAGGACAAATGCTGTTACCAGTGGGATCACAACAAAGGCAGGCAGGGCCTTGATCATCCTTTTAGCCTCCTTATTTCTGTAATATCGAAGGTGCCGTATTTCCCGTAGATTCTGATGCACATTGCGATTATGAGCGCTAATGAGCCCAGGCTGATAACAATCGACGTAAGCACCAGTGCCTGCGGCAGGGGGTCAACCGCCGCATTGATGAAACTGGCAGTAACCTTGTCTGTCCCCGCTTCCAGGTAAGTCCTGTCGATAATCGGCGCCGCGCCGCCTGCGCGATAGCCAAGCATAATCAGGAAGAGGTTGACCGCATATTCCATAATTGCCAGGCCGATCACAATCTTGACCATGTTCTTTTTCACAACCGCACAGTACAGCCCGATCATAAACAGCAAAAAGCATAACGCATAAAGCATCGTTTTCTCGCTCCTATCGTTTAGCTACTCAAACCTGCAGTCCGTGCCTTTGCAACTCACCGATAGCACCAGAACCACCAGAAATAATGATGCGCCGACCTTCAACCCGATAGCGATATTACATAGCGGTATGATGCCGGCGCTTACAAGATGCAACGCCTGACCGGGCAGATAC
>Ga0315287_10000940_pt1 | contig 26092 bp, 24 predicted proteins | sample YL17G11_0_MG_FD_205037 | JGI IMG/M metagenome (GOLD analysis project Ga0315287, IMG submission 205037) | Sediment microbial communities from Yellowstone Lake, YNP, Wyoming, USA - YL17G11_0 | ecosystem: Environmental > Aquatic > Freshwater > Lake > Sediment | place: USA: Wyoming | collected... | reverse complement strand
CTTCCGCGCCGGTGCCGCGCCCCAGATCGCGAAGAGGCCCACATCGCGTTCACCGGGCGCGCCGCTCGAAATGGCGTCGGACCGGTCGAACGGCAACCGGACGCTACTGGACTGCAGGTTATCGAAGCCGTACGGTACCTTGGCCAGGCCGAGTCGGGCCTGGCCGGTATGCGCCTTGTCGGCGAACACGTCGCCGTACAGGTCGCGCATCTGGAGGAAGTTGAAGTCGTTGGCCACGCTGGTGACGAGGTCGGCTTCGAGCTTCACCTGCACCTGGTCGGACAGCCCGCCCTGAATGATGACGCGCGCCCGGCGGATCGAGATGCCGCCCGGATACCCGACCGCGCGGTCGCACGCAGGACAGAAAAGCAGGGGATTTGTGGCGAAGAGCCGGTTGTACCGTACTTGCGCGTACCCCCGGATGAGGATGCGATCGTACCATTTCTTCGGCACCACCGGCTTCGGCTGCGAATCGGGCTTCGTGACGGAGACCGCGGGCTGGGAGTCGGGCTTCTGGGCCTGGGCCAGGAGGGTGGCAGGCAGCATCAGGGCACCGATCACAGCGAGGAGGGCAGCGTGGCGCGCAACCGTCGGCAACATGCAGGACCTCTCCAGGCGTTTTCTTCGGGAGTGTTACTGGGACGTGACAAGCTGGCGCGCCGTCCGTGACGGTGCAACTTACGTTATAGAGTCGTTACACGACTCATCACACTAAAGGAGCGCCAATGCCGGTTCACTCGCGCGGTCGCCAGCGGTTCGTCCTGATTGCCTCCGCCACGGTTGCACTCGGTGCCTGCGGTGGCGACAAGGCGAAGGATCCGGCCGCGGCGGGCGGGGCTGCGCCGGCAACGACGTCGGGCGTGGCGCTCACCGGCGCTGGCGCCACCTTCCCGAACCCGATCTACACCAAGTGGTTCGACAGCTACGCCAAGGCGACCGGGGTCCGGATCAACTACCAGTCGATCGGGTCGGGTGGTGGGATCCGGCAGTTCACCGAGGGCACGGTGGACTTTGGCGCCACCGACGGGCCGATGTCGAACGAGCAGATGGCAGCGGTGAACGGGAACGTGCTCCACGTGCCGACGGTGCTCGGCGCTGACGTGTTGACCTACAACCTCCCGGCGATCGGCGCCGCCAAGCTGGTGCTCGATGGCGACGCGATCACCGGAATTTTCCTTGGTCGGATCACGAAATGGAACGACCCCAAGCTCGCGGCGCTCAATCCCGGCCTCAAGCTGCCGAACGCCGACGTGATCGTGGTGCACCGATCAGACGGCTCCGGCACGTCGTTCATCTTCACCGACTACCTGTCCAAGGTGTCGCCGGAGTGGAAGGCGAAGGTCGGTGCAGCCACGTCGGTCAACTGGCCGATCGGGCTGGGGGGCAAGGGGAACGAGGGGGTAACGCAGCAGGTGAAGCAGACCGAGGGCGCGATCGGGTACGTCGAGCTCATCTACGCCGCGTCAAACGGGCTCGCATTTGCCGACCTCAAGAACGCATCAGGCACCGCGGTGACGCCAAACCTGAAGTCGGTCACGGCGGCGGCGCAGAGCGCCCACTTTGCGCCCGACACCGACTTCCGGGTGTCGATCACCAATGCGCCCGGCGCCGACGCCTATCCGATCGCGTCGTTCACCTGGTTGCTCGTCAAGCCGTCCAACCCGGACCCGGTCAAGTCGAAGCAGATCAAGGACTTCATCACCTGGATGCTGTCGCCCGATGCGCAGCGGATGGCGGCAGATCTCCAGTATGCGCCGCTGCCGGTTCCGTTGATCGAACTGATCCAGAAGCGGGTGGGAGGCTGAAAACAGCGGTTCATAGTTACACGTCCGTTACACGCCCGTGACGGAACGGGACCCGGCGGCAGATACGTTTTTCACCCGATGACTACCGCCGTGTCCGCCCCCCGCGCCGCCGCCGCTCCAACCGGGGGGGCGTTCTCCCTTGAACACGCGAGCCGCGGCGACCGGGTCTTCAAGGCCCTGCTGACCCTCGCCGCGGCGGCGATCCCGATCCTGCTGGGCTTCCTGGTGTACGAACTCTGGACCGGATCGGCACTGGCCCGGCACACCTTCGGCCTGACCTTCGTCACCACCAGCGAGTGGGACCCGGTGGCCGACCGGTTCGGGGCGCTGCCCCTGATCTTCGGCACCCTGCTCTCCTCCTTCCTCGCCCTGCTCATCGCCGTGCCGCTCTCGCTCGGCGTCGCCATCTACCTCACCGAGTTTGCCCCGCGCGGCCTTCGCCAGCCGATCGCCAACCTGATCGGCCTGCTCGCGGCGATCCCGAGCGTGGTCTACGGCCTCTGGGGCATCTTCGTGCTGATCCCGTTCCTGCGCGCCACGGTGTTCCCGGCGCTCAAGGGGGTCTTCGGGTTCCTGCCGTTTTTCGAGGGCCCGATCTACGGACCCTCGATGCTCTCGGCCAGCATCATCCTGGCCATCATGATCATGCCGTATGTCATGTCGGTGTCGCGCGAGGTGCTGCTGGCGGTGCCGGGCAGCCAGCGGGAGGCGGCACTCGCGCTCGGTGCCACGCGATGGGAAGCGGTGGTAACGGCGGTGGTGCCGTATGCCCGCACCGGCATCATGGGTGCCATCATCCTGGGCCTGGGTCGCGCGCTGGGCGAGACGATGGCGGTGACGATGCTCATCGGGAACCGGCACGAGATCGCCGCCTCGCTCTTCGCGCCGGGCTACACCATGGCCGCGGCGATCGCGAACGAGTTCGCCGAGGCGGCGACGCCGATGCACTTCTCGGCGCTGACGTATGTGGCGTTCACGCTGTTCGTGGTCACGGTGCTGGTGAACGCCGGTGCGCGGCTCCTCATCTGGCGGGTAGCCCGCGGGTCCGGCGCCGGCAGCTCGGCGCTCTGAGATGAACCGCCGCATCTTCCGCCGTCTCAAGAGCAACGTCATGACCGGCGTGCTCATGGCCTGCGTGCTGGCCGCGGTCCTGCCGCTGCTGTTCATCCTCGGCACGCTGCTGGTCAAGGGCGCCGGCAGCCTGTCGCTCGACTTCTTCACGAAAATGCCGGTGCCCGCCGGCGAGAGCGGCGGCGGCGTGGCGCATGCGATCGTGGGCACGCTGCTCATGGTCGGCACCGCGTGCCTCATCGGCATCCCGGTGGGCATCGGCGCCGGGGTGTTTGCGTCGGAGTATCCCGGCAACCGGCTCGCGATCTTGAGCCGCTTCGTGGCCGACGTGCTCAACGGCACCCCATCGATCGTGATCGGCGTGTTCGCCTGGACCTGGGTCGTGGCGCGGCAGAAGCACTTCTCCGGCTTCGCCGGCAGTGTCGCCCTGGCGATCCTCATGGTGCCGATGGTCATGCGCACCACCGAGGAGATCATCAAGCTGGTGCCGCACTCGCTGCGCGAGGCGGCACTGGCGCTGGGCTACCAGCGCTGGCGCACCACGCTGCAGATCGTGCTCCTCACCGCACTGCCGGGCATCCTGACCGGCGCCCTGCTCGCGGTGGCCCGCATCGCCGGCGAGACGGCGCCCCTGCTCTTCACGGCGCTCGGCAGCCAGTACATGGGCACGAACCTCAACCAGCCGATGGCCGCGCTGCCGCTCACGGTCTACACCTATGCCACCGGCCCGTACGAGGAGTGGCATCGCTATGCCTGGGCCGCGGCGCTGGTGCTGATCCTGCTCGTGTTTGTCCTCAGCATGGGGGCGCGCTTCGCGACGCGCCGGATGGCGAGGCTCGGTGGCTGAGGCGACCACGGCCCCGATGCTGACCGGCGAGCCGGCGCCCGCGCCCGCCGCGACACGCCCGCGGCTGGAGACCGACAAGCTCTCGGCGATGTACGGAAAGTTCACCGCGGTCAAGAACGTGACACTCGGCTTCGCGCCCAACCGGGTGCACGCGCTCATCGGCCCGTCGGGCTGCGGCAAGTCCACCTTCCTCCGCACGCTCAACCGGATGCACGAGATGTCCGAGGGCGGGTGGATCACCGGGCGGGTGCTGCTCGACGGTGAGGACGTCTACGCGTCGCGCGTGAGCGCGATGCAGCTGCGGAAGCGCGTCGGCATGGTGTTCCAGCGGCCCACGCCCTTCCCGACCATGACCATCTTCGGCAACGTCGCCGCCGGCATGCGAGCGAGCGGCCGGGTGAAGCCCGCCGAGCTGAAGGAGAAGGTCGAGCGGGCCCTGGAGCAGGCCGGGCTCTGGAACGAGGTCAAGGACCGCCTGCACCAGAGCGCGATGGCGCTCTCGGGCGGGCAGCAGCAGCGGCTCTGCATCGCGCGGACCATCGCGCCGACGCCCGAGGTGGTGCTGCTCGACGAGCCCACCTCGTCGCTCGATCCGCAGGGCACCCAGCGCATCGAGGAGCTGCTCTACCAGCTCAAGCGCGACTTCACGATCGTGATCGTCACCCACAACATGCAGCAGGCAGCGCGGGTGTCCGACACGACCAGTTTCTTCTACATGGGAACGCTGGTCGAGACCGGCGCCACCCGCCAGATCTTCACCGCACCGCGCGAAGAGAAGACCGAGGCGTACATTACGGGGCGATTCGGATGACCATTGCGCTCGAGACCCCAGCGATCATGACCAGCGCGCCCAGGCCCACACTCACTCCCCGCGCGCCCTCTGCTTCCGAGGGCCCGACGACCGCCGCGATCACCGTCCGCGATTTCCACTTCGCGTACGGCAAGCGCGAGGTGCTCAAGAACCTCAACTTCGTCATCCCCCGCCGGGCGGTGACGGCGATCATCGGCCCATCGGGCTGCGGCAAGTCGACCTTCCTGCGGTCGATCAACCGGCTCAATGACCTGATCCCCGGCACGCACCATCGCGGCGACATCCTGGTGGACGGGCTCTCGGTGTTCGACCGCGTTACCGACCTGGTCGTGCTGCGGCAGCGGGTCGGCATGGTGTTCCAGCGCCCCAACCCGTTCCCCAAGTCGATCTTCGAGAACGTGGCGTATGGCCCGTCGCTCAACGCGCTGGTCCCGAAGGGCGACCTCCCCGACCTGGTGGAGAAGTGCCTCCGTCAGGCCGCCCTCTGGGACGAGGTCAAGGACCGGCTCGAGAGCCCCGGCACCGGGCTCTCTGGCGGGCAGCAGCAGCGACTCTGCATCGCCCGGGCGCTCGGCAACAACCCCGAGGTGCTGCTGATGGACGAACCCTGCTCCGCTCTCGACCCGATCGCCACCCAGCGGATCGAGGAACTGATCCGGACGCTCAAGCGGGACTACACGATTGTCATCGTAACGCATAACATGCAGCAGGCCGCGCGCGTCTCCGACTTCACCGCCTTCTTCGACCAGGGCGAGCTGATCGAGTACAGCGAGACCGAGCGCATCTTCACGGCCCCGGGCAGTCCACGGACCGAGGCCTACATCACCGGGAGATTCGGATGAGCTTCGAGACGCACCGCCACTTTCATGACGAGCTGAGTGCCGTCAAGGTGCGCCTGCTGACCATGTCGGGCGAGGCCGAGGCCGCGCTGGGCCTGGCGGTGGAGGCGCTCCTGGAGCGCGACGCCGAGAAGGCGCGCCACGTCATCATCAACGACCGCGCCATCGACAACATGGAGATGGAAGTGGAGGAGCAGTGCATCAACCTCCTTGCCCTCCAGCAGCCGATGGCGCGCGACCTGCGCATGCTCACCTCCGCGCTCAAGATCGCCAACGACCTCGAGCGTGTGGGTGACCACGCCGTCAACATCGCCCAGTCCGCCGAGCGGCTCGCCGAGGCCCGGGCGATCGCGCCGGAGCCCGAGATCATCGAGATGGCGCGCCTCTCGCGGGAGATGCTCTCGGACGCGCTCGAGGCGTTCATTCGCGGCGATGCCGCGGGCGGCCGCGACGTCTGCCTGCGCGACGACAAGGTCGACGCCCTGCACCGGTCGGTGTTCCGCATCCTGCTCACGCACATGATGGAGGACCCGCACACCATCAGCACCGGGATGGAGCTGTTCCTCGTCAGCCGCAATCTCGAGCGCGTCGCCGACCTCGCCACCAACATCGGCGAGGACGTCGTCTTCCTGGTCGAGGGCAAGTCGATCAAGCACCACGCCGAGGACCGGGGCGAGGACCGTCCGGTGCCGATGCGTCACCTGGTGCCGGAGTGAACGAGGGTACGCTCACCACGCTTCCCGAGTCCGACGGCGCGCCCGCGCCGGCCACTCCCGGGCGTGAGCGGCTCGCCGCGCTCGACGTCGGCTCCAACTCCATCCGCCTCCTCGTCGCCGAGTACGATCCCGTCGCCGGCCTCACCGTCGTCGATGAGGTGAAGGACCAGCCCCGCCTGGCGCAGGGCGTCGCGACCACCGGACACCTCGACACCGCCGCGGTGGAGCGGGCGATGGCCGGCTTGGCGCGCATGCGCCTCGTCTGCCAGCGGCGCGGCGTCCGGCGCATCGCCGCCGTCGCCACCTCGGCCGTGCGCGAGGCCACCGACGGCGAGCAGTTCGTCCAGCGCGTCCGCGACGAGCTCGGCATTCCGCTCCGCATCATCGACGCCGAGACCGAGGCCACCCTTTCCTGGCGCTCGGTGGCGCATCACTTCCGCATGGACGGCGCGCGCACCATCGTCGCCGACATCGGTGGCGGCAGCCTCGAGCTGATCGGCGCCGTCGACGGCCTGGTGGAGACGACCGTCTCCCTGCCGCTGGGGGCGGTGCGCCTCACCGAGACGCACCTCACCGGCCGCAAGGACGCGCGCCGCGAAGTCGAGCTGCTGCGGAAGGATGTGCGGAAGGTGCTGCGCAAGGGATTCGCCTGGCGCGAGTGGACCAACCCCGTCTTCGTCGGATCGGGCGGCACCTTCACCAACCTGGGCCGCATGGCCATCGGCCGGCGCGGGCTCCCGGTGCCCGACAGCATTCATGGCACCAACGTCCCCACCAGCGAGGTGGAGCAGCTCCTCGAGTGGCTCTGCACCCGCACCCCGGAGCAGCGCCGCAACGTCGTGGGGCTCAATCCCGAGCGCGCCGACATCATCCTCGCCGGACTCGCCGTCACCGCCGAGCTGCTCGACCTCGCCGATGCCCGCAGCGTCACCGTGAGCGCGTTCGGCCTGCGCGAGGGCCTCCTGCTGGAGATGGCGGGCGCCACCACTCCGGCCGGCAGCGATCCCCTGCGCGCGCTGCGCGAGTTCGTGGAGCGCTGCCAGGGCGACCGGCGCCACGTGGAACAGGTGCGTTACCTCGCGCTCCAGCTCTACGACCAGCTCGGCGAGGTGCTCGGCTGCACGCCGGAGGAGCGCCCGCTGCTCGAGGCCGCGGCCCTGCTTCACGACGTGGGCCAGCTCGTGAGCTACCGGCGCCACCACAAGCACAGCTACCAGCTCATCATGCACGCCGACCGGCTGCCGCTCTCGCCGCGCGACCGCGCCATCGTGGCGCTGGTCAGCCGCTATCACCGGAAGTGCGGGCCCAAGAAGAAGCACGAGGAGTTCGGCGAGATAGAGACGCCCGATCAGGCGATCGTGCGCCGTATCTCGGGCCTGCTGCGCCTCGCCGATGGCCTCGACCGCGGCCACACCGCGGTGGTCGAGACGGTGCAAAGCGAGCTGACCGACGATCGCCTCACCGTCCGGGTCGGACCGCGGCTGTCGAATTCAGACCTGTCGCTGGAGTTGTGGGGCGCCACCCGGAAGTGTGACGTGTTGTCGAAGCTGCTGGAAAGGGAGGTCATGGTGGTGGGAGCAAACGGGTAGACGGCGCAACGTCGGCGAGATCTACGCGAACGGTTTCACCCGCGGCCATGCGTGCCAGGCGAACGCCCCCGCTGCCACCGCCTCGGCGCACCGCCCCCAGAACTGAAGGCCGATCCACGCCAACCCCGCTCCACCCAGCGCCACGCTCACGACCCCCGCGTTGAGCAGGCCATAGGCCAGCCAGGCTGGGCGCTCGTCTCCCCGCTCCGCACCCGACCGGAAGCGGGGCAGAATCCAGTAGGCCACTCCCATCGCCAGCTGCACCGTCCATCCCAGCAACAGCAACTCGACGTGCGCCGGCCGGAGCCGCGGAATCACGCCGTTCAGCGCCATGCCCCGCTGGGCCAGGAGCAGCGCGCCGAGGCCGAACCCGATGGCGAGGTGCAGCAGCGCGGTGCGGATCATCCAGACACTGAGTCGCGGCACGGTCAGCGCTCCTTGATCCTGGGCCAGGTGTTGGCCACGAACGCCAGTCCGGCAAGGAACTGCGCCACCGCCGAGCCGACGAGGAGTCCGGCCGCGTTGTGCCCCAGCGCGGCCCCTGGTTCGGCGATGATCCGCAACAGCAGGCCGACGTTGAGCAGCACGAAACTCGCCCAGCCGACCCGCTCGCTGCCGCGCGGCCGCGCGGCGGAGTCGCGGGGAAAGAGCCAGTACGCAACGCCGAAGATGAGCTGGGTGAGCCAGCCGACGACGAGAATGTGGACATAGGTGGGCCACGACACCTGAAGCACCGGCAGCGCCCGCACGGTTCCTGCCTGCAGGAGGATGCCCAGGAGCAGTGCGGTCACGAAATACACCAGCGCTGCCTTGACGAACCAGCGGGTCAGCGGCGGCACGGATCGCCCCCGGTCACGGCACCAGCAGCCTCCACGTCACACACGTTGATCACCCTCGAACGCGATCGCAGGCGCAAAAACTACCGCCATACTCGCCCTCCCAGCGCCACGCGGCCGATCTGGCCCAGAAACAGCAGGATGCCACCGAGGAAGAGCACCGCCCCACCGCGGGTGACGTGGACCGAGCCCGCGCCGATGCCACCGCCGAGCAGCGTCAAGCCCAGCGCCATGACCGCGAGTTGTACCTGGGCGACGCGGGGCGAGAAGAGTTCCGCCACCGTCGGGACCGGCTCCCTTCCCACCCGGCCGCGAAACAGGGCGGTCCACGCCAGCAGCGGAACGATCTTGTAGAAGAAGCCGATCACGTAGAGCAGGATCCCGCCGAGGAGACCGGTTGCAACGTACGCCGTGGCGAGCCGCGGATGATCGATCCCCGTCCCTAGCAGCGCGAGCCCCAGTACCGTACTCACGGCCAGGAACAGGAGCGCCGTCGCGGCGAAGCGCATTCCGATGTCGATGCTCGGCTTCATGCGGGCACGGTAGAACGCGAAGGCCTGCCGGAGGAAGCAGGCAACACCGCCCGCGAGCAGCAGTGCGCCAAGCCACGTGGCGGCGGCACTCTGGCCCAGGAGTCCGATCGCAAGCACCGTCACGCCCGACGCCAGGAGCCCCAGCGCCCGTTTCGTCCATCGCGTGTCCGCGTTGTGCGCCAGGAGGAACATGGGCAGCAGGCGATGCGAGACACCCGTCATCATGATGAGCGCCCATCCCGCGATGGCGAGGTGGAGATGCGTGGCCAGCACGCGGATGCGCGCGGCGGCGATGAAACCGGTATGCAGGTTGTGGAGCAGCACCGTGCCGAGCACCAGCGCCGAGGCCAGGAACGAGATGCCGAGCGCCACCGCGGCCCAGGTGACATCGCGCACCCGTGCCCGCGAGAGGGTGGCGATGACATTGCCGCCCGTGAGCACGACACCAGCGGCGACGAGGGCAAGGCCCGCGTGACGCAGCGAATCCGAGCTGGTGGCGATGGCCGCCGCGACGAGCCCCACCCCCGGCGCGAAGCTCCAGAAGCCCGCATGGCCCACTGCGACGGACCGGATCGGCGCGCCGAGGGCCCCGGGCAGGAGCTGATTGAGCGCGCCGAAGATCGTCATCGTCAGCCAGCCCAGCGTAAAGAGGTGCGTGACCGCCGCGACCGGCGGCGACAGGTACGCGCCGGCCGCGAGCTGGGGTGCGATCCAGACGAGGCCCATACCACCGGCAACGAGGTAGAGCATCGCCGCCGCGAAATGCTCGGCGGCCAGCCCGATCGAGGGGCCGGCCGGCGTGGTGCCGCCAGAAGCCTGCGGCAGCGGCGCGCGTGCGCGCTGCACCGGCTGCGGGGTGGCGTCTGTCACGGGTATATCCTCGCTCAGGGACGGGGGAGGATCGCCCCTCTGGCGACCTGCCGGTGTGACGGTTGCCTCACATTGCCCGGATCCGTTCGGGAGGGATGCGGCGCGGCAGCGACCCATCGCTCGCCGAGGCTGCGCATGGTGACGGTGCAGCCCCCGGCGCGCCGATCGAGGCCATCCGCCTCAATACCCTGGTGGAGCCGGTGCCGGGTCCGGCAGCTTAGCGAACAGTTCCGCCAGCGTCGGTGCGCCGGGCCCGATGATCGCCGTCATCTCGCTCGTCATGGACGTCCCGAGGCGGTTGGCCCCGGCCGCAAGGAACCGGATCGCCATCTCGCTGCTCCGCACCCCGCCCGATGCCTTCACCCCGATGCTCGATCCCACCGTGCGGCGCATCAGGCGCACGGCGTTCTCCATCGCGCCACCCGCCCCGTGGAATCCCGAGGACGTCTTCACGAACGCGGCACCGGTGCCTATCACGACCAGCGACGCCTGCACGACCTCCGCCGGCGCGAGCAGTGCCGTCTCCAGGATCACCTTCACGGGCAAATTCCCCGCCGCCGCGATCACCGCCGCGATGTCCTTCGCCACCAGGTCCCAGTGCCCTGCCTTGGCCTCACCCAGGCTCATGACCATGTCGAGCTCAGTGGCCCCGTCCGCCACCGCCTGCCGCGCCTCGCCCGCCTTCACCGACGTCGCCATGGCGCCGAGCGGAAAGCCGATCACGGCACAGGTCTTCACCGCCGAGCCCTCGAGCACCGCCCGCACCCGCGTCACCCAGCGGCCGTTGACGCACACTGACGCCGTGCCCAGCGCGCGCCCCTCCTGCGCCGCGTGATCGATCTCGTCCGGCGTCGCCTCGGCGCGGAGCAGCGTGTGGTCGATGAATGCGGCGATGCCGCGCTGCGCCGGGTCGCCCAGCCACGCCGGGACCGACCCCGTCCACGCATGCACATCGGGGATGGCCAGGATCTTCGCCACGCGATCAGGAGGAGCGTTCACGGAATTGGCCTCGGACGAAGTTCTGCAGGTTCGCGCGGTGCTCGGCGACGAGTGCGGGCTTGCTGAACAGCTTCACAAGAATCGCGCCCGTGGCGAACCCACCGACGTGCGCCCAGAACGCCACGCCACCGCGGTCGGCGCCGACCGAGCCGTAGCCGCTGAACACCTGCATCAGGAACCAGTAGCCCAGCATCCAGTACGCCGGCACCACGATGCGGGTCACGAACACGAACAGGAAGATCAGCATGTGGATCTGCACCCGCGGGTACAGCACGATGTACGCGCCCATCACCCCGCCGATCGCGCCCGACGCGCCCACCATCGGCACCGCACTGTTGGGGCTCAGAAACGCCTGCGTGAGCGCCGCGATCAGGCCGCACAGGATGTAGAACACGAAGTATCGTGCCCGCCCCATCGAGTCCTCGACGTTGTTCCCGAAGAGGTGCAGGAACCACATGTTGCCGATGAGGTGCAGCCACCCGCCGTGCAGGAACATCGACGTGAGCGGCGTCCACCAGGTGTGCACATTGCCCAGCACGCACGCGACGCCCTCGCCGACGGGCACCGAGGTGCCCGCCGGCACCGTCTGGAAGAGTTCGCCGGGGATCATGCCGAGCTCGCAGACCGCCCGGATCAGTCGCGGCTCGGTGCCCATCCCCTCCACCAGCACCCAGGCCGCCACGTTGAGCGCAATAAGCGCATACGTGACCACGGCAGGGCGAATAGTCGGGTTGTCGTCTCGTATGGGAAACATGGCGCCTGAATATACGTGACTTGCGGCGCCCGGAAGCCCATATTCCCGCCATGATCCGACCCGCGATCCGTGCCCTCGTTGCCTGCCTTCTCCTCGCCGTCGCCGCCCCACCCCTGGCGGCGCAGGAACAGCTCGGCGTCCTCGTCTTCCCCAACTCCGGCAGCGAGGCGGCACAGTCCGCCTTCAGCCGCGGCGTGAAGCTGCTCCACAGTTTCGAGTTCGAGGACGCCGCCGCCGCCTTCCGCGAAGCCCAGCAGCAGGACCCCGGGTTCGCCCTGGCCTACTGGGGCGAGGCGCTGACGTACACCCACGGCCTCTGGAACGAGCAGGACCTCCCCGCGGCCCGCGCGGTCCTCGCCCGGCTTGGTGCCACCCCCGAGGAGCGACAGGCGAAGGCCCCAACTCCGCGAGAGCAGGCCTGGCTCGCCAGCGCCGAGATCCTCTACGGCGAGGGGCCTAAGGCCCGGCGCGACACCCTCTTCTCGCATGCACTCGAGCAGCTCCGCGCCGCCGATCCCGCCGACAACGAGGCGCAGGCCTTCTACGCCCTCTCGCTCATGTCACTCAGTCAGGCCGTGCGCAATGTCCCCACCTACATGCGGGCGGGTGCCATCGCGCAGGAAGTGTTGCGCCGTAACCCCGAGCATCCGGGCGCTGCGCACTACGTCATCCATGCCTTCGACGATCCCGTTCACGCACCCATCGGCCTCTACGCCGCGCGGCGCTATTCCCAGATCGCGCCCGGCGCCGATCACGCGCAGCACATGACCACGCACATCTTCCTGGCGCTTGGCATGTGGCCCGAAGTCGTGCAGCAGAACTCCATCGCCTCCGGACCCGACAGCGCCAAATGGCGCCCGGGGCACTACACCAGCTGGATGCACTACGGGCTGCTGCAGGAGGGACGCTACACTAACGCGCGACGGCTCATCGAACTTACGCGCGCCAACATGCCGGCCCAGCCCCGGCCCGGGTCGCGATCCTACCTCGTGCTCATGCGCGCGCAGCAGGTCATCAACGCCGAGGAGTGGAACGACCCCATCCTCGCGTGGAAGCTGGACACCACCGCGCTCGGCACGGCGCCGCGGGCCATTGCCGTGTTCACCGACGGCTTCGCCGCCTACAGGCGGGGTAAGGTCGAGGCCGCGGCATCGGCCGCCGACCAGATCGCCGCCCTCAGCGCGCAGGGCAAGAGCGACCGCTATGGACGGGTGGAGACGGCGGCGGCGCTGGAGATGGAGCTGCGCGGTCTGGCGCACATCGGCGCCGGCCGGCAGGCCGAAGGTCTCGCGCTGCTGCGCGATGCGACGAAGTTCGAGGACGGACTCGCCGCCGAGTACGGTCCACCGGACATCGTGAAGCCGACGCATGAGCTGCTGGGAGAGGTGCTCCTGGCGCAGGGCCAGCCCGCCGAGGCGCAGCAGGAATTCACCCGCGCCCTCGCCATGGCGCCGGGCCGGTCGCTGTCGCTGCTGGGCCTCGCCCATGCCGCTCGCGCCGCCGGGGATAGCACCGTCGCCGCGCAGGCCGAAGCGACGCTGAAGCAGAACTGGAAGGGTGGGGATCCCGCCGGGCTCGCCAAGTACTCGCAGAAAGGGCCCTGATTACAGGGGGGCCCTCACGTCCTCACGTCCTCACGTCTTCACGTCCGGCTTCACCATCCGTATCCCATCGGTACCGCCGTGCTGATCGTCACCGCTCCCCACGGCGCCGGCAGGGCCGTCCCCACCGTCACCGACCAGTAGCGCGCCCCGCCGCATGCGGCGGCGCCCAGGCCGATCAGCGCGATGAGCACTAGCAGCGATGTGCGCGCTCCCGACCGGTTCATGGCTGGGAATCCCGCGTGACCGGCGGCAGCGGATCGTCCCACTGCTGCACCGCCAGCGCCGCCCCAGTGGGGTCCCCGATGATCGCCACCGTGCCGTTGCGCATATCCGCCCGCGGTGCCAGGATGACCCGCCCGCCCAGTGCCACCGCCTGTCGCAGCGTCGCGTTCACGTCCGCCACCCGGATCGTCGGCAGCCAGTTGGGATGCACATCCCTCACCGGCAGCGCCACCAGCCCCGCCATCGGCGTGGAGTCCCGGTCGAAGCGCTGGTACTCCGTGCCGCCAACGGTGACCGCCCGCCGCGTCCAGCCCAGCAGGTTGCCGTAGAAGCCCGTCGCCTTGTCCAGGTCGTTCGTCCAGAGTTCCACCCAGAGCCAGCCGTTGATCTGCGCCGGGAGGTCGCGCGGATCCTGTCCCGGCCGCATCAGCGCGAAGGGCGCGCCCTGCGGATCGGTGAGCAGCACCGCATCGTCGTTCCAGCTTCCCGTCCGCATCGGTGCCACGATCACGGTGGCCCCCGAGTCGACTGCGAGCTGGGCTGACCGCCGGACGTTGTCCACGGCAAAGAAGGTGATCCACTGCGAGGCGTTGAGCTTGCCGTCGCGCGACGAGGCAATGCCCGCCATCGCCACCCCCGCCCTCTCGCCCACCACGTAGACGAGATCCTTGCTCAGCGATGGCGCCCGCCAGGTCCAGCCGAACAGCGCCCCGTAGAACGCCCTCGACACCGGGAGGTTGCGCGTCACCAGGTCGTGCCACACTACGCGGCCCGGCGTCACCTGGGCGAGGCCCGGCGCCGGCATTGCCGCCAGCAATACCACCGCGCGGAGCCCTGCGGTGAGGCGGCTCATTCCTTCGTCCGTGCGCAGTTGAGCGCGGTGCCGAACCACGTCACCATCGCATCGCGACCCTTGTTCCAGAACATCACCCCGGACGCCTCGTACTTGGCGCCACTGGCCGAGCGCACCTGCGGTGCGCTGGCGGTCTTTCCGCCCCGGGTGAGCGTGACCCTGCCCGGGGTGCCGGCCGAAAACGTGGCGAGGATCCGGCTCCGTGCCCCGGTCGAGTCGGTGCACCGGAAAATGACCGGCGCCACGCTGGCGCCACCCGGTGGCGCTTCCTCCGCCACCTCCTCCTCGGGCACAAACTCGTAGATACCGCCATCGGCCAGCAGGCTGATGTGCAAGTGGCCACCCACGATCACGTACGAGCGCATGTGCTGGAAGTCGCCCAGAAAGCGCGCGGACATCGATTTCGGCGGGCACATCGCCCGGGTCGTGGCCACTGGACCGAAGGCGAGCCCGCTCGGCGGTGTCGTCGTCCACGTGCCGCTTCCGCGATTGCAGCCGGCGACCACGCTCATCCGCCGGTCCCTGCCGAACTCGACTGTGTACACCGCCGCCTGCTCCGGCGTGAACACCTTGTCGTCCGACGACTGCAGCCGCACCAGCCGCCAGGTCGAACCCGCGAGCTCACTGGGCGCGGCGGCCGCGGCCCGGTCAGCCTCCATGCGCGCGCTGTCGATGGCCCAGCGGTCCTTGGCCTCGTCCATCTGCTCGCCCAGGCTCGGGGCCTTGTCCCGGCGGTCCGCCTTGCCCCCGCATGCCCACACGGCGACCAGCGCGATCGCGGCTCCCAGCTTCCTCATCCTTGCACTCCGACCATTCATGGACCTCTCCCCTGAAGTAGCAATGCGCCCGGCGCCACCTCGATGACCGCGCGCGACTCACCCATCAGTTCCCCGTCCGCCGTCATGAATACCCCGCCCGCCGCCTCGATCTCCAGCCTCGACGTGCGCACCATCTCCACCTCGGCGTAGCGACCGTGCGTTCCCGAATAGGTCCGCGGCAGCAGCGCCAGCGCGCGGAGCCGCGACAGGTCGCGAACGAGGCAGCAGTCGAGCAGGCCGTCGTGCGGGGACGCGCCCGGCGTCATCATGATCCCGCCGCCGTACCGCGTGGTGTTCCCCGCCGCCACGAGAAGATAAGGACCTTCCCGCTCGCCGAAGTCACCCCGGATGCGAAGCGTCGGCGCCGGCCACGTTGGCAGCATCCAGAGAGCGCATGCGAGATACGCCTGGCCACCGAACATCCGGAACCCGCCATCGCGCACCCGCCGCGCTACCGCCGCGTCGAAACCGGTCGCCGCCACCGTAAGGAAGAAGCGACCGTTGATGACGCCGAGATCGGTTGGCGTCGCACGGCCCGACAGCATCGCCGCCGCGGCGGACGCCGGGTCGTGCGGTAATCCCAGCGCGCCAGCAAAATCATTCCCTCGACCCGTCGCCAGTACACCCATGGCGCACCCGGTGTGAGCCAGCCCGCTCGCGATCTCGTGGAGCGTCCCGTCCCCGCCCACGGCCAGCACCCGATCGGCGCCACCTGCCGCCGCCGCCCGCGCCAGCTCGCGCCCGTGCCCCGGTGCCGTCGTCTCCTGCAGCACCACCTCGGCGCCCTGTCCCTCGATCAGCGCAGCCGCCGCCCGGGCCGCCGCCACCGCTCGGCCGCGGCCTGCCACCGGGTTGGCGATCACAACGACGGTCACTTGAGGGGCAGGGCGAAGACGCTGTCCCAGGCGGCGAGTGCGGGCTTGGGCGTGAGCACCGTATCGACCAGCCCCGTCCGCGCGAACGGAATGAGGCGCGGATCATCCGCATAACCGAAGGCCGCCAGGTCGAGGTCGGTGAACTGGAGCTGGAACAGATACACGGCACCCGCCGCGTCGAGCAGCGCCGACTGCCGCCGCATCCAGCGCGCCTGCTTCTCCGGAGTCGACACCACCGTCCCCACACTGGCCGACGTCCACCCTCCCTCCGTCACCAGCAGCGGCAGCGGCGACCTGCCGGCCCGCTCACCCAGCCGGCGATACCAGTCATCGGGCAGGTCGGCCGGCTCTGCGAAACCACCCAGGTAGGGATACGACGAGAGCCCGAGCACCGTCACGAACGGAAAGTCCTGCAGGTCCGTCGCGATGCCGACATACTGGTTGCCGCCCTGCAGCCGGCCCCATGCCGTCTCCACCTGCACGCTCACATACAGCGGCTGCGATGGACGCGCGCGGAGCACGTCACCCGCTGCCGCATTCGTCATCGCCACCACCGCATCATAGACCGGCCGCGCCGCCGCGATGCGGATCAGGTTGGTCTCGGCGGCGAGGCCGAGATAGTCCGGCTGCACCACCCGCGCGACCTCCACCGCCCACGCGCGATACAATTGCTGCACCGCCGGCTCCGTGATGCTCCGCCCCGCCGCGGTCAGCGCCTCCGCTTCGGTGGTGCGATCGATCGGGTTGGTCACGTCGATCGTGTACACCAGCCTGAGCCCCCGCGCCCGGTACACCCCGACCACCTGGTCGAACAGCACATGCGCGAGCGAATCGGCCGGCTGCCCCGCGAGCAGCGCCGCCCATGGCGGCGACTCGTGGATGATCGCCGCGTCGGCCCGGCCCAGCCACAGGTCCATTGCCTCGAGGGCCCGCGCCAGGTCGGGGCTCGGCGGAAAGGCTGAGAACCCCATCCGGAAGCTGCGGCCCGGCGCGGCGGCCCCGTCATCCCCGCCGCACCCCGCCAATCCTCCGAGCATCCCGAGCACCGCCAGCAGCATTCGCATCCCCAACGTTAAACCGGTGGGCACCATGGCGGCCTGCCCTGCGTCACGGCATCTTTGCAGTGTGAGCTTCGAGCCCAATCCCGCCGACATTCCTCCCCGTCTCGCTGCCGCGCTCGCCGACCGCTACCGGCTCATGCGCGAACTCGGCATGGGCGGGATGGCGACGGTCTATCTCGCCGAGGACTTGAAGCACCACCGCCAGGTCGCGGTGAAAGTGCTCCGGCCCGAACTCGCCGCATCGCTCGGCACCGAGCGCTTCCTGCGGGAAATTGAAATCGCCGCCGCCCTGCACCACCCCCACATCCTCCCGCTGTATGACAGCGGCGTCGCAAGCCTCGACCCTCAACCCTCGACCCTCGACCCTCAGCTGTTCTTCTACGTCATGCCCTACGTCGAGGGCGAGTCCCTCCGCACCCGGCTCGAACGCGAGAAACAGCTGCCCGTCGACGACGCCCTCCGCATCGCGCGCGAAGTGGCGGACGCCCTGAGCTACGCCCACGGCAAGGGCGTGGTGCATCGCGACATCAAGCCCGAGAACATTCTCCTCGAGTCGGGCCACGCGATGGTCGCCGACTTCGGCATCGCGCGCGCCGTGGTCGCGTCGGGCAGGGAGCGCCTCACCGAGGCGGGCATGGCACTTGGCACACCGGCCTACATGAGCCCCGAGCAGGCGGCCGGCAATGCCGACGTCGATGCCCGCAGCGACATCTACAGCCTGGGCTGTGTGCTCTACGAGATGCTCGCGGGCCAGACGCCCTTCCAGGGCGCCACCTTCGAGGTGCTGCTGCGCCAGCACATCACGGCGACGTCCCTGCCCGTCACCCAGTTCCGCCCTGCGACACCACAGGTGGTCGCCGATGCGCTCGCCCGGGCGCTGGAGAAGACGCCCGCCGACCGCTTCGCCAGTTCCCGCGACTTCGCGGCGGCGCTGGGAGAGGGTCACACGGGCGGTCCGCGCCCGGCTCCCACCACCAGCGGAACAGCGGCCCTGCCATCCGGCGCCGCGTCGCGTCGTGTTCCCCGCGCCCTGCTCTACGGCGTCGTCGCCCTGGTCGCAGCCGCCATCGTCTGGCGTCTCGCACGATCGGGGCCGCCGCGCGGCACCGCCGCCGGACCGGCGGCGGCCCCACGGGCGACGCACTTGGTGCAGCTCACCTTTCACGAAGGCGTCGAGGAATGGCCGACCTGGTCGCCCGACGGGAAGCAGCTCGCGTTCACCCAGGAGGTAGGCGGATTCAAGAAGCTGTTCGTGAAGGACCTGGCCACCGGCGACGAACGCCAGCTCACGAAGGAGCCGAAGGACGACATCCAGCCTTCCTGGTCGCCCGACGGAAAGCAGCTCGGCTTCGCGCGGGCAAGCCTTCCCACCGGCAAGCTCGAGCCCGGCGACGTCCTCGGCTGGTACGCCGAAGGCGGGGACATCTGGTCGGTGGATGTCGCAACTGGCCAGGAGCGGCGCCTGGTCGAGAAGGCGTTCAATCCTGCCTGGTCCCCCGACGGCACGCGCCTCGCCTTTGACGCCGGCTGGGCCGGGGCACGACGTCTCTGGGTTTCCGACAGCGGCGGCCGCAACCCGCAGCAGGTGACGGCCGACAGTGCCGAGTCCGTGGTCCACGCCTCGGCGCGCTGGTCGCCCGATGGCACGAGACTCGTCTTCCGGCGGATCCTGAAGACGAGGTCCGACATCAGGGTCGTGGACATTGCCACCAAGACCACCACCGTCATCACCGACGACAATGTCCCCGACCTCGATCCCGCCTGGTCGCCCTCGGGACGGTTCATCTACTTCAGCTCGTCCCGTGGCGGCGGCCTCAACATCTGGCGCGTCCCCACCTCCACTGATGGCTCGGCGGCCGGGCCGGCGCAACAGCTCACCACCGGTGCCGGACCCGATCTCGAGCTCGCCGTGGCGCCCGACGGGAAGCGCCTCGCCTTCGCCGTGCTCGGCATCAACTCCGATGTGTGGCGCCTGCCGGTCGATCCCGTCACCGGACGCCAGGGCGGTGAACCGTCGGTTGTGGTCGGCACCACCCGCGTTGAGAGCCGCGCCTCCTGGTCGCGCGATGGAAGGTCGATTGCCTTTAACTCCGATCGCCAGGGCGACATGAACCTCTGGGTGCGAAGGCTACTGGATGGCGTGGAACGGCAGGTGACGACCGGTCCGGGCGGTGATTACCAGCCCGACTGGTCCCCCGATGGCAGTACCCTCGTGTTCTTTTCTTCCCGCTCGGGCAACAACGAGATCTGGACCGTGAACATCGCCGACGGCGCGCTGAAGCAGCTCACCAGCGGCCCCGGCACCAAGACCAACCCCTTCTTCGCTCCCGACGGCCGCCAGGTCGCCTTCCACTCTGACCGCGACGGGCGCATCGAGGCCTGGGTCATGAGCGCCGATGGCTCCGCGGCGAGGCAGCTCACCACCAGCGGCTCTGGCGGGCACTTCCTGCGCTGGACCTCCGACGGCAAGGCGCTTTTCCTCAGCGCACGGACGCCCGCGGGCGTTCGCATCGTGCGCCTCGACATCGCCACCGGGAGCATGGATTCGCTCCCGGCGATCTCGAGCGGCGCGCACATCTCGCTTTCCCACGACCAGCGGCGCATTCTCGACGTGCGCAACCACAAGACCATCTGGGTACACCCGCTCGCTGGCGCGGAACCGTACCAGGTGTTCGAGTTCCCTGATCCCGATATCCGGATTGACTACCCGGTCTGGTCGCCCGATGGCCGGTGGATCCTGTTCGACCGCGCCGCGCCGAGCGGCGGCGACATCTGGCTGCTGGAGGGCATCGAATGACCGACACTGGCAAGATCACCCACGTCTCCGACACCGCCCGCTGGGTCGCCTGCTATCGCGCCATCGAGACCGAGCGCCCCGATGCCATCTTCCACGATCCGTACGCCCGGCGCCTGGCCGGCGAGCGCGGGTTCCAGATCCTGGACCGCCTGCCCTCCGGGCGGAAGATGTCGTGGCCCATCGTCACCCGCACCGCCGTGATGGACGAGATCATCCTCCGCTCCATCAAGGCCGACGGCATCGACACCGTGCTCGACCTCGCTGCCGGCCTCGATGCGCGCCCCTGGCGCCTTCCCTTGCCGCCGTCACTGCGGTGGATCGACGTCGACCTGCCCGACATGCTCGACTACAAGCAGTCGGTGCTCGCGGGCGAGCGCCCGGTCTGCATCTACGAGCCGGTGCGCGTGGACCTCGCCGACGGCTTTGCCCGCCGTGAACTCTTCCGCATGGTGGGCGCATCCGCGAAACGGGTGCTGGTCATCACCGAGGGCCTCCTCATCTACCTGCAGCCGGAGCAGGTGGCCAACCTGGCGCGTGACCTCCACGACATCCCCGCCATGCAGTTCTGGCTCTCCGACCTCGCGAGCCCTCGCCTGCTCCAGATGCTGGAGAAGAACTGGGCCCCGTCGCTCCGCGCCGGAAACGCGCCGTTACTGTTCGGTCCGGCGGAAGGCACCGGGTTCTTCTTACCCCTGGGTTGGCGCGAGGTGGACTTCCGTTCGAGCTTCCACGAGGGACTACGCCTCGGGCGCTGCCTGCCCTTCGCGCGGTTCTGGCTGCTGCTGGGCACGCTGGCTCCGCGCGCTCGGCGCGAGGCGTTCAAGCGCTTCTCCGGCATCGTCCTCTTTCAGCGCGACGCATGACACCGCTTTGCCTGCCACGCCTCGCCCTCGGTGCGCTGCTCGCCAGCCTTCCCGCCAGCAGCAACGCGCAGCAGAAACCCGCCGGCGACACCGCCGGCGTTTTCATCCTGCACAAGATCGGCAACCCCATCGGCCGCGAAACCTGGCGCATCACCAGCGAACCATCCGGCGCGCGCCAGCTCAGCACCGACTTCGCGTTCACCGACCGCGGCACGCCCGTCACGCTCACCGCGACGCTCGACTACGCCGCCAATGGTCGCCCCGCGCATTTCGCCCTCGGCGGCCAGACCTCGCGCATGTCCACCGTCAGCCTCGATGTCACCATGCTCGGCGACTCGGCGCGGACCCGCGAGGACAGCACCGTCACCACCGTGCTCGCCAAGGGCGCGTTTCCCGCCAGGGGCTACGCGCCCCTGGCGATCCAGCAGGCGATCATGCGTGAATGGCTCCGCCGCGGGCGCCCGGCATCGCTACGCCTGGTGCCCGCGGCCACGCTCAACATCTCGGCGCGCGGCACCGACACCATCACCGTTGCCGACCGATCCGTCCTCATCCAGCGCTACAGCGTCGCGGGCCTCATCTGGGGACGGGAAACCCTCTGGCTCGATGCCCGCGGCAACCTGATCGCCGCCGCCACCGTGGACGCCGAGTTCGATCCGGTGCAGGCGGTGCGCGAGGGCTTCGAGTCGGCGACCGGAACGTTCGTCAAGCTCGCCGCGGCTGACGCCATCACGGCACTCTCCGGCTCCGCCGGCTCAGCCCGCAGCGCCGACACGCTCATCGCGCTCGTCGGCGGCACACTTATCGATGGCACCGGCGCGCCGCCGATCCCCGACGCCGCCGTTGTGATCCGCGGTTCGAGAATTGTTGCGGTGGGGCGGCGCAGCGAGGTCCAGATTCCACACGGGACGGTCATCAACACGGCCGGCACCACCATGATGCCCGGACTCTGGGAGATGCACGCCCACTACGCCCAGGTGGAATGGGGACCGATCTATCTCGCCTCCGGCATCACCACCGCCCGCGATGTCGGCAACCAGCTCGAGTTCCTCCTGGGCGCGCGAGAGGTGCTCAACAGCGGACGCGGCATCGGGCCCCGGCTCCTCGCGGCCGGGATCATCGACGGCGATGTGCCCACCGGTATCGGCCTCGCACGCGCCGCGACCCCGGAGCAAGGTGTGGCGTGGGTGCGCCGCTATCACGATGCCGGCCTCGAGCAGATCAAGGTCTACAGCAGCCTCTCCCCGGAGGTGCTCCAGGCCATCACCCAGGAAGCCCATGCCCACGGCATGACGGTGACCGGTCACGTCCCTCGCAGCATGGATGGCTACCAGGGCGTCGGTGCCGGCATGGACCAGCTCAACCACATTACGTTCGTCTACCGGATGATGCGCGCGCGGGGCGACACAACGCCCCTCAGCATGGACTCCCCGGAGGCGCAGAAGGCCATCGCCTTCCTCCTCGAGCACCACATCGTCATCGACCCCACGATTGCGCTGTTCGAGCTCAACGCGCATCCTGCAGATGTGCCGGTGAGCGCATTCGAGCCGGGAGTGGACAAGGTGGCCCCCGAGCTCCGCCAGGCGCTGACCCACACCGGCGCCGAGCCGGCCGAGGCCGGCAAGGCCCGGTCGCAGTTCCGAACCCTGCTCGAGATCATCGGGGCGCTGCACCGAGCCGGGGTGCTGATCGTTGCCGGCACCGACCTCACGGTGCCGGGCTACAGCCTGCACCGGGAGATGGAGCTCTATGTGCAGGCGGGATTCACGCCGATGGAGGCGATCCAGGCCGCGACACTTGTCCCAGCCCGCACCATGGGGCTGGACAAGGAGAGCGGCACGCTGCAACCGGGGATGCGCGCCGACGTACTGGTAGTGAATGGCAACCCGCTCGAACGCATCAGCGACACGCGCAATGTCCGGTTCGTGATCGCCGACGGTCGATACTTCGAGCCCGCGCCGCTCTGGCGGAGTGTTGGGTTCACCCCGTGATTCAAGGGACGAGGAGCCGTCAATGACCACACCCGCCGACGCCGCGCAAGCCACCGCACTGGCCCACCGGCCGACGGATGAGGAGCTGGATATGTTCGGCCTCACCCACACCGGCAGGGTGCGGAAGACCAACCAGGACCACTTCCTCATCGCGTCGCTCCGGCGGCAGGTGGAGATCCACCTCACGAGCCTCCCGCCCGGCACCCACTGGCCGGCGGCCAAGCGGCTCGCGTACATCGGCATGGTCGCCGACGGCGTCGGCAGCACGGCGGCGGGCGAGGAAGCCAGCCGGCTCGCCGTCGAGCGGGTCACCGAGTATGTCGCCCAGAGCGTCCGGGCGTACTACTCCTCCCACGGGGAGCGCGATGCCGCCTTCGAGCAGTCTCTGGCGGAAGCCGCCATGCAGGTGCACACCTCCATTGTCGAGCATACCAAGGACGACGCCGAGCATCAGCGCATGGCTACTACCCTGACACTCTGGATCGGCATCTGGCCCCGCGCCTACCTCCTTCAGGTCGGCGACAGCCGCTGCTACATCATGAATGACGGCAAGCTCATGCAGATCTCGCGCGACCAGACCATGGCGGAGGAACTGATCGACCAGGGGATCCTGAGTCGCACCGATGCCCCGCGCACCCGCTGGGCCAACGTGCTCTCCAGCGCTATCGGCGGACACCAGGCGGCGCCGGTCGTGACCCGGATGGACCAGTTCTGGGGCCAGGCGGGCCTGCTCTGCAGCGATGGCCTCACCAAGCACGTCTCCGACGAGCGGATCGCCGAACGGCTCCGCACCATGACCTCGGCGCGGCAGGTGTGCCAGGACCTGCTGCAGGACGCCCTCGATGACGGGGGCAGCGACAACATCACCATTCTGGTCGGGCGTACCTTCCGTCGGCCCAGCCCGTGACCGCCGCCTGCCTTGCCGACCGGGTCTGACCCGATGCACATACATGTGGAGGCGCTCGGCGGACTGGCCGGGGACATGTTCGTGGCGGCACTCGCCGACGCGTTTCCCCACCTCCGCGAGGAGGCAGCACGGATGCTTGCGGCCCAGGCGTTCCCGGCCGCCCTGCGCGTGGTATTCGTAGCGCACGGCGACGGCGTGCTGAACGGGCAACGCCTGATGATTGACGCACCGGCGTACGGTCACGGGAGCTATCCCGAACTGGACGCGGTGCTCGCTCAGGCGAGCGTGGACGAACCCGTGCGCGCCCTGGCCCGCAGGGGCCTGCGCCTGCTGGGTGACGCCGAGGCCGGGGTACACGGTGTTCCGATCGAGCGCGTGCATTTTCACGAGATCGCCGGTTGGGACACGCTGGTGGATCTGCTGCTCGCCGCCTTCCTCGCGGAGCGCAGCGGGGCCACCAGCTGGTCGGTGGCACCGCTGCCGCTCGGTGGCGGGCGGGTGCAGACCCGGCATGGCCTGTTGCCGGTTCCCGCGCCCGCGACGACCAGCATCCTCAAGGGGTATCGCTTCGTGGACGACGGCATCTCCGGGGAGCGCGTCACGCCGACCGGCGCCGCCATCCTGGCTGCGCTCGACCCGACGTTCGACGTTCCGCCGGGCCGGCTCATGACCAGTGGCCATGGATTCGGCGCGCGGGAGTTGCCCGGGATGAGTAATTGCACCCGGGTGCTGGTCTTCGACACCGATCCCGCTGCGGTGGCGGAGAGCATCGCCGTGCTTGCGTTCGAGATCGACGACCAGTCCGCCGAGGACCTCGCGACCGGCATCGAACGCATCCGCGACGACGCCGACGTGCTCGATGTCGTCACCTGGCCGGTGCTGGCCAAGAAGGGACGCCTCGCTACCCGCGTGCAAGTCCTGGCCCGCGTACCCGCCGCACGCCGCGTCGCCGATCGGTGCTTCGCCGAGACCACCACGCTCGGCGTCCGCATCGCCGACACGACGCGCGTGACGCTGCCGCGCGGCATCTCCACCGTCGACGTGGGCGGCCAGGAGGTGCGCGTCAAGGTGGCCACCCGCCCCGATGGCACCGCCCAAGCCAAGCCCGAAATGGACGACCTCGCCCGCGCCGGTAACCGCGACGCGCGTGAGCGGCTGCGCGGCGCCGCGCTCGCGGCCGCGCGGAAGCCCACGCCATGAGTGCGTCGGCGCCCGACGCACGCGAGCGGCTCGACCGCGTGCTCGATGCCATGGGGCCGGCCCTGGTCGCCGTCAGCGGGGGCATCGACAGCCTCACCCTCATGGCCGCCGCGCACCACCGCGGGCCGGGGCTCGCGCGAGCCGCGCATGCCACGTCGCCCGCGGTGCCGGCGGCCGCGCTCGAGCGGCTGCAGGCGATCGCCGCGCGCGAACAGTGGGTCCTCGAAATTGTCGACGCCGGCGAGTTGCAGGATCCCGACTACCGGCGCAATCCCCTCGATCGCTGCTACTTCTGCAAGTCAAACCTCTATCGCGCGCTCGAGAACCTGGCGCGTCGCACCGGCATGGCCGTCGTGTCCGGGGCCAATGTCGACGACCTCAGCGACTTCCGGCCCGGCCTCGAGGCGGCTCGACAGCTGGGCGTGCGACACCCGTTCATCGAGGCCGCGATCGACAAGGCCGACGTCCGGCTCCTGGCCCGCACGCTCGGGTTGGGCGACCTCGCCGACCTTCCGGCGTCGCCCTGCCTGTCGAGCCGGGTCGAAACCGGTATCGCCATCGACGCGCTACTCCTCGCCGCCATCGATCGCGCGGAAACAGCCGTGCGCGAGGCACTGGGCGCCCGCGTGGTGCGTTGCCGCATCCGCCCCCACTCCTGCGAAATCGAGCTGGGCGACGACACGCTGTGGCCGGGCGACACCCTCGACGCCGTCTCGGCCACCGTCGCGCAAATCCTGGGCGACGCCGGGGTCTCGCTCCCCGTCACCTTCGGCCGCTACCGCCAGGGAAGCGCCTTCGTCGGTGCGCCGGCTCTCGGGTGACCAGCGTCAGCAACCACCGGCTGGATTACGAGCGCGGGCCGCGCATCGGTATCGCCGAGGCGATCTTCTGCGAGTCGAAGGCGCTGCCCCATCTGGCTGCCATCATCGCCGAAGCGGCGGAGCGCGGGCACGCGCTGCTGCTGACGCGACTGTCGGAGACCCAGCACGAGGCGTTGGCCAAAGCGGCACTCCCGCCGATCGACTACGACCCGATCTCGCGCACCGGCATGCTCGGCGCAGTACCCGCCATCGATCCGACCGCGACAGTGCAGGTGGAGATCGTCGCCGCCGGTACCTCCGACCTGTCGGTTGCCCTCGAGGCGCAGCGCACGCTCCGCTTCCATGGCGTGCCCGGCAACCTCATCGCCGATGTGGGCGCGGCCGGGCTGCATCGCCTCCTCCATCATCGC
>Ga0315287_10000939_pt1 | contig 26094 bp, 21 predicted proteins | sample YL17G11_0_MG_FD_205037 | JGI IMG/M metagenome (GOLD analysis project Ga0315287, IMG submission 205037) | Sediment microbial communities from Yellowstone Lake, YNP, Wyoming, USA - YL17G11_0 | ecosystem: Environmental > Aquatic > Freshwater > Lake > Sediment | place: USA: Wyoming | collected... | reverse complement strand
CCGGGCCGGCCCTGGTGGTGGTGGTGGTGGTGGCGGATATAGCGGCCGCCACCGCGGCGACCGGGGCGGTGGCCGCAACGGCGATGGCGACCGCGACGGCGGCGGCGGCCCGCCCCCGCCCAACCCCCCATCCGAGCCCGTCTTTGGCCTGTCCGGCGCCCTTGCCGAGGAGGCCAACACGGTGAACGGGGTCTTGCTCAAGTATGCGCCCCCGCCCGATGCCGCGCCCGCCCCGCCCCCCCCGGCCGCCTGGCGCCTGCACGTGTTCAAGGGCGGCGCCCCCGTCCCGGAAGGCCCCGGCTCCACGCTCGCCCTGTGCCGCCCTGCCACGGGCTTCCTCTTTGGCCGGGACCGGGGCGTGGCCGACATTCCGACCGACCACCCGTCCTGCAGCAAGCAGCACGCGGTGCTCCAATTCCGGCGGACGGCCGTCGCGGACGCGGACGGCCTGGTCGGCCCGGCGGCCGTGCGCCCTTACCTGATCGACCTGGACTCGGCAAACGGCACCTCCTTGAACGGGCGCCGCCTGGAGGCCGCCCGCTTCCACGAAGTCAAATCGGGGGACGTGGTCCGGTGCGGCGCGTCTAGCCGAGAGTATGTCGTGCTGCGAGAGGACGCGGCGGGTAGGTGAGGAGTGGGCGTGGTGCCCGCGGCCGCCCCGCCCCTGCTGCCGTCGTCCTCGCCCACCCCGCCTGGTGGGTGGATGGGATGTAAAATGAAATGGAATGTGATGGAATGATGGTTGGTTTTTGGCCTCTCTCTCTCTTCTTCTACACGAGAACGCAGACGGCGCGGATTCCGGTCAGGCACAGTCCACACACGCGTGCCGCACAGCAGCCCCGCTCCTTACACATGCGGCGGTGGCGGCGGCTGCTGCTGCTGTTGCTGCTGCTGCTGCCCCGGCGCCTCGGCCGCCGCCCGCTCAAGCACCCCCTTCAGTGCCCGGCTAAAGTCGTCATCTACGGACTCATCATCCCAGCCCGCCTCCCACAGGGGGCCTGCGGCGCCGGCGGACAGGTCGGCGGCGGGATCGGCGGCGTGGCCGGCGTCCCAGGCTGCGAATGGATTGATGAGGTGAGAGAGAGGGTGGTCAGAGAGAGGGGCGGGGTTGATGAGAAAGGGCGCAATGTGGTTTTCTCCTCTGTCCTCTCTCTCCCTCTTGCTCTCTTACGCACTGTCGTCCTCGATCTCCTCAAACTCGTCCTCCTCAGGCTGAGGGGTGGTGGTGGTCACGGGTTGAGACATGGTGGGCGCGTGTTTTTGAAGAGAGACGGCCCAATTAGGTTGGAAATTTTGGATGGGAGAGAAAGGGGAGGCGCGCCGGGCGGGCTGCGTGTGGGCGCGTGGGCGTGCGGGGTGCCAGAGAAAGAAAGAGAAGTGTGGACGTCACACAGGGCGGCACACACACAAACAGGCGCGCACACGCAACGCGTTGATGGAAAACGAAAAATGGAAAATAAACACGAGTCTTCGCATATCCGCAAACGAAGACGCGCGCGCATCCTTGCACCCTTTTGAGCGCGCAGCCCGCTCCCTCTTAGCCCGCACACCACGCACACCGCGCACACCACGTACGCGCAGCGCTGTGTGGTAGCTGTGAGTGACTGAGCAAAGCATCTACCCCTTCCCTCTCTCCGTCGTGCCCCGACGCAGCGCGGACACACACACCGAGCCGGTGCTCGCCCCGACTCTCCTTCGAGGTGGGGTAGAAGACACCGCCCCACGGAGCGAACCCCACGCCCCGTGCACACCCACAATGGAACGCCTGAAGGCGACCCTGTCCCGCAAGAGCGATGACGCCAAGCAGCAGCCGGCGGACAGCCAGAAGCGGACGAAGCTCGGTAAGGAGGGAGGCATGGGGGGGCGCTGTGTTTTCGTTGGTGTTTGGAGAGTGAGGGGTGGGCTCGACGGGCGATGAGCGTCCACCACATACACACACGCACACTGACACATACGCACGTTCTTACTCTTCTCCTGCAACAGGCGGCCGGGCCGGCGACGATGCGGTGCGTCTTTTTTGGAGAAAGGAAAGAAATTGACCGCGGCGGCAACCAAAAAAAAAAAAAAAACGGGGCGCTTCTTCTCCGACTCAGCCCTCCCTGCCCCGCGCCGCCCTGACTCACGCACCCTCTCCTCACCACCACAGGACGCGCCGTCGAGCACTTCCGACCAGCAGGCGGGCCTGGACGGGCTGCCCCAGGTAAGGGCGGGGCGGGGAGGGTGGCGTGAGAGGGACTGTGCGGCGTGACGGAGCGCAGGGGGGGAGAGAAACGGGCGCTCTTTTGGCGCTTGCTTGCCAGTCATATCCCGGGCCGCCGCGCCACGGCCTGCCGTCCATCTCACCCCACTCCCACCACAAACACCCTCAACCACACCCCAGTCCATGAAAGACTTGCGCCTGCGGGACGAGCCCAGCCGGGACGGCAAGGAGATGGTGAGTGGACGGGATATTTTGGGGGGCGAGTTTTTGGGGGCGAGGCGCAAAAAAAAAAACGGGCCGAGTTTTTGACTCTCTCGGCGCCCTATACGCCCGGGAACCCGGCCTGGCTGGGCCGGCCGACGACGCCAAAGTGTCCAGGCACGTCCTTGGCCGACGTGCGGGTGGCTGATGGCGCGTTATGATGGCATTGCGGGGCTGCGGGCCGGGACGCCCGAATTGAGAGGAAGGGTCGAGCGCGCGACCGCTCTTCGGCCTCGCCTGCTGCCGCCACCCCCTCTCCTCCCTCTTCACACGCTCACTCTCCGCCCGTCTCTCACCCCCACGCACAGACCTACGAAGGCCGCATCGTGGAGGGCGATCCCGCCTCCGCCTCCCACGTCGTCCGCTCCTCCCCGCCCGCGGGCTGCCCAGGCGGGCCCGAATACAATTTCGCGACCCAGCGCGTCGTCGGCAACGGCTCATTTGGCGTCGTCTACCAGGCCACCTGCCTGGAGACGGGGGAGACGGTGAGAGATGGAGGAGGAGGAAGAGAGAGAGATGCACCTGGTGCGCGCGTGCGTGCGGTGTGCTGTGGGCGCACGGCACGCACACAACTTGTCCATCCATCCCCATTTCCATCCCCATCTCATTTCTATTCACCCTCTTTTTTTTTTTTTTTTTTTTTTTTTTCCTTTCCTTTCCCCTTTCCTCTACTCCAGGTCGCCATCAAGAAGGTCCTCCAGGACCGGCGCTTCAAGAACCGGGAGCTGGCCATCATGCGCACGGTGCGCCACACCAACATCGTCGCCCTGAAGCACTGCTTCCACACGGCCGCCCCGCGTGGGGAGGTGTACCTCCACCTCGTCCTCGAGTTTGTGCCCGACACCGTCTACCGGGTGGCCAAGGCGTACGCCAAGTCCGGGCAGCGCCTGCCGTCCCTCCTGGTCAAGCTGTACGCCTACCAGGCCCTGCGGTCCCTGGCCCACCTGCACGCGTGCGGCATCTGCCACCGGGATGTGAAGCCCCAAAACCTGCTGGTCGACACGGCCTCGCACGTGCTCAAGCTGTGCGATTTCGGGTCGGCCAAAGCGCTCGTCCGGGGCGAGCCCAACATCTCCTACATCTGTTCCCGGTACTACCGCGCCCCGGAGCTCATCTTCGGGGCGACCGACTACACGCCCGCCATCGACGTGTGGAGCGCGGGGTGCGTGGCGGCGGAGCTGATGCTGGGCGCCCCGCTCTTCCCGGGCGAGTCGGGCGTCGACCAGCTGGTCGAGATCATCAAGGTCCTGGGCACGCCCTCCCGGGCCGAGATCGGGGCGATGAACCCGAACTACACGGACTTCAAGTTCCCCCAGATCCGGGCGCACCCCTGGGCCAAGGTGTTCTCCAAGCGCATGCCCCCCGACGGGGTGGACCTGGTCGCCCGCCTGCTGGTATACGACCCGGCCGCCCGCCTGGGCGCGCTCGACGCGCTCGCGCACCCCTTCTTCGACGAGCTGCGGTGCCCGGGGACGACCCTGCCGTCCGGCGCCCCGCTGCCGCCCCTGACCGACTGGCGGCCGGGAGAGCTGGACGCGGCGTCGCCGGAGGCGCGGCGGGTCTTGGAGGGTGTGCTGGTGGCAGGCGGCGGCGACTGTGCGGGAGGGAGCGGGAGCGGGAGTGGGGGCGGGTGAACGAGGGGTGAAACGAGGGAAGCGCTCTCGCCCCGCCTTCCTAGCAGCACACCGCCCCGTGTCCCCGCCCCCTCCTGCTCTCCTTATGAGAACCTCGTAGCTTGCCAGATTGTCATGACCCCTCCCCCCCCCCCCTTGCCCTGACCCCCCCCCCCCCCCCCGCGACTCCCTTTTGCGTGTGTGTGTGGTGTGTGGTGCCCTTTTTTTTGTTTGCGTGCGTGCTTTCCTGAACTCTCACACGCCCCTCCTCTTCAGAAAAGAGCGAGGGCCGAGAACCGCAAGGTAGACCGACGACAGGACCCGGATGAAAAAAAGGCAAGACCCTTGCCTGGGCGTGTGTGTGTTTTTTGGGGGAGATGTGGAGATGGAGAGAGAGACCCCCCTCCCCCCCCTGGGATGGGATAGGATGGAAGTGACAAAGAGTGGGCGGGCGCGTTCTTCTCTGCCGGGGCCGTGTTGTTAACAGCCTTTCATCGATGTGCGCGCGCTTGGCGCTAGTGCTCTCTGCATTAAAAAAACGGGGCGGCTTTTGCACACACAATCAACGTGTATTCCTTTCAACCCTCGACCCCGTCTGGGGGCGCGCAGGGGCGAGCGTTTTTCTCTCCCTCTCTCTCGCTCTCCTCTTTACCCCGATCGCACGTCCGGTCCCGCGAATCTCTCTCGCACAAGCAGAGAGAGAGAAGGGCAGCAATCAAAGGACAGGGCGGGGTGTGCGTGCCGGTCGCTTCTCCATCTCCCTCACCCAGCTGCCACCGCCGCCGCCCCAGGAGGCCCTCCACCGCCCCCGCCCCCGCCCTCGCCGGCGCCCCACACCAGGCGACCCTCGCCTCCACCCTCCACCAGGGCCGCCCAAAGCGACGCCGCCCCGGGCGGCGGGCGCCCCAGGACGTCGTCCGGCGCCGCCACGGGCAGCACCCCCCACGCCCCGGCCGCAACGGACGCCTCCAGCGCGCCCGGCGGCCAGACAGTCGCGCCGTGGTAGACGTGGACAACTGACCGCAGGCCGCCACCAGCTGGGGGGGGGGGGGGTGAGGAGGGAGAGGCAGCCAGGGAGGCGTCAGCCACCCCAGCTGCTTCCACCCGGGCCGCCGCCGTGGACGCCCGCACCACGTCCGATAGGGAGCCGCCCTCAAAGAGCGGCTCAGGGCTAGAGGAGGGCGGCGCCCCTTCTTCCTCGCCCAGCGTGCCCACCAGCGGGCGCGCGCCTGGGATGCCCGGCAGGGCGTGCACGATGGAGACGGACGCCACGCCGCCCGCGCCGCTGCTGCCGGGCAGGCCGACCGGCCCGCCCACAAAGTGGTGGAGACCGCCGGTGGCGGGGTGCTGGCGTGCTGCTGCTGCCTCCTCCCCACCCCCGCCACTCCCACCCCCGCCGAGCGGTTGGGAGAGGAGGACGCCGCGGTGGCCGCCCGCCACCTCCCCGCCTGGCCCGGGGCCCAGCAGGAGGACCACCGCCCGGGAGTGGGCGGGGTCGCCGTCCAGGGCCCGCCCCGCGGCCAGCAGGGCGCCCGGGCCGAGGCGGAGGGCGGCGGGAGGGGCCACTCGGGTGGCCGCGGCGATGGCGGCCGCCGCCATGCCCGCGCGGCGGCGGGCCACGGCGTTTTTCGAGGGGCCGGCCGTCAGAGCAGCCGCTGCGCCCGCCGCCGCGGCTGCCGCCGCTGCCGTTGCCCCGACCCCACGCCGGCTGTGTGGAGACGGTGCCTGGGGCGGCGGCGGCGGCGTGTGCGGCGCCACTTTCGGCGGCAGTGGAGGGCTCGACAGGATGGGGGGAGGCGGCCGGCCGGTCGTCGCCGCCGCCGCCGCGCTCGGGACAACGACCACGCGCACGCCCCGGCTATGAGCCATGGACGCGACCAAGCTGGCGGCAGCCAGCAGGGCCGCCCCGGCCAGCAGGGCGTGCGACCGCGTCCCGGACAGGAGCAACAGGGCGAGCAGGGCGGCACAGAACAGGGGCGGCGAACCTCCCGCCCCGCTCAGGGCCGCCAGCACGCAAGCGACGGCCGCGCACGCCCGGGCGGCCGCGCACGCCCGGCGGCGGCGGGCCGCCGCGGCCGATCGCGGGGGCGGGGTGGTGAACAGGGTGCGGCAGACGGAGCAGCGGTAGGCGCGTTCTGAACATGTGATGATGGGATGGGGAGAGAGGGGTGGGGTGAGTCGTGTGTGCGTTGAGAGAGGCGGTGAGAGGGCGGACCCTGGGGCGAGGCAACTCACCCAATCAGCCCACGCCTCCCCCCTTGGGAGGGTGCGCTCTGACATCTGCCAGCCCCATCGCCGTGGACAATGACCGTGCCAGCGCCCTCCTTGGCCCCGCTTGCCGTGTGCCCTCTCTCCCCGCATGCCCTCTCGCATCCCCGTTTCTCTCTCCTCTTACCATCGCCCTCCCGCTTGCTAGCCACCACCTGCCACCGCCGCAGGCAGCGGGCGTGTACGTAGGCCTGTGTACCTGTGTGTATGTGTGTGTGTGTGTGTGTGTGTGTGAAAAGGTGGGTGAAAAGGGTGGAGAGAGAGAGGTGATGAGGAGGAGCGAGAAACGTGAGCTGGCGCGTCGGGTTGTCGGGCCGGGCGGATTTCACACGACGCACCCTTGCACGCGCACGGCGACACCATCGAGTTGCTCGAAAAATCACACTCCAGGCAGATGCGGCACACCCGCTTCACGGCCAGGGGCTTGGGTGGGGCGGCCTGGCCCGGGGTGGCGGGCGCAAAGGAGGCGACACTGGGCGACGTGGGCGGCGTGCACGGCGGAGGGGCCTTGCTGCTCTTCAGTGAAGACGCCGACGACGTCAACACCGGCGCATCGTTAGACGTGGATGTGGACGCCCCACTCGTGCAGGGGGCGGCGAGGGGTGGGTGGGGTGGCGGCATGGCGTGTGTGTGGAGGCGCGGGCGCGGCTAGGCAAATGAACGACTGGAAACATAACCTTAACCTCATGCACTGAACCCCTTTTTCTTGCCGCCGCCGCTGCCGCCGCTTCCGCCTTTCCTCCGCCCCGCCACGACGCGGGCCTCCACGGCCGATTCCAACGACACCTCATCAGCATGCGGCGGTGCACCACCCTGGCTGCTGCTTCCACCCGCCCTTGGCGGCGCGACCGTGGCAACGACCAGAGCGTGCGGGTCGGCGCCGCCCGCCACCGTGTCGACAGCCACACGGGAAAACAGGGCCGGCTTTGTGTCAGACGGCTTGGGCTTGCCCCCCCGGTTGGCCGACGCCGGCGAGGAGGCTTCTCCCTGCGCGCCGCTCACGCTCTCCAGGAGGACCTCCAGGTCGGCCTCGGCCAGCCCCGACCCGCCCCCGCCCCACGCCCGCACCGCGCCCGCGACGGGGCCGCCGCCCGCCAGGCGCTCCACCATGACCGCCGCCCCGCCGGGGAGCAGGGCCCGGGCGACGGAGGCCAGCACGCTCGCCCGGGCCCGCCCCGATGGGTCCGCGCTGGACAGGGCCGCCAGGACGCCGCCCCGCACCAGGGCGACGTCAAAGGAGGACGCCCTCAGGGACGCCAGCTCCTCCAGCGACCCGACCGTCGTCACGGCCACCCCGGCCTGGGCGCCCGCCTTGACCCACCAGGCCGGGTCCAGGCCGGGGGCGACAACGGTGGCCTGCCCCACCCGGTCGGGCAGCAGGAACAGCGCCCTGGTCGCGGCCTTGTCGGGCTGCGTGATCAGGAGCGCCGCCCGGAAGCCGCCCGGCTTGGTAACGGCCTCCAGGCGGGCCGTGGTGGCGTAGTCGATGCGGGCTGAGGCCGCCGCAGCGGCCGCGGCCGAGGCGGCGGCCGCAACGGCGGCCGCGCCGGCGAGGGCGGGCAAGAGGAGGAGGTTGAAGTCCGCGTCGAGAGTGGGGAGAGCTTGGGATGGGGTCACCGCGCGACGGCGTGGAGTGGAGCTTCTGGGGCATGCGCCCGTGTGGGTGCGGGCATGCAGGGCGTGCATTGTGTGTGCAGGCGTGTGTGCTTTGAAAGAATTGACGACTGAGTGTCACGCGAGTGCGCCTTCTTTTTTTATCCCATTCTTTTTTATTTCACCCCAAAAAATAATCATGTCCGCCCCAGCCATGCCTTGGTCCGTCCCGGGCACGGCCCCCCAGGACGAGGAGGACAGCCTGGGTGGCGAGGCAGCCGCTGCCATACACGACGACGACGCGGAGGCCGCCGCCCTCGACGCGGGCGGCCTGTACGCGGCGCTCAACCTGCCCCGGGACGCGGACGAGGAGGCGGTGCGGCGGGCGTACAGGTCGCTGGCCGGTGCGTGCCACCCCGACAAGGTCGCACCGGACCTGCGTGAGGCGGCGTCGGAGCAGTTTGCCCGGCTGCAGCGGGCGTACGAGGTAAATAGCAGAGGGCTGGCGAGAGAAAGAGGAGAGAGGGCCGATGGAACGCGCGAAAGGAGAGAGGGGGCGCCTCGAAAACCTCACAGGGCCAATCAAAGTGGGGGGCGCGCGGGGGAACCCGCCGTTTTTATCACCGCGCGCACGCGCACGACCCCGCCGAGTTCGGCCAGGCGGGAGCCTCGCACCTGACATTGCTGAGTGCGGTGGAGCGGCGTGGCCACTCGTCTTTCTCCCTCTCAAACTCCCTCATTTGTTTCTTCATTCCCATTTTTCCATTCATTCCCATTTTTTCATTCCATAGGTCCTCTCCGACCCGGCCAGGCGGGCCGTGTACGACATCTACGGCGCCCAAGGCTTGGAGGCCGGCCTGGAGCTGGGCGACAAGCTGGCCTCGCCGGACGACCTGAAAAAGGAGTGGGCGGCCTTCCAGGCGCGCACCGCGGCGGCGGCAGTGGAGGCCAAGGTCGCGCACCGGGGGGCGTACGTTGTGCGGGTGGACGCGACGGACGCCGTGGGCGGGCTGGGGCGGGCTGGGAAGGCCGGTGCAGCCCCTGGCGCCGCGCTGGTGGCCCTGCTGTCCCCGCAGACCGCGCCCGAGGTGGCGGCCATGGCGATGTCGACGCAGGTGCAGGTGCCCCTGGGCGCGCGGTCGGCGGCCACGGTCGGCGGCCAGGTCGGTGTGCGGCGGGGCGCGGGCGGGGGCGCCCTCATCGCTGGCCTGCGCCGGGTCCTGGACGCGGCGACCACCGTAGACGCGCACGCCCAGGTCGGGCTGCGCACGCTCCTGGCGGCCTCCACCACCCGCCAGCTGGGCGACCGAGTGTCGGCGGGGCTGGCCCTGTCCTTTCAGCCCGCGGACGTCGGGGAGGCGATGCGGGCCACCAGCGGGGCGGGGGTCGGGGGGCCCCCTGCCTCCCTGCGCCACGCGGTCGGCGCCGCCCTGGGCGTCACCCTGACCTCCACCCGCCGCTTAGGGGAGGGCACGGAAGCGGATGCGGTGTGGACGGTCGGCCCCGCGGCGGCGGGCGGGGCGGCGGTCGGGGTGACGCACCGGCGGGGGAGTGTGAGCGTGGGCGGACGGGTCGAGGTCGGGCTGGCCGGGACGACGGCCGTGTCCGCCCGCCTGGGGTGGCGCCCGGGTGGCGGGGCGACGGCCTACCGCCTGTCCGCCCGGGCCGGCCCGGCCGGGGCGGAGGTGGAGGTCGGCGCGTCCCGGCGGGTGTCGGACGTGGCCGTCCTCGGCCTGGGCCTAGCAGCGGGGACGGGCGGGGTCGTCCTGAAGCCCCGCTTCGCCCGGGGCGGCCACTCCTTCGAGGTGCCGGTCCTCCTGGCCGCGGGCGGGCCGGCCGGGCCGGACGTGGCTGACCTGCCGGCCGTCGCGGTCGCCCTGGTCGCCCCCCCCTTGATCGCCGCCCTCGCCCACTACGCGCTGATCCGCCCCCTGTCCCGGTCAGCCGCAGGGCGGGCCGCCCGGTCAAAGCGGGCGGCCGCAGCGGGGGAGGTGCGGGAGGTCCTGGCCCGGGCGGCCGCCACCGCGGCCGCCCTGGCGCCCGTCGGCCGGCGGCGGGCCCGCAAGGAGGCAGCCTCCCCGACCGGCCTGGTCGTCGTGCGGGCCCGGTACGGCCCGCCGGGCGCCCTGGACGCGGACGACGCGGCGGTCGGGGCGGCCTGTGCGGGGGCGGTGGAAGGGGCGGACGCGGCGGACACGCCGGCTGCCTCGCCATCATCCATCATTACCGCCCCACTCCCTTACCCGGACGCCCTGGACGATGAGGTTCTGGCCGCCCATGGTGGCATCATCGATGTGACGCCCGCGGTGCGGCTGCTGGTGGAGGGCGGGCGGCTGCGGCTGGCGGGCGGGGGCGTGCCCAGGCACGGGTTGCTCGGGTTCTGCGATCCGGCCCCGGGCGAGCCCAAGGCCTTGTCCATCCGGTTCGTGGCGGGTGGTCAAGCCTACCGGGTGCGGGTGGCGGACGGAGCGGTCGCCAGCCTGCCTGAACGGGCGGGCGGGGCGCTGCCGGCGGGGACGGCGGAGGCGGGTGCGACCCTGGAGGCGGCGCGCGAGTTAGCTGGCGGGGGTGGGGAGTGAGAAATGGAGAGGTGGGATGCGCCGATGCTGAGCTTTTTATCATCCAGTTTGAATGTGTGTGTGCGTGTGTGTGTAGAGTGTGCGTGTGCGTGTGTGCATAGTGTGTGTGTGTGCGGCGGCGTGGGTGTGCGTGTTCCGTCTTGGCCTATGGTCTTTCTTACACGCGCCCCGCCGCGCCTGGGCCGCCCGCGACAGCAGCAGCAGCAGCAGCCTCTCCTTCGTCCACCAGCGCCACCACGCTCGCCGGCGACGCCCCTGCCGCCCACGGCCCAGCCGCAGCAGGCACGACCTCGTGGAAGGCCGACCAGACGGGGTGCGGGCGGGGGCGGGGCTTCGGGCTGCCCACACCCTCCCCCTCGACCAGCACCAGTGCGGGCGCAAAGCCAAAGCCGGCGGCCAGGTCGGACCCGAGCGCGTAGGACCGGCACACCCGCACGGGGCGCACGCGGGCCAAGTCCCAGCCATCGACGCAGACGTCGATGACGGCGTCGCCGTCGGCAGCCAAGGCGGCCAGCGCGGCCGGGTCGGGGCCGCACAGCGGGGAGGAGGCGGAGAGGGTGTGGCCGAGCGTGGCCAGACCGGGCGCCCCTAGCACGGGGCGTGCGCCCGCGCCGGCGTCGACGGCCAGGTCGAGGGTGGCGGTGCCCCTCCTGAAGCTAAACCGGGCCCGCAGGCGCAGGGCGGTGCCCCGGGTGTCGCCCAGGCGGACGGCCAGGGCGGGCGACCCGCCCGCGCCCAGGGGGCCGACCACCAGGCGGTCTGAGAGGACGAGCGACCGCCCCGGTCGGCCCCGCACGGGCACCGCCCCCCGCGCCGGGGGGCCCGCCAGCACAGCATCCGCGGTCGGCGCCCCCGGCAGCCGGGCCACCTCGTGGAAGCTGGCGTAGTCGACGCGGTGGGGGCCCTGGCCGGGCAGGGCGCGCGTGACGAGGCCGCCACCAAAACCCTGCGCCTCCCCGCACCCCCACGCCAGTTCCGTGCCCAGGAAGGACCGGGTGGCGCACCACCGTTCCCCTCTGTCGGAGGTACCAATGACCTGGACGACAATCTCCGCGCCCGCCCGGGCCAGGGAGGCTGGCGTGTGGCCCGCCAGGGGGGAGGCGGCGTCGATGACATGCTCCACCCGGGCGGGCAGGACGAGGGGGGGCAGGCGGCCGCCGCCTTCGAGGGCCAACTCCTCCACGTCCCACCCAAACCGCTCGCCCTCGGCCGTGCCCATGATAGGATCGCCCAAAGGCGAGGAGGAGGGGGTTAGAGCGGCTGCCGGTGTGCCTGCTGCGCCTGCTGCGCTCCAGGTGAAGAGGTGGGCGGTGACAACGGGTGGCGGCGGGAGGCCGCCCCGCGTGCTGGGGGCGGCGGACGCGTCGCCCACACGGAAGGACAGGGTCAGCGCGCCATTCCGGCGGGCCAGGCAGGCGGTCTCGGACACAAAGATGGAACGCGCCCGGCGGCGCGGCGAGACCAGGCGGGCAAAGACGAGGCCCGCACACGTCGCGGTCAGCAGCTGGCCAAAGACGACCTGGCCCGTCACCAGGGCCGCCGAGGCCGCGCACGCCCGGGGCGACCTGTACCCGTACCCGATAGTCTGCTGCGTCTCCACGCTGAACAGAAAAGCGCTGAGCGCGCCGCCCCAGGGCCCGCGGGACGCCTCCCACCCGGCCACGCAGGTCGGGTGGAGCAGCGCCAGGGCGTGCCAGCCCACCGCCCAGGCCGTGAAGGTGAGGAGGTAGAGGGCGGCCATGGCGCCCAGCATGGCTGGCCAGGACAGGGCCAGGACCGCGGAGGCCGGGTCCGCCCGCCAAGCGTGGGAGGTGAGGATGTAGGCGGGGTGCCTGCCACCAGACGCGGCGACTGCCACGGCCGGCCGCCCCGCGTGCGGGCCCGCCTGGATGAGGGCGGCCGCCCGGAAGCGCGCCCGGGTGTCGGCCCACCACCCTGTCCCCCGGTCCGGGTGGTGGGGGTTGAGCGGGGTGTGGGTAGGGGGGAGGGGTGGGTGTGGGGGGCGAAGGGGGCGGTGGGAAGGGTGGGTGGGGGGAGGGTCTGGCGTGGAGGAGAGGGTAAGTGTTTTGTTTTTCGTGGCGCGCACGACATCGTCTATCGAGCGCATTTATGTGCGCGCGCGCGACGCGCGAGCACACAGTGCGCGTGCGCGTGCGCGTGGATGCGCGCATGCGCGTGCGCGCCGTGATGGGATATGGGATGGATGGAGAGAGAGAGGGCGCACGATGGTTGCCTAGAAGGGGTCTCGCGCCGCATGCAGGGCTCCTTTTTGGTGCCGCCGTGTGCGAGCCGTGAAGGTCGTCGCGGCTGCGTGTGCGCATTCCCTGGTCCCTGCAACGAGCATGCGGAAACTTGTCATCACACACACACACACACACACACACACACACACACACACACACACGCCAAACACTCACCGGCGGCCAGCAGGGGTTCGGCCGCGGCCGGCGAGCGCGCGGCCTGCAACGGCATTCGCTGTCTATTTTTTTTTTTGCAGCGTCGTTCTCCTCCTTCGCGGGCCGAGTTGGGTGTGTCTACCGTGTGGGCGCGGGTGATGCGGAGTGTGAATTCGCAGATGGGCCAGGGTGGGGCCACCACACGAAAAGAAAGTGAAAAGCGAGTGTCGCTGACTGAGGAACATAAAAAAAAAGGCGCCCCCCACCCTCACTCCCGTGAATGCTCCGCCCTCACCTACGCACGCCTCTCTCCCACCCACGCCTGCCACCCCACACCCCTCCCCACCTTCTCGCCGCCAACCGCACAAAAAAAAAAATGTCTGTGTCCGAGTACATCGAGAAGACGGAGCTGGCCGCGAAAGTGGAGGCGGCCGTCAACGAGGCCGTCAAGGCCCGCCCGGATGAGCCCCTGTCCTTCCTGGTGAGTGGGGAATGAAGAGAGAGGGGGTGGAGAGGCGGAGAGGTGGACAGTTGGGCGTGTGTGGCTTGCGTTGCCCCCCACACACACACACACACCTGCAAGGAAGCAGGGCGTGCCTGAGGGGCGCGGGCGGGGGGGACGGCACCTTCTCTCCGTGCGCGCAGTGGGCTGGCCGCTACTCCGCCGCCCTCAAAAACACGCACACGCGCCCCGCAGACGGCCTTACCGTCCACCGTTCCCGCCAATCAACCACATCGGCATGGGTATTGTGCAATGGTGCTTCCTTCGCGCGCGCGTGTTGCGCACGCCCAGTGACCGAACCCTCCCCTCTGGCACGCTTTTGCGCGTTTGCGTCAACCCCGTTTTTCTTCGATCGACGCCTTTTTCCTCACCCTCTCGCCTCCCTCGCCCTACAGGCCAAGACTTTTGCCGCCATGGCCCCGGCCGCCATTGTCAAGGTGGTCGGCCGGTTCGTCATCGACTCTCGGGGCAACCCCACCGTGGAGGCGGACGTCAGTGAGTTTGATGGAGGGAGGGGACGCAGAGAAAAAGAAAAAAGAAAAGGAAAAAAAACGTGCGGTCCACGGCTCGCAGTGCGCGGGGTGGTGAAGTGGGGGCTCGCAAGGCGCGCGCGTCCTAGCCTCCAGGGAGGGATCTCGACTCCCTGCTCTGCCCGCTCGCGAGGCGCGCGCTCGAAAAGGGGACGCGGCGGTCGCCCGCGGGTAGAGGGAGGCACAAGGGCGGCAGCGCAAGGGCGGCTGCGGCTCTCTATCGCTCACCACCCAAACTCTCCTCTATTACTTCAGCCACCCACAAGGGCACCTTCCGGGCGGCCGTCCCCTCTGGCGCGTCCACCGGCATCTACGAAGCTGTCGAGCTGCGGGACGGCGGCGATGCGTGAGTCGGTGCTGAGGAGAGGAGAGAAACGCGGGAGCACGACCCCCCCTCCGGCAGACTTACCCCCGCGCGCTCGCAAAACCTATCTCGGCCTCTCGATTTCTTTCCTCTCTCTCTCTCTCGCCCCACACACAGCTACATGGGCAAGGGCGTGACCAAGGCGGTCGACAACCTGAACAAGCTGATCGCGCCCGCACTGGTGGTGAGTTTTTTGTGTGAACTCGGGGCGCGGGGGTGTGGAAATAGAGAGAGAGAGAGAGAGGAGCGTGGGCGCGGTGGAGGCCAGCCAGCGTGCCCACCCACCCCAGGAGCGAGCCAACGGCCCCGCACTCGCCCCGTTGCGCCCGGGCGCGACCTGGCCGGGCCCAAACCTGCGGCCTGAGGGCTTTGATGGCGTAGTGCTGTTCACATTCAGGCCCCATCCCTCGCTCTCACCTCTCTCACCTCTCATCCCCATCACTTTCTCACACACTCGTATCAAAAATACAGGGCATGGACCCCCGCGAGCAGAAGGCCGTCGACGACAAGATGATCGCCCTGGACGGCACCGACAACAAGGGCAAGCTGGGCGCCAACGCCATCCTGGCCGTCTCCATGGCGGTCGCCAAGGCGGGCGCGGCCGAGAAGGACGTGCCCCTGTACCGCCACCTGGCCGACCTGGCCGGCAACACCAAGCTCGTCCTGCCCGTCCCCTCCTTCAACATCATCAACGGCGGCTCGCACGCCGGCAACGCGCTGGCGATGCAGGAGTTCATGATCCTGCCCGTCGGGGCGGCCTCCTTCAGCGAGGCCATGCGCATGGGGTGCGAGGTGTACCACCACCTGAAATCCATCATCAAGAAGAAGTACGGCCAGGACGCGTGCAACGTGGGCGACGAGGGCGGCTTCGCCCCCAACATCGGGTCCAACGAGGAAGGGCTCAACCTGGTGAACGCGGCCATCGAGGCGGCGGGCTACACGGGCAAGGTCAAGGTCGGCATGGACGTGGCGGCGTCCGAGTTTTTGGTCGAGGGCGGCAAGTACGACCTGGACTTCAAGACCAAGGACAACGACGGGTCGCAGCGCCTGACGGGGGATGAGCTGTTGGACCTGTACAAAAAGTTCTGTGCCGACTACCCGGTCATCACCATCGAGGACCCCTTCGACCAGGACGACTGGGACAACACCGGCAAGTTCACGGCGGCGGGGTTGTGCCAGGTCGTGGGCGACGACCTGCTGGTGACCAACCCGAAGCGGGTGGCCGAGGCCATCGAGAAGAAGGCGTGCAACGCGCTGCTCCTGAAGGTCAACCAGATCGGGTCGATCTCGGAGTCGATCGAGGCCGTCCGCATGGCCAAGGCCGCGGGGTGGGGGGTCATGGCCTCCCACCGTTCGGGCGAGACGGAGGACTCGTTCATCGCCGACCTGGCCGTCGGCCTGGCGACCGGCCAGATCAAGACGGGCGCGCCCTGCCGGTCGGAGCGGCTGGCCAAGTACAACCAGCTCCTGCGCATTGAGGCCGAGCTGGGGGCGGACGCCGTGTACGCGGGCGAGTCGTGGCGCCACATCGGGTGGTGAAGAAACAGGGCGTCGGAAGGGAGGAGACGCGGATGAGAGAGAGTTTGCGGCCGCCCTGCCATGGAGAAACCGGTATGAGCGTGTGCATGTGTGTGTGTGTGTGTGCTACGAGGGAGGCACGCCGCACTGCTGCTTCCTAGCCTGGCGAGGCAGCGGCCTTGCCTCACGCAGGCGCTGCACGTGCGCGGCCGGGGTGCAAGGGAGAGAGGGCGCGCGCGCGCGTGTGTGTGCAAAACAAAAAAGGAGGGTCCTCTGCAAAAAGCACGCCTTTTCTCTCCCTCCCTTCTCTACCTTACTTTACGCCCGCCCCAGCGCAGCCGCCCCGCGCTCGCCCAGCACGGCCACGCAGTGTGCCGCCCAGGTGGAGGGAGGCGGGGGCAGCGCGGCGCCCGCCTTGCCGACCTCGACGCCTCCAGCCGGCGGCGGTGGCACACCCACCACCACCACCACCGCTGCCGGCACGTTTTCGGTGTCTGCCGCCGCCGCCTCCCACCCCGCCCGCAGGGCGGCCGCCAGGTCCCGCCCCGCCGCCCGGGCAGGCGGCCAGGCTTCCGTGACCAGGGCGGCCGCGGCGGCCAGGGCGCCGGCGGTGGTGGCCTCCGGCCACGCCTCACCACCCGCCGGCCGGCCTCCCACGCCCACCACCCGCCGGGCGGCCAGGGCCAGGGCCGCGCCCGCCGCCGCACGGAGGCGCGGGGTCTTGGCGGAGAGCGTGACAGGGAGTAGGGCGGCAGCCAGGGGCGCGGCCGCGACCCCTCCGGCCGCCGCGGCGCCCAGCACGCCGCCGGCCGCGTCCACCACAAACTTCTTGTCGGTCGACCCCGCCTTGGCCAGCAGGGCTGAGAGGAGGTGAGGGGGAGGGGGGCAGGAGGGGCCACCGCCGGCAGCCGCGCCGCCCTCCTTGCCCAGGACGACCCAGGGGTAGTCCAGGCCGTAGGCGGACACCAGGTCGGCCGCAGCGGCGAGGGCGGCCTGGGAGAAAAAAAAAAAGGGGGGGAAAGAGGAGGGAGGGTGTGAGGGAGTGAGGAGGGGAACAAGACCTCGGGCCGCAGCCGGCGCGGCGCGTACACACATACACACACACACACACTCCCCTCCTCTCTTTTTCATTCGTGTATCCTCACCCGGCACAGGGCGCTGCGCAAGCTCTGTATGGCGGCGACGATGCCGGGCAGGGCGGCCTCCAGGGCGGCCGCCCCCACGGCCGCGCGGTGGTGGGCGACGCCCCGGCGCAGCGCCTCGAGCGCGAGCGCGGTCGTGGCCCAGTCCGTCGCGGGCGGCGGCGAGGCGAGGGCGGCCACCGCGGCGGCCAGGGCGGCGGCGGCGTCCGCGGCGCTGCCCAGGGAGGGCAGGTCGGCCGTGGCTAGGAGGGGCACCTCCACCGCTCCGGGCGGCGGGCCGGGCGGGAGGCGGGGGGGCTTGTGTGCGAGAGGAGAGAGGGTGGAGAGGTGTGTTTTGAGAGAGGGGGGGGGGGGGGGGGGGGGGAAGGGGACCCCCGCGCGCACGCCGCCCACGCACCCGCACGAACTCACCTCACCGCCGCCAGCAGATGGACCCGCCACTCCGCCATACAGGCGGGCCCGGGCGGCCTCCGCGGCGGCCACCTCCCGGGCGGACGGGAGAGAGAGAGCTGGCTCGTCGCGCGGCAGCGGCAGCAGCGGCGCCGCGTCGGGGGTGACAGCTGCTGCCTCCCCCGCCTCGTCGGCCACCTCCGGCAGGGGCACGGCATGCCCGGTCACGGTCGGCGCATCCTCGCCGTCCAGGACGACGGGGTGGCCGGCCAAGCGGGCGGAGCGGCGCATGGGGGGGAGGTGGATTGGGGAGGGGAGCCGCATTGCAGAACTCGTGCGTTTTGTTTTGTTTTTTTTTCATCTCCTCTCCAAAAGTCAACCCCCCAAAAAAATCACGGCGACAACGCCATCAACGCCTCCCCCTCCTCCTCCACCTCGGCCGCCCCCGCCAGCTGAAAATGTGTCCGGCAGGTCAGCTGGTGCTGGTGTTCTAGGGCGGCCAGCTCCGCGTTGGCGCGCACGGCGAGCGCGGCCCGGGCCTCTGCCCTGGCCGCCGCGCCGGCGCGCGCCTCCTCGGCCAGGCACCGGGCGGTGGCCGCGGTGTCGGCCGCTGCAGGGGAGGGGGAGGGGGTGGTGGCCTGGGCGCACCCACCGCCGCCGCCACCACCGCCACCACCACCACCCCCAAAGGCGGCCTCGATGAGCGTGCCGGCCGCCAGGTGGGAGACCGCGCCCGCCAGCCCATCGCACGCCCGCCCCAGGGCCGCATTCTCGGACGCCAGGTCGGACACCAGGGCCGCCAGGGAGGCCGCGCGGGCGGCGGCCGGGGTGGGCGGCGCGGCTGCGGGCGTCTTCCCGGCGTCGCCCCCGCCCGCCGCGGCCGTGGGCGTGCGGGCCGAGGCGGCGGGGGCGCGCCGCCACCACCCCGACGCGAGGCGGCTGTTTTCGGAAATGAGGGACGCCGTGACGCCCTCCAGGCGGGCCACCTCCGCCCGGGCGGCCGCCAGCCCGGCTGCGTCGCTGCTGCTGCTGCTGCTGCTGCCGCCCCAGGGCAGGCCCCGGCGGGTGGTGGAGGCCGACTTGGTGCGGATGGTGGGGAGCGGGGCGGGCGCCTCGCCCGCAGGCGCGACCGCGCGCGAGGAGGACGAGGACGAGGCGGCGGCCGGCCCACCGCCAAACAACCAGCTGGAGCGGGCGCCGCCGCCGCCACCGCCGCCCCGGCCACCACCCCCGACACGCTCCGCCCGCAGGGCCGCCACCTCGCCCCGGGCCCGCTTCAGTTCGGCCGTCAGGATGGCGGCCGTCACGGCGTTGGGTGGGGGCGGCGGGGCGGCGAGCGAGGAGTAGGGGGAGGAGGAGGCACCCCCTCCACCACCACCACCATCACCACCACCAACAACAATCCCCGCCGCCGCCGCCAGGGCCAGGGCCCGGGCGTGCTGGGCCCGGACCGTCTCCAGCTCCGCGCGCAGGCCGGCCTCCACCGCCGACAGGGGCGCATCCCCCTCCCGGCTCGCCCGCCGCCCCGTCACCGCCCGCGCCACCGCCGTCAGGCGCTCGTTCTCAAGGCGCAGGCCGGCCAGCTCCTCGCCCGCGGCCGCGACGGCGGGCGCGCGCTCGTTCAGGCGGCGCAGGCGGGCGACCAGCCGCGCGTTCTCGGAGGCCAGGGCCGCGGCCCGGGCGCCCGCCGACGCGGCCCGGGCGTCCGCGGCGTCAGCCTCCGCCGCGCGCGCGGCAGACGAGGCGGACGCCATGACCGCGTCGCGCAGGTCGGCAACCTCGGCGCCCGCGGCCGCGAGGGCGGCCGCCAACACCCCGGCCCGGGCCTCCGCAGCGGCAACCCCCGCCGCGCCGGGCGCGGCCTGGGCGGCGACCGCCAGGTCGGCCGCGTGCGTGACGGCCAGGCCCGCCAGCGCCGCCGCGTGCCTGGCCTCGGCCTCGGCCGCCGCCCGCTCCAGGTCGCGGACGCGGGCGTGCAAGGCCGCGACCTCGCCCTCCCGGTCCGCGACCGCGTCGGCCGCGTCAAAGGCGCGCAGGTGCGTGCCCAGTTCGGCGGCGGCGGCCGCGTCAGGGTGGGCGGCGGTGGCGGTGCCGGCCGCCATCGTTGCTGCTGGGTCGGCGGCAGCAGCGCCGGCAGGCTCGGGCGTGCTCCCGCTCACGTCCCGGCTGGTCGCCCGGGCCAGGGCCGCCGCGGCAACGGCAGACAGGTCGCCGCCGCCGCCGCCGCCGCTGCTCGCCGCGACCTCGACCAGCGCCCGCTCAAGCACCCGCACCTCCAGCGCGGCAGCCGCCTTGTCCGCGGCCAGGCCCCGGCACCGCCGCTCCAGGGCGGTCACCAAGTCTTCCAACCCCTCCACCCGCTGCCAAATGTTGCCCTGTCGGTGCGGGTCATTGGGCAGGGCCTTAGGGGCGGAAATCGTGGAGGACGGCGCGCGCAGGGCGCCGATGAGGCGGGGAGGCTGAGAGAGGGGTGTGGTGGTGGGGGGGGGGGGGAGGGAGGGGGAGGGGGAACGCGTGTGAGAGAGAGTGTGAGCATGCGCGCGCTGGCTCTGGAAGCGCGGCCGTGTGGTGCGGGTGGGCACACGGGCGGGGTGGAGGCGAGGGGGGGTCACACACAAGCAGAGCCTCGGTCGACGCGAATGACGGCGGGGCGGGGGAGCGGCGCGCCGGTTGTGGCGGTGTGTGTTTTTGTTTTGAGAGCGTGGCTGTTGTTTGAGAGCGCTTCCCTGGGTCTGCCTCCCACTTTTTACGCGCAAATTGGGGGTTCAAGGGCTCAGCCTGGTCGCCCGTGGGAAGGAATAGACGGTTGAAGGTGTTGGAGGCGGGCGGTGGCGAGTGGCGAGAAAAGCAAAAAGAACATGGCGAGAGGCGGCGGCGCGCGCCTAGCCTCCTCGCATGCGCCCAGCTTTCTCCCTCTCCACGCAGGAAACGCACCATGCTTTGTGTTGCGCGAATAGAGGGAGAGGGTTGAACAAGTTTGTGGCTCCCCCACTGGGAGGGAGGAAAGGAGAGAGAGAGAGAGAGTGGGTGCGTGGAAAAAGACGAAGAGAAAATGGAGAGGAAAAGGCCCACAGCCCGCCCGCCCGCCGCCCGCACGCCGCCTCTCATCTTCCTCACTCCATCCATCCCCATCCATACCCCGGCGTGATCCCCTCCATCCCCCAACCCACCCTACCACCCACACATACAATGTCCGACCTCCCCCTGAAAGAACTGTCCGCCGCCTCTCTGGCCCTGTCTGGCGCGGCGTCCAAAGCCCGCCGGGCGGCGGCGAGCGCGCACGCGGAGGTCGCCGCCGCGGCAGGGCGGGAGTGAGTGGAGGAGGGGCACGGGTTGGGAGAGAGAGGGTGTGGGTGGGCGCGCACCCTCGCACTGCTCGCACCACTCCTGTGTTCCCTCCCTTGGACGGCTAGGCAGCGTCACCAGGAGGGGCGGGCCAGGCGTCCGAGGTGGCGCTTGAGAGAGCGACGGGCGTCGTTTTTTTCTTTTCATCAACCCAAGCGCACTCGGCTCGCACGGGGTGGGAAATTGCGCGTGGGTGGGGGGCCTCGTTGGACCTTGTTCTGGCCTCAGACCCGCGACTTGTCCCGCCCGACGACACCTCCACACCGCGTTGTGGCTTTCGGATGGAGGGAGGGGCGACTTTGGCCCCCGCCCCGCCCTTTTTGCTTACACACCCACCCACCCCCGACTCTCTCGCACCACCCCTCTCTTATCTCCGACACAGGATCGCCCTCGCCGCCCGCCTGCGGTCCGCCGAGGCCACCGCCGCGGACGCCCAGGCCCGGGTGGACGGGCTGGCGGCCCGGGTGGCGGCCCTGGAGGGCGAGGCCGCGGGGCTGCGCAGGTATAGAATGGATGAAGAGGAGATGGGATGGAGAGAGCACACTCGCGCCCAGGGCCCAGGCGGCCTATTTTTTTTGCGCGCCCCTTTTGATTTTGACGTCCACGCACCCCTCGGCAGAACCAGCACCACAAATAGAGCACCCGTATTTTTCTTGAAGGGGGCGGGGCGCGTGCATGGTCAGGCGGCCAAAGCAGAAGACCGCTCCTACACACACACACAGCCCGTGCTCTCATCCTCATTTTTTCTCTTTTCTCTCTCTCCTCACTCTCCCCCCCAAAACCAGCCGCCTGCGCGCCCGCGGCCCGACTGGCGGCGAGGCTAACCCCACCTTTGCCACTCTGGAGGCCCTGATCGCGGCGACTGGCGGCGGCGGTGACGACGACGGCGCGCCCACTTGTCCCCTCCCTCCTCTCATCACCCTCCCAACAACCCTCTTAGTAGCTGTCATGCGTGCACGTGATGCTGCGTTGTGTGATGCCTCCTCCGCCACTGCCGAAGCCGCCCGCCTGGAGGCCGCCCTGGCCGCCCGGGCCGCGGGCGTGGAGGAGGTGGCCGCCCTGGTGTCCGGGGCGGGCGCCGAGGCGGGCACCCTGCGGGCGGCGGTCGCGGCGGCGGGGGAGCGAGGTAACAGAGGAAGAGCCGCGCCAAGGGGGGGGGCTGGGGTTACAAGGATGAGGGGGGCGCTCAACTCCTCTTCACTCTCTCTCTCTCTCTCCTCCTTCCCACTCAGTCGCCGACCACGAGCGCCGGGTGAAAGCCATGCTGACCAACCAGGCGGCCGTGAATGGTGAGTCTGGTGGGGAGAGAGAGGGCGGGCGGGCGGGTGCGTGTGTGCCTCCACTTTCTAAGCTCTCTCCCTCACAAAAAAAAATCCGCGCGCAAAACCCTCTCTTCTCATTTCCCACGCCAGCCTTTGCTGACAAGGCCGCGGCCTCCACCACCCGCCTGCGCCGCCGCTTGGCTGGGGCGTCCGCATCCGCGGCTGCCGCTCAAGCTGCGGCGTCCGCGTCCGCGGCCGACGCCCGGGCCGAGGCGGGCGCGGCGGAAGCGGCGGGCGCGGCCGCTGCCGCCCAGGCGGCCTTGGCGGCTGACCGGGGCGCGGCCCTCGCCCGGCTGACGGCCCAGCTAGGGGAGGTGGGCGACGCCTTGGTGGCGGCCCGCCAGGCCGTGGCGGACCAGGCGGCCGCTCTGGCCGCGCTGCGGGCGCAAGGGGAAGGTGGGGCTGAGGGGCGGGGTGGTGGGGTAGTGGTGGGCGGGGGGGAGGGGGCGGCGTCTGTGGCGACGGCCGCCCCAGATGCTGCTCCTGTTGCTCCTCCTGCTCCCGTGGAGGCGGCGACCGCATCCATGCTGCCCCCTGCTCCAGCGCACGCGACGATCGACGGCTCGACCACCCTGCTGCTGCTGGGCGGTGGCGGGGGTGGCGGCGGTGGCGGGGCGGCCATGGCGGCGGGCGCTGGCGTGGTGGGCAAGGAGGCCGTGCCCGCCGCCGCCGCCCCTGACCTCGCCCTGCCCGCTGCTGCTACTGCTGCGGCGGCACCTCCACCTCCCCTTCCTCCTCCACCACCACCCGCCGCTCCCGCCCCCTGGCAGGACGGGGCGGACGCGCTGGAGCTGGACGAGGAGGAGGTGGGTGGGGGTGGGGGTGGGGGTGGGGGTGGGGGTGGGGGTGGGGGTGGGGGTGGGGGTGGGGGTGGGGGTGGTGCGGCCGCTGCCGCTGCCCCTCCCATCCCTCCCACCTCTGCCGCCGGCACCAAGCGCAACCGGGCGGCTGGGTCGGGTGAGGCGGAGGCGGGCGAGGACGGCCTGCGCCGGTCGTCCCGCCGCACCCGGCGGGCGGAGAGCGGGGGTGGTGGAGAGGAAGGGGGCGGTGGCAGGGCGTGAGAGAGAGAGAGAGGGTTGGGAGCGGTGGATGGTGGCCGCGGGCCGGAGGGAAGCTGGTGAGAGTGCGGGGGCTGACGGCTCTCTGCACGCCCGGCCCTTTGCCCGGCGAGCGGTGTGAGAGAGCACGTGTGTGTGTGTGTGGGGGGGGGGAGGGCGTGTGAGAGGGGGATCGAGAGAGATGAGGGTCGAGGTCGAGAGGACGGGTGTCTTCACTCCCCCACATTTGTTTTTCCGGGAGAGGAGCGCGCGCCTCCTCTGTGCTCGCGCTGGCGCGTGTGTGTGACACCTTGCACCACCTCCGTGCGCTCTCTCTCACACAACGCACATACCTGAAACCCTCACACGCTCTCCATCCTTTGAGCGCGACACACCAAAAACATCTTTGGTCCGCGTCGATCGAAAAGACGCTTTTCGCTCGTTCTCCACCCTCTCCATGGCCGGCGAGTGGGAGCTGTGTGGCGACCGCTTCTATGAGCGGGTGGAGCTGTACCGCCCGACCTGGGGCGGGCTGGAGGTGGAGGACATGCGGTGAGTGGAGCGCGCGCGGCAAAAAGAGAGGGGAAGAGAGAGAGAGACGCGCTCCAACTCCATCATGCTCCCCCACCTCAACCTTTTTTTTTTTTTTTTTTTTTTTTTTTTTGCTGCACACAGCGTCATCCCCGCCCGCTACGGCGGCCCGCTGGCCTTCGTCCGGGACGACCGCAAGCTGGTCCGCCTACGCCCGGGCGAGGGCGCCTACCCGACCGTCCGGGTCTTCACGGCGGCCGGCGCGCCCGTCGCGGCCTTTGAGTGGGAGGGCGGCCGCCTGGCTGGCGCAGGCTGGACAGACGGGGAGGACCTGCTCTTCATCGCGGGGTCCGGGCGGGCCACCCTTTTCGACCCCTGGGGCGGGGGCCCGCCCCGGACGATCACGCTGGGCGAGGCCGCGGAGCGGGACGGGCTGGCGGTGGCGGACGCGTGGGGCGACGGGCTGGTCGGCGTGACGCGGGGCGGGGCCATCGTCGCGGTGACCGGGTTGGCGCACGCCGCGGCCACCCCTCCCCGCCTGGAGGCGCTGGCGACGTGCATCCCCCCCGGGGCGAGCGTGGGCGCGGTGGTGGCCTTGCCGCCCGCCGCCTCGCCCACCGGCGGCCCCGCCGTGCTGGTCGCGGTCGGCCCCGACCTGGTCCTCGCGACCGCCGCCTCGGCCTCGGTCAGGGCGACCGCCCCCGCGCCCGTCACCGCCCTGTCCGTCTCGCCCTGCGGCGCCTTTGTCGCCGCCTTCACGGCCGACGGCCGCCTCCTGGTGTGGGCCTCCGATTTCAGTGCCGCCCTGTCCGAGTTTGCGACCCAGGCGGACGGGCCGCCCGCGGGCGTGGCCTGGTGCGGCACGGACGCCGTGCTGCTGCTGTGGGGTGGGGGCCTGGCCCTCCTGGTCGGGCCGTACGGGGACTGGGTCAAGTATGACGTCCCGGGCGGCGCCGCCCTGGCCCCCGAACCGGACGGCGTGCGGGTCGTGGGGTGCGGCCGGCACGACCTGGTGCGCCGGGTGCCCGACGCGCTGGCCGACGCGTTCAAGCCCGGCTCCACCGCCCCCGTGGCGGCCCTGGTGGACGCGCGCAGGGCCCTGGACGCGGGCGACCCGGCCGGTCATGCCTGCCTGCGCGGGCTGGGCCGGGGCGAGCTGGCGGCGGCGGCGGCCGGGGGCGCGGCGGCCGCGTGCGCGGCCGTCCGCCCGCGCCTGCAGGGCGCCTGCCTGAAGGCGGCGGCCCTTGGGCTGGCCTACGCGCTGGGTGGGGGCACGGGCGGGGGCGGGGGCGGGGGCGGGGGCGGGGGCGGGGGCGGGGGCGGGGGCGGGGCTGGTGGCGGGAGCGCCGCCGCCGCCGCCGCCGCCGACGGCCTCGCCTCCTCGACCAGGGCCGCCGCGGCCGCGGTCTCCGCCGCCGCCTCCCTGTTGCGCGTGCTGCGCGCCCTGGCGGGGCCGGGCGTGGGGTGGCCGCTCACGGGCGCGCAGGCCGAGGTCCTGGGAGGGGGCGCGCTGGTGGGGCGCCTGGCCCGGCGCGGCCACCACCTGCTGGCCCTGCGGTGCGCGGGCGCCCTGGGCGTCCCGGGCGCGGCGGGCGCCATCGCCACCCACTGGGCGACCGCGACGCTCGCCAGCCCGGCCGCGGCGCGCCTGGACGACGCCGCCCTGGCGTCCCGCCTGCGCGCCCGCCTGGCCGGCCTGGACGGCGTCCGCTATGGCGACCTGGCGGGCGCGGCGTCGGCCTCGGGCCGCCGGGCCCTGGCCTCCCACCTGCTGGATGATGAGCCCGACCCGGCAGTCCGGGTGCCCCTGCTGTTGGAGCTCGGGGATGGCGGGCGCGCCCTGGACGCGGCCGTCCGGGCGGCCGACCCGGGCCTGATCGGCCTGGTGCTGGGCGCGGCGGCAGGGGCGGCGGGGCCGGACGGGTCCATCCCTGGCGCGTCGCCGCCCTGGTCGCTGGCTGACCGGGCCCGCCGGTCCCGGGCGGTGCGGGCGGGGCTGATTGCTGGGGCGGTGGGCGGCGGCGGGGGTGGGAGTGTGGCCGCCGCCGCGCCCGAGACTGCGCTCGCCCGTTTTTTGGGGCCCGCCGACGCGGCGGGCGTGGGCGCCCGTGCGCGCCTGGCCGCCTCGGCCGCCTCCTCCTCCGCCGCGTCCACTGCTCGCGCTGCCGGCGATGCTCCCGCCTGCACCTCCGCCTGCTCCGACGCGGCCGCTGCATACGACCGCGCCGCCGACCTGTTTGCCAAGGCCGCGGCCCCGCACTGGGCCGCCGCCGCGGCCGACGGCGCCCGCCTGCGGCGGTTGCAGGGCAGCCTGGATGCGTCGACCGGGCGGGCGACGGGAGGGCTGTCCGCGGCGGGCACGTACGCGGCGTGCGTGCGGGCGGGCGACAGCGCGGCGGCCGCCCGGGTAAAGGCCGAGGCGGGCCTGTCCGAGCGGGCGGCTGGGTGGGTGCGCGCGCGGGCGGCGGCGGCGGCCAGGGACTGGGCCGGGTTGGAGGGCCTG
>Ga0315287_10000938_pt1 | contig 26101 bp, 22 predicted proteins | sample YL17G11_0_MG_FD_205037 | JGI IMG/M metagenome (GOLD analysis project Ga0315287, IMG submission 205037) | Sediment microbial communities from Yellowstone Lake, YNP, Wyoming, USA - YL17G11_0 | ecosystem: Environmental > Aquatic > Freshwater > Lake > Sediment | place: USA: Wyoming | collected... | reverse complement strand
GAGAGGGTATGCTCGTAAACATGGATGGGGACCTCCTTGTCCTTTGCGATATTCCATGCAAAGTTTACAAGGAACCCCGTCCACTTTTAATATCACAATCCATCAGAAAATCTGCGAAAGTATAGTTGGGGGGATCCTTGATAAAGCGATGCGATTACGGGGGCTAAAAAAAACATACCCCCCCCATAATTGGTTATTGACTACGAAAATGGGGAATGCTTAAGTTACCTGGTATACGGAGTGGCTCGCCGTTTGTCGGCAAGGAAGCCTTGGCCCTTTGGCTGGAGTTGATCCCATTGGCGAGCGACGATGCTGCTCCGGAAAAGGCGTTGCGAGCGCGACTCAACGGTACAAGCAAGAGTGAGCGATGGATGTGACTTCGCGGGCAGTCTGGAACTGTCCGCGCAATGACGAGAATCACCGTGTTAACCTCTTCTTGAAAGGGTCCAGTCATGTTCCAGACCGTCTTGAACCGCTTTTTGCACGAACCTCATCCGCGGCGGCGCAGACATGCTCATCGAGCAGTCGAGAGTCGGAGATTGAGGGTGGAGGGACTCGAGCAGCGGACGCTCCTGTCGATCACTTTGGGAACAAACCAGCTCGACTATGTGGCCGGAGACAATGCCTCGATCTCCGCCAGCGGATTCGCATCAGGCGAAACCGTGCAACTTCAGGTGGTGCATGATCCAAACACGCCTGTGAATGGTAAGTATCCGTTGATCGGCGACGCCAACCTGAATGGCGCCGTGAACAGCGCGGACATGGGCATTGTTTTGGCAAACTACAACCAAAGCGGCATGACCTGGAGCCGGGGTGACTTTGACTACAACGGCACGGTGAACAGCGCGGACCTGGCCAAGGTGCTAGCGAACTACAACCAGTCCGGCGGCCTTGTCTGTGGCCCGGATCACGCCCCTTGGCTGGTCACCGACGGCGGCCAGGGCGACCTCGATGGCATGATCGACGGCAACATTCAGACCTCCTGGTACGTCAACCCGGACGATTCCACCGGGGCCAAGTTCATCGCCACGGCCACCGGCCAATCCTCCGGTTTGTTCGCCCAAACCGTTTTCTATGACGGCGCTTTCTATACCACTGACGGCACAACCGGCAATGATGGCAAGTACGACCGTATCGAACAGTTCGACCACAAGCAGGACGTCTTAATCGTCGGGGGGCAGGCATTGAAGGAAAACACGTCGTATTACGTTCAGGTGACTGGCCCGGCCGAAAGCGGGCCCAATGAGGTGCTCTTAGGAACCAGCATCGGCACAGACAACGAGACGCCGATCACCACGGACAACAACGGCGACTTCGGTCCTCTCGTGCTTTGGGACTTAGTCCATAGGGCGAGTGACGGCACGCAAGGCTTCGACGACACGCCGAATACCGGCGGCACGTACAAGGTTTGGATCGCCACGACCCAAGATTTTGATGCCCAGACCACCCACACCTTCCACGTGGAAGTCGTCACTATTCCGTACAGCATCCGCGGCACGAAATATGAGGACGTCGACGGCGACGGGTCGAAGGACGCAGGTGAGCCGGGCTTGAAAGACTGGACGGTTTTTGTCGATGTCAATGGCAACGGCGTGAACGATGACGGCTACTCGGCCATCACCGGGCCGGATGGGTCCTACGCCATCGACATCACGAACTTGCAGGCCGGGACCTATCCCGTCCTTGAGGTTCCGCAGCCGGGCTGGACACAGACGGCCGGCTCGAAGCAACAGATCACCGCTGGACAGGATACTGGCGGCGTCGACTTCGGCAACTTCCAGAACGTTACTATTGGCGGGACGAAGTATGAGGACGTCAACGGCGACGATGCGCAAGATGCGACCCCGGTCGGCATCGGCGACGATACGGTGCTGGACACCAGCAACTCACACTACGTTCCCGTGGAAGTCAAGTTGTTTGACACCAGTGGCGCCGTCGTTCAGGACACATGGACCGGACCCGATGGAAAGTATGCGTTTGATCCTGTGGGGCCGGGCACATACACGGTGGTCGAGGACGTGCCGACCGGTTGGACACAGACCGGCGGACCGGCACCGATTACCGTTGCGTCTGGCCAGAACGTCGATAATGCCAACCTCGCCGACTTCATGAACGTCACGATCAGCGGCATGAAGTTCGAGGACCACAACGGCAACGGCGTCCAGGATCCTGGCGACCAGCCGCTTGCAGGCTGGACGATCATCCTCGATGACAATGGCAATGGCATCGTCGACTCAGGTGAGCGCTCCGCCGTCACTGCGGACGGCACGACGGCCGTCCCGCTCGGCATGTACAGCTTCGACAACGTCGGCCTCGGCATGCACACGGTCAGTGAGGCAACGCCGCCTGAGTATTGGGTGCCGACCCTCGGCGAGGATGGCTACACGATCCAAGTGGGCAATCCCGGGAACGACGCGGGCCTCACTAACCCCGTCCCCACCAACGTGGGCAGCACGGCGAGCGACACGTTCATCATCAGCGGTGGCACCGATACCGCGAACTTCGGCAATACGAATGTCGGCGTCGAGAACGCCAAGACGATTGGCTTCTGGAGCAACAAGAACGGCCAGGCGCTGATCACACAACCCGAAATCGATGCGCTCAACGCATTGCACCTGACGGACGCCGGCGGCGTTGATCAGAATTGGACGGGCAGCCTGGACCAGGAAAAGGCGTTGTTGAAGACTTTCCTGCTCGGCGCCAATGCAACGAACATGGCGAACATGCTGTCCGCGCAGCTCGCCGCAACGCTGCTGAACTCCCTAAGTGGTCGGTTTGGGGGCAGCACGGCGATTTACGTCGATGACGTGCTGACCAACTGGCCGGGCAACTCGCAGGGGACCGACCTTGCGACCAACCTCGACCACGACGGCAACGCCGACAACGCTGACGCCACGGGAAATGTTAACCAGTACGGCTTCGCCGACATCCAAGGATTGATCAACGCCGCGAACGAAGAACTCGCTATCTGGAACCTCACCATCGGTGCTAGTGCCGATCGGACGTATGAAGAGGCATTGAAGATCGCGTTCGACGGGATAAACAATAACTTGGTGATCTTCGCGATCTAAGTAGTTTTTGCCGCAGTCAGTTGGCCCGGGCCGATTGGAGGCCGAAATCGGCCGCAAACACCAGCATGGCCAGCGTCAGCAGATACGGCCAGAGGATGATCGTCCGCGGAACCGTTTGCTCCGACGGTGCGGCGACCTCGGCCGGCTCGGCGGCGAACCGGCCGCCGCTGGCGGCGGCAATCGCCTTCAACAACGCGACGTTGGTGGGCCGAACCCGCAACTCGGCCGGGTAATCGGGCGTCAAACCGCCGCGAGCTTGGCCGCCCGAGGGACCGGGCCGCATGACATGCCGGGCAAGTTGCGTCCAGAAGGGGGCGAACCCGTCCCATCGCAGCCAGGCGGCGGCCCAACGGCTTTGGGCGTCGGAAGTGAAGGCCGCGCTGCGGCCCGCCCCGCAGCGCCACCACGCCAGCAGCGGGTCGCCTTCTTTCGAGGTCAGCACCACCTCGCACGCCGGCTTGGGTTGCGTTTCCACGTAGCCCAGCAGAGTCGGCACATGTTCGAAATCGATATTCGAGAACACTTCCGCCGGCCGCGTCATCTTGGCCGTAAACGGTTCCTCGGTGATGCCCACCTTGCCCGCAATGGTGGTTTCCAGCGTGAATATCCGCGGGACGGCCTTGGCGCTGGCGCAATAGTAGTAGTGTCCCCGGCCGGTCTCGGCGATGTCTTGCAGCAGCGGTTGCACGGCCTCGGGCCCAACGCCCACGGTAGACACCGTAATGCCGCTGGCGGCGATCTGCCTGGCCAGCGCGGCGAAATCGCCCGGGTTCGACAGCCCATCGGTCAGCAGGATGATGTGCTTGAGGTCGGCGAACGTCTCGTTCAGCGCGAGGTAAGCCCTCTCCAGCGCCGGATACATGTTGGTGCCGCCCTCGGCGGTGATCGTGTCGATGGCTTCGAGTACGGGCCGCTTGTCGGAACAGGGGCGAATCGGGCTGACCCAGCGGGCGGCGTCCTCGAAAGCGAGCACCCCCACCTGGTCGCGCGGGCCAAGGATTTCGACGGCCTGCCGGGCGGCCTGCTTTGCCAGCGCAATGCTCTCACCCTGCATCGATCCCGACCGGTCCAGCACCAACACCATCGCCAGGCTCGGCTTGGGACGCTCCTTCCGGGCCTCCGAAACGACGGGCAGGGCCTCTTCCAACACCGTATTGCGATATCCGCCGGGTGTGAACGACTGCTCCCCGCCGACGGCGATGAGCCCTCCGCCCAGGTTGCGCACGTAATTCCGCACGGCCGTCATGCGTTCGGCCGTTAAGGCCGCCGCCGGCACGTTGGAGAGCATCAGCAGATCATATTCCCGCAGCCCCTCGGTCTTTTCGGGCAGCGATCCCGGGGGGCAAACCTTCACGTCGATGTGCGACCCACGGAGCGCTTTGGCCAGCGGCTCGGCGAGCGACGGTTGGCTGTCGGCCAGCAGCACGCGCGGCCGCGGCGCGGTGAAGACGATGACCGACGCCCGGTTGTTCGCGGCGATTGTGTCGGGGAAATCCTCGATCACGGCGGTCAACGTGGTTTTCTGTTGGCCGATGATCGCGTGCTGGAAGCGGAAGCGATTGTCGCCGGCGGCCACCTTCTTCTGTTGCCGGACCGCTTCCTTGGCGTCGCACAGCAGCCGCAGCGTCCCTTTGCCTTCGCACGTGGACCGAACGACGACCTCGATCGAGAACGGCTCGCCTTCACGAACGCTGGCCGGGGCCTCGATGGCGGCCAGGTAGACTTCCCTTTCGGGCTGGCCGGGCAGGGGAACCGTGAAGATCGGCGCGCCGGCGATCCTGGCCGCGGCCAAGCTGTCGCCTTCGGTTTCGTTGCCGTCGCTGAGCAACACGATTCGCGGCACATATTCGGCGGGAATCTCGGCCCGCGCCGCGGCGATGGCGGCGGCCAGATTGGTTCCGGACGAGTCTGGCCCGAAGTAGCCGTAGTTTGGCTTTGCCGAAAAATGCATAACTCCACGGTGGTCCTCAGGGATCGAGCTGATGGTTTCCAAGAACCCTATCTGGCGATAGTCCGCCGGAATGCTCGCACTGCAATCGACGGCGACCACGACGAACGGCTCGTGGCTGACACCGTTGAGTTCAAGGCCGCAGAGGGCCGCGATCAACAGGAGTGCCAATGTCACGCGCAGGCCGAGCGAAGCGGCCTGTTGCCAGCGCGGCCGCCGCACCAGGCTCCGCCGATAGTAGTAGATCAGCAGCGGCAACGCCAGCAGGGCCGCCAGCCAAAGCGGTCGAGTGATTTCGAGTTGCCACATTCCAAACGTCATGTCAGTTCAGCCACCGCCGTTGATAGAGACACCATTGCGCAACCAGCAGAACGACGGCCAGACCGGCAAAAAACGGCCCAAGCGTCAGGCTGGATGAGTTGGAGACGAGACTCTCGGCATCGTCGCCGGCAATCACGATTTGGCCCGCCGTATTGCCGCCCAACACGCGGTTGGCCAACGCCGTCGCCTCGGCCATCTGCGTTGAGCCCGCACTGCCGGCGATCGAATCAACCGCCTCACGCAGCGTTGATTGCTCCGCCGTCAGCGTGCAGCGGGGCATGGCCGGACCGCCGGCCGAAATCACCGCCATGGCGTCGCACGGCCTTAGCGACGCGATGAGCCGCTCCGCCGCCTCTTTAGCCGCCGCCAGCCGCGTCGGTTGAATGTCCGTGACATCCATCCGCGGGCCGTTGTCGATGATCAGGACGATTCGCTTGGGCGGCGGAATCTGCGGCTCGGCCAGGGCGAACACCAGCAGGGCGAGCATTGCCAGTTGCACGGCCAGCGAGACCCCGCGTCGCCATCGTTGCCAAGCCGATCGCCCCCGCTGCTCGTCCAACACCTGTTGCCAAATCATCCCGGTGGCTGTCTGCTCCTGCGGCAGCCGCAATCGCCGCAGGTAGAGAATCACAATGGGAATCCCCAGCAGTCCCCAACACAGTGCGAACAGATGGGCAAGGCTCATGCGAACAAGAATCCTGCAAACGACAATCCTTGATCTCCAATAGCCGGCGGCTAACAGCCGCCGGAATGTGCGTCGCCAACACCAATTGCTCCGGCGGCTGTTAGCCGGCTATTCCTTGTGTGTTGGAGCACTCGCTTCAAGACCTCGTCTTCGGGAAAATTGCTGGCGACCTGCACTAAGGGTATCACCCGGCGACGGCAATAGTCGCGCACCGACTGGCAAAACTTGGCAAACAGTTGGCCGTATCGCTCGGCGGCCCACTCGGTGATCGTCGCTTCCCGCAAGGTGCCCCCCTCGATATCCGCCAATTCCACGTCGCCCAACAACCCAGGCTCCGCTTCGCAAGGGGCGTAGACGTGAAACAGTCGCGGCCGGTAGCCCCGGTGCAAAAGGATGTCGAACGCCTCGCGGAAGCCGCGGCGGTCGTACAGGTCGCTAATTACCGCGACGGAGCCATGCGGTTGACATCGACGCACCAGCACCGCCGCCGTGCCGGCCAGATCGGTTTGCGACGCCTTCAGAGGAAGGACTCGCAGAAATCGCATCAGCCGGCCGATGCGCGCGGTGCCGCGCAGCGGGCCCGTATCGCCGAGCGGACCATCGGCAAACGCTGTCGCATGCAGGCACTCATGGTTCATCAGGGCCGTGTATCCGAGCATGCCGGCGATCCGGCAGGCCAGGTGGAACTTCGCCGGGCTGCCGAGTCCCATGCTCGGCGAGCAATCCAAAAGAACGTAAGTATGCCGGTCTTCGTAGGGCGGAAAGACCCTAGTCAGCAACTCGTCGCGCCGGGCGCAGAGCCTCCAGTCGATCTGCCGATAGTCGTCGCCGGGGGCATAATCCCGCAGGCCGAACGCCTCGCGGCCCGCCGTCGATGACGTGGTCCGCCGACGGGCCGCTAGCGTCAGACGGCGAAAACGCTTCAGTGCGTCAGAATCGAACGAAACATCCGTCATTCGTGCTTCGTCATTTGAGAAAGAATGTTCTCGATCAATCGCTCGGGCGAAATGTTCTCGGCCTGGCCCTCGAAGTTGAGAATCATCCGATGCCGGAGCGCGGGGAAAACCATCGCCCGAAGATCGGCTTCGGCCACGGCGTTGCGGCCTTCGGAGGCGGCATGAATCTTGGCCGCCGTCACCAACGCCTGGGCGCCGCGCGGACTGGCGCCGTAACGGACAAAGCGCCGCACCATTTCCGGGGCCTGCGGCTGGTCGGGATGCGTGGCGCCGACAATGTTGACGGCCCAACGCCGCAATTCGGCATCGATCGGCACCGAGCGGGCAACCGACCGCATCTCCAACAGCCGCTTGCCGTCGACGACCGCTTGCATGATCGGCGGCTCTCCTTCGGTGGTGCGGTCGAGGATCTGCTCAAGTTCGACCGGCGTCGGCGGCCCCACGATCACCTTGAGCAGAAAGCGGTCGATTTCCGGCTCGGGCAAGGGGAAGGTGCCCTCCATCTCCAGCGGGTTCTGCGTGGCCAAGACGAAGAACGGCAGGGGCAATTGGAACGTCTCATTGGCCACGGTGATCTCTTGGCCCTCCATCGCCTCCAACAGGGCCGACTGGGTCTTCGGGGTTCCGCGATTGATTTGGTCGGCCAACACGAGGTTCGAGAAGATGGGGCCCTTCTGGAACTCGAACGTGCGTCGCCCCTGCGGCGTTTCCATCACCACGTACGTGCCCAACAGGTCGGAAGGCATCAGGTCGGGCGTGAACTGGATGCGCTGGAAGGAAAGCTGCATGACCTCGGCAAGCGTGCCCGCCAACACGGTCTTGCCCAAGCCGGGGACGCCCTCGATCAACGCGTGGCCGCCGGCGATTGCGGCCGTCAACACGCCGTCGACGGCTTCGTAGTGCCCCACGACGACTTTGCCGATCTCGCGCCGCAGGGCGTCGAAATCGTCGCGAAAACCCTTCAATTGCTGTTCGACCGATTGAATGATGCTCATGGCTCCCGTTTCCATGCAATATGTTTAGCAGCCGCCGACCACCGCCGACAAACGCTGTGCGTCGGTGCCCGCGGCGGCTTGCGGCCGAACACGGGCCGACGTGCCGTCGGCCGCTAAACGGAGGTTGCATTCATGATCTGAGGATCAACAAGTATCGTGGTGTTTTCCGCAAGACTCCCGCAGTATCCCACCCAGGGCGGGTGGGGTCAAGCTATGGCGCCTCGGGGAACGACCCAGAGGTTACCAAGCTGGAGCTTGGGAACCCGGTCCAAGCCACAGGGAAAGGATCATTGCAGACCACCCATATTGTCTATCCTGCGATCACCCGTGCCGGCTGTGCAACAGATACTCAGATAGGCGAACTTGGGGAATAGTCCACCGGCCCCTACCGAATAGGAATATGGGCAGGAGTGTCCTTATGGATGGTCGCGGTGGATTTTGCCGGATTTGGTTCCGAGGGCTGATTGCGTTGAAGTCGGCGTTCTGGTATACTAAATCCAGCACTAACGGCGGGGGAGCCGGCTCGACAGGGGATTGCCCCGGGGGCCGGCGGATGGTGAACTGCGCCTAAGGGCGGCGCGGAACGCCAAGGCGAGTTTGGGCGTCCAAGCTTGCGCGGCCGTGGTGGCCGGTACGAGAGCGGCGGCAACTTTTCTAAGGAGCGGAACCGATGCGAAGCACTATGTCTTTGCTGGTGGGGATGGCGTTCCTAGTCGGCGCGGCGGTTGTGTCGGCCCAGCAGTCCAAGTCAACGGCGGTCGATCCGGCCCCTTGGCACATCGCCAAAGTGGCCAAGCTGAATGTCGCCCGGCCGGGCGGCGAAGCGGCCACCGAGGCCGGTGCGCAAAAGTACCTGCACGTGGAAGTCAATTTCAATGCCCTGCCCGACGCTCAGAAGAAACACAAGTTCCGCGTCGTCAACGCCCGCGGCGACGAGGTTGGTGAGTTGTGGGGCTGGAATGACGGCCGCTCGCTGGTGATTTTTGAAGGCGCCTGGGCCGATCTCAATGGCCTGTACCTCGACGGCGTCAACCATCGCGAGCCGCTGTTCGCGACCGCGCGGTTGCCCATCGGTCAGGTTGCAATGGCGCCGGTCATGTTGCCCAACAGAACCGTGGTTACTGGACCGAGAGTAATCCAGGACGCACCAAAGACAACTTACGTTGCCGGCACCGATCGTGTTGTGGTCGGCGGACCGGACCGGGTCGTCGTCGGTCGATCTGGCGGTGTCGTCGTCCGTGAAGGCGGGGATACCGTGGTGGTACGCGAGGGCGGCGGCTACAAGGTAGTCGTCCATCAAAACGGCGGTCCCGACAAGATTGTGGTCCATCATCAAAGTGGTGATAAGGTCGTCGTGGACGACAAGGGGCCAACCGTGACCCATGTCTATGATGACAACGGCAAAGGCACGACGAAACAGGTAGACGCTGGCGACGGTAGCGGCACGGGCGCCGGATCCGGTTCGGGTTCTGGTCCGGGTGCAGGCCCGGGCGAAGGTTCTGGCCCGGGTCCAGGCCCAGGTCCCGGTCCAGGCAAGAGCGATGCCCCGTGTGATGACGCAAAGAGTCCTGGCGAAGGTCCAGGCCCAGGCCCAGGTCCCGGTCCAGGCAAGAGCGATGACCCGTGTGATGATGCAAAGAGTCCCGGCGAAGGTCCCGGTCCAGGCCCAGGTCCCGGCCCAGGTCCAGGCCCCGCCGAGGATTGCCCCCCGGGTCCAGCTACGGGCCCCGGCCCAGGTCCAGGTCCCGGCCCAGGTCCAGGTTCCGCCGATGATTGCCCTCCCGGTACCCCCGGCCCCGGTCCCGGTCCAGGCCCGATGGCCTCGGCCGCTCCGATCAAGGACTTGGCGAAGCCTACCGTGCTTCCGGAGTTCGTTCTTTACGTATCGACCGGCGATGAAACCGGCCCTGGCAAGCTGTACCAGGTGAACGATGACGGGCGCGTGTTGGGATGGGTCAACCTGCCCTTTACGCCGGCCGGCATGGCCTTGCACCGCACCCACGGTCTGGTCGTGGCGCTTCCGCGCGACGGCGGCAAGATCATGCGGATCGACGACACGGGCAAGATCTCAACGATGTTGGAGAAGGACAAGACGCTGGTCCATCCGATCGACGTGGCCATTAGCGGCGAATCGGACACCGTGGTGGTGGCCGACAACATTGCCGACGTGCTGGCCGCGACGACCACCGCCGGCGTCACGCCCAAGGTCTATCAACGCTTTGAGGGCCAGAAGTGGACCGCGCAGGACATGTCGATTGCCGTGACCAACGACAAGCACGTGATCCTGGGCACCGACGGCGATCCGGGCATTTATCGCTTTGCCGGCGACGACCACTCGGCAGCCGCGAAGCCTCTGCTGCCCGCCAACGGCGGCGTGGCGGCGGATCCCAAGTCGCTGCGTTGGGCGGCCACCCAAGCCCCGAACCAGATCTACGTGTTCGAAGGCGAGGAGATGGTCAAGAAGCTCCGGCTCCCGCCGGGCAAGACCTTCTACCGCAACGGCCTGCTCTCGTTCTCGCCCGCCGGATCGCTTTGTGTGGCGGTGCGCCCGAGCGATGAGGCCGAGGGCGAAGTGTGGCTGCTGATGTATAACGTCGAGAAGGACGAAATCCGCAGCTTGTTCCCCTGGACCAAGGAGCGGATGACCGATTTCGTCGTCGGCCCGCGGATGTTCTGGGATCGCAAGTCGCCGACCAACATCAAGAGCACGTACTAAGCGGTGATTGGCGTATGAAGATGCGAGTTGGCGGCCTGTTCCTGTCGCTTTGGGGACTGGCGGGCGCGGTGCTTGCGCAGCAGCCTGCCACGTCGGTGCAACTGCCGACGTTCTCGCAGTTCTCCACCGCCACCACGGTCTCCGTGCCGGACGGTGGCAGCGCGCTGCTCGGCGGAATCAATCGGGCTTCCGACGGCCGTAACGAGTTTGGCGTGCCGCTGCTGCCGTTCCGCCCGTTCCGCAATTCGGCCATCGGCAGCCAACGGAGCACTTCGAGCATGCGCGTGACGGCCACGATCCACGACTTCGAGGCGATGGACGAGTTTCTCTTGAGTCAGCCGACGGAAATCCGGCGGTTGCAGGGTCTCCAGACTCCGGCGGCCGTGTTGGGCCATACGTTGCAGCCGCGGTTGCCCAATCGCAGCCCGGCTTGGGAGCCTTCGGCGCTTGCCGGCGCGGAGGCTTCCACGGTGGCGACGGTGGCCGAGATTCAGGCCCGCCGCCAACAGCAACAGCAGACCCGGCTTACCGAGGCCGAGCAGTTCTATCGGCGCGCCCAAGATGCGGAAGAGGCCGGCAAAGCGAGCGTGGCCAAGATCTACTACCAAATGGCCGCGCGGCGGGCCACGGGCGAACTGAAGCAGCAAGCCCTGGCGAAGGTCGAAGGGCTCGGCCGCGCGCAGACGGGCTCGAAGCTGGCTCAAGACCGGCCGTAACGCGATGCTTGCTGCAGGCGGGGCATCGTGCGACAATGTTGGTATGAGCACGTCTCCGAATTCAGGCACGACTCCCTTGGGTCCGCCCGCCGCGGGTGCTGGAATAATGATGAAGGGAAGGATTCCGCCTCCACCGCCTCCGCCCGGTAGTGCGAAGCCGCAAGCGGAGGCTCCAGCGGTGCGCCCGCCGTTGCCGCCGCCCCCGCCGGGACCGCTACGGACACTGCCTGTCTCGCCTAACCGGCGGCGCAGCGCGTGGCTGCTGGGCGGGGCACTGGCCGCCATAGTGCTCGCGGCCGTGTGTTGGGTCGGTTACTACGCCGCGTCATCGCGCAGTTTCCCCGAACTCGATGACGCGCTGCAGACCAGCCGTTCCGCCTCCGATCCCGGTCGCCGGGTAGCCACGGAGGTTCGCGTCCCCGAATTGTCCGCGTTGGCCATCAACCCGGGTATGGAAAAGGAGCATATCCGCGTCGTGCTTACCTGGGGAAAAGAGGCCAAGGACCTCGACGCCCATCTGGAGGGGCCGCTGCCCGACGGGAAACGATTTCACGTGTATGACCACGAACAGGGCGATCTGAAGAGCCGGGAGTTTGTGCGTCTGGACGTGGACGACCAGGACGGGGGCGGGCCGGAGACGGTCACCGTGCTGAGCGTGTTGCCCGGCGTATATCGCTACTTCGTCCACGATTACACGAACCGCGATAATCCGGCCGCCAACGACATTGCCCGTTGCCAGGCCGAGGTCCGCCTGTACCAGGGAGGCCAGACGTATCGTTTTCGCGCCGGCCACGCTACGGCGGGCAACCTGTGGGACGTCTGCACCATCGAGGTCACGCCCCAGGGAGCGGTTGTCAAGAAAGTGGACCAGTACCAGGGCGTCAAAGCTTCGTCGCTGAACCTTTACGCCAAGCGCACCAAAGGCGGCCGCGAGCAATGGATCGGCAACTACGGCGGCAGCGCCATCAGCGAGAAGGCCGTGATCGACGGACTGGATTGGCTTGTGCGACATCAGGCCGCCGACGGCTCGTGGTCGAACAAGAACCTCGGCCCGGGGGCCGAAACGCTCTGTAATCGGGCGGAGCCCTGTTTCGGCACCGGCGAGGTGTGCGAGATGGCCCATAGCGGACTGGCCCTGTTGGCAATGCAGGCCGGCGGCCACTACTACTTCAATCGTCAGACGCATTCCGACGAGGTCCGCAAGGGGCTCGATTGGATGGTGTCGCATCAGCGGCCCGACGGCGGGCTGGTCGGCTCGCTGTCGCAAGGAAAGAACTTCCATCAACATTACATGTACGAGCACGGCATCGCGGCTTTCGCGCTGGCCGACGCCTGCGCGGCCGCGGCGGCCCTGGGCGAGCCCCGCCACGAGCGATACTGCAACGCGATGGAGAAGGCCGTCGAGTTCATCTATCGCCACCAGCACAACGACGGCGGCTGGCGGTATACGCCCGCGCCCAACGCCGCCAGCGACACCTCGGTCACGGGCTGGCCGGTGCTGGCGTTGAAGTCGGCCAAGGAGGCGGGCGTGCCCCTGCGCGACGAAGCGGTGGAGAAGGTGCGCGCGTACTTCCGCGCCCGGGAAGCGGGCCGGGAAGGCCGGACCGGCTATGATTCGCCGCACTCCTACAACACGCACGCCACGACGGGCGTGGGAATGCTCGCCCGGCAGTTCTTGCTCAACGAGCCCGACGCACCGCTGATCCGCGACGCCGCCGACTATCTGGCAAAGGCAGCCGAGACGACCTGGAAGGATCACTCGCCCGCCAAGCAAAATCGCGACTACTACATGTGGTACAACTGCACGCTGGGCATGTTTCAGGCCGGCGGCGAGAACTGGAAGCGGTGGAACAGCGTCGTCCGCGACACGATCGTCAACCTCCAGCGGCAGGGTGGCTGCCCAAACGGCAGTTGGGACCCGAGCGACCGGTGGGGCGGGCGCGGTGGCCGCATCTACAGCACCGCCCTGGCCATCCTCACGCTCGAAGTCTACTACCGTTACACGGCCCCCGGCGAGTTGAAGCCGAACGAGTTCGAATTGCACTCCATCAGGAAGGAGCAAGGTGAAAAGTAGTCGGCACACGCCGTGTGCCGGACGCGCACACGGCGTGTGCGATCCACTTTCCGGGGCTGCACCATTGACACCCGCTGCCGGTGGGCAATAATGAACCGTTAGCCTGTAGAAGTGAAAGGCGGACTATGACCGAGTGGTCGGAAATATTCGACGCCAACAAGGACTCGCTCGGGCGACTGCTGGCCGACGCGGCTGCGGATTTCGTATGCCTGGCCACCACGCACGGCGAGCCGTTCTACATGAATGCCGCCGGCCGGCGTCTGATCGGTCTGCCCGAGAGCCGGGATATCTCGGCCATCAATCTTCGCGATTTCTATGCCGATCCGTCGTGGGCGGAACTGCGCGACGTGGCTGTGCCGGCCGTCAACAAGCTCGGCCATTGGGAAGGCGCCAGCCGGCTGCGGCACGCGCAGTCGGGCGAACCGATCGACGTGCAGACGACGATGGTCCGCGTGAAGCCGGCCGAAGGCAAGCCGACCTGTCTGGCGATTATGCACCACGAGGTCGACGAGACCGCCGGGCTGAAAGCGGCCCTGGCGGAATCGCAGGCGCGCAAGCACGCCATCCTCGAGTCGTCGCTCGATCCGATCATTACCATCGACCACGAGGGCGTGATCACCGAGTTCAACCTGGCGGCGGAACAGACGTTCGGCCACCCGCGGGAAAAGATCCTCGGCACAAAACCTTCGGACGTCCTCTTTCCGCCCGCCACCAGCCCCGGCCAGCAAGACCGCATCGACCGCTACTTGAACGTCGGCGAGGGGTCGTTGCTCGGCCGCCGCATGGAAGTCACGGCGGTGCGGGCCAACGGCGAGACGTTCGCCGCCGAGATGGCCATGATTATCAGCCGCGAGCAGGGCAAGCCCGTCTTGACCTTCTTCGTGCGCGACATCAGCCGCCGCAAGAAGGCGGAGATGGAACAGGCCCGGTACGCCACGGAGTTGGAACGGTCGAACCGCGAACTGGAGCAGTTTGCCTACGTGGCCTCGCACGATTTGCAGGAGCCGTTGCGGAAAATCCGCACGTTCAGCGACCGCCTGCAAATGCAGTGCGCGGACAAGCTCGACGAGATCGGGTGCGAGTGCCTTGAGCGGATGCAGAACGCCGCCGAGCGGATGCAGATGCTGATCGACGGCCTGCTCTGGCTCTCGCGCGTGACGACCCAGGGACAGGACTTCGTCCCCGTCGATCTGGCGCAGATCGCCCGCGAGGTGGCATCGGACCTGGAGGTGAAGATCGAGCAAGTCGGCGGCCGGGTGGAATTGGGCCGGCTGCCGACCATTCAGGCCGATCCCCTGCAGATGCGGCAACTGCTACAAAACCTCATCGCCAACGGGCTGAAGTTCCGCCGCATCGAGGAACCGCCCGTGGTGAAGGTTTCCGGCCGATACGTCCACGGCCGGGGGCAGCGCAAAGGCGGCGGGGCGGCCGCCGAAGAACGGTGCCGCATCGTGGTGGAAGACAACGGCATCGGCTTCGAGGAGAAGTACCAGGACCGTATTTTCGGCGTGTTCCAGCGATTGCACCCCCGCGACGTGTTCGAGGGGACGGGCATCGGCCTGGCGCTGTGCCGGAAAATCGTGGAGCGTCACGGCGGGCAGATCACCGCCCGCAGCACGCCGGGCAAGGGCAGCGTCTTCGAGGTGCTGCTGCCGGTGATGCAAGCCAAACGTCAATAACAGCCCATGCCGAACACCCAAACACGACGCACGATCCTGATCGCCGACGACGACGCCGAGGATGTCCTCCTGGTGCGCGATGCCTTGCAGACCATCGGCGGGCCGTTCGAGTTGCGTTTCGTGCGCGACGGGGAGGATCTGATCGACTACCTGCGTCACCGCGGGGAGTATGAAGAAGGCCGCGACGTTCCGCGCCCCGACCTGATCTTGCTCGACTTGAAGATGCCGCGCAAGGATGGCCGCGAGACGATCCGAGAACTGAAGAGCGATCCGAAGCTGCGGCGGATTCCCGTCGTCGCCCTGACCACGTCGACTGCCGGCGACGACGTGGAGGCCTCTTACGATATCGGCGTGAACTCCTATGTGACCAAGCCGGCGACCTATCGCGAGTTGGTGGATCTCCTGAAATCCCTTTGCAAGTACTGGTTCGAGGTGGTCGAACTGCCGTCTCGATCGCGCCATGAACGAAAATCGCATTAAGATCCTTCTGGTGGAAGACGATCCCGACGACGTTTGGGTGATGCGCAATCTCCTCAGCGACCGCTGGGACGCCCCCTTTGAGTTGGTGCAGGTCGAATTGCTCTCGGCGGCGATCGAGCGCTGCGAGGAGGGCGCGTTCGACGTGGTGTTGCTCGACCTCACCCTGCCCGACGGCAAGGGCCTGGAAACATTCTTCACGATGCACGCGCACGCCGGGGGTGTGCCGATTGTCGTGCTCACGGGCTACAATGACGAGGCCACGGCCGTCAAGGCCGTCCAGGCCGGGGCGCAAGACTACCTCGTTAAGGGCGAGGTGAACGATCACGTTTTGGTTCGCTCCATTCGCTACGCCATCGAGCGCAGCCGGCGGCATCGGGCGGAAGAGACGATGCGGGACACTTCGGAGGAGTTCCGCGCCGCCCAGGAAATCCAGCAACGCTTGTTTCCCGGCGAGTCGCCGCGGCTGCCCGGCTTCGACATCGCCGGCGCCCTCTATCCCGCCAAGGCCACGGCGGGCGACTACTTCGACTATATCCCCATGCTCGACGACTGCCTGGGCGTCGTCGTGGGCGACGTGAGCAGCCACGGGATGGGGCCGGCGCTGTTGATGTCGGAAACCCGCGCCTGCCTGCGCACGTTGGCCCAGGCATCCGGCGACGTGGGCGAAATCCTCACCCGCGCCAACCGGGTGCTGGCCGCCGACACCAGCGACTTCCACTTTGTCACCCTCGCCATGGCCCGGCTCGATCCGCGCACCAAGTCGATGGTGTACGCCAGCGCCGGCCAACGCGGTTACCTCCTGCACGCCGGCGTCGACGTGACCATTCTGGACAGCACCAGCTTGCCGCTGGGTGTGCGGCCCGATACGGTCGTGCCGGCGGCGGCCCCGATCACGCTTCGCCCCGGCGAGTTGTTCACGTTTTTTACCGACGGCGTGGTGGAGGCCGAATCGCCCGGCCGCGTGCGCTTCGGGGTGGCGCGGGCGTTGCAGGCCATCCGCTCGGAACGCGACAAACCGGCCCAGGAGATCATCCAAGTCCTTCACAACGAGGTGCTGGGCTTCTGCCGCAACCAACCGCCCAGCGACGACATTACGATTGTGATTGCGAAGGTCACGGGGGATTAAATGGGCTCGATTGTCCGCAGAGAAGCGGGATGCGCCCCGCTTGTGGGGTCGTTCGCTGCCATCTAAAATGGCAGAAGTGGAAATGGAGCTAACAGGTTTAGTCTCAAAAAGATCTTGGAGCCTTCTCATGCTTCGCCGACCCCATCGTGCATTTACCCTGGTTGAGTTGCTGGTGGTTGTCATCATTATCGCAATCGTTATTTCTCTCTTGCTTCCGGCTGTGCAGTCCGCACGCCAGGCGGCACGCAGGGCAATAGTCTCCTCTAGCCAACCGGAGCCTGGGCTCGAACAGAAGACGGGGCAAGATACGAAGGACGAGGCGGCGGCCCAACTGCCTCTGGCTCGGCTCCAGACATTCACGGCCGATGTCGAACTCACGCCGCGACTCAGCGTAGGTACGGCTACGGCCGAGTCCATTTACGAGGCGCGATTCGTCGGCAAGATCCGGGCAGTACGCCCGAACGAGCAAGCAGGCGACTGTGAAATCCAGTTGCCGTTGCCTCCACAGATCATCTCCTTGGCGGACCTGTCGATCAAGGTCGCCGATCAGCCCAGTGAAAGAGTGATACTCCGTAGCGGGAAGCTGGTGTGGCGTGGCGTGTTGCCCGTCGAGCCGACATCGTTAGACATCACGTATACCGCCGTTGGCAAGGGTCTGTACGACCTGTCTGTCGCGCCTGGTGGGATTCTCGACCAGTTCAATATCTCGCTGGTTGCGAAGGGGTCTGACGTTCGGCTGCTAGAATTATCACTACAGCCTACGAGTCTGGAGCGCTCGGGCGGCACCAGCACGTATCGTTGGAACTACGAGCATCTGCTGTTCGGGCAGCCGGTGCGACTCGACGTGTTGGGGATCGCTCCCATTGATCGGCTCGGTGAGCTAACGTGGCTGGGCCCAGTGAGCGTGATTGCCTTCGGTCTTATCGTTGGTTTAGCCGTCCAGGCCGCGTCGGCGACCCGTTTTGACTTGTGGATGCTGCTGCTGACGGTCGGCACCTTTGCCGGCGCCTATCCGCTTATGTACTTTGCCCAGGAGTACATTTCATTGGGACTCGCCGTGCTAATTTCCGCCGGGATCGCGATTGCGATTATCGGGATTCGCGCCATCACCTTAATGAGGGCGCCGTGGGCGATCGCAGGCGTTATCCTTCCTGCAGCGGCAATCATGGCTATCACGCTCTTAGCAGCTATCTGGAAGCCGCTTCAGGGCATCTTGCTCACGGTTGAGGCGCTAGGCTTTTTCATCTGTGCCATGACACTTATGCCCAAGGTTCGTGCCGTGTCGGCCAATTTTTGGGGTGTCGGTCTCAATCTGACGGCGCCTGCCAAAAAGCAACAATCATGCGAAGCAAGTGGCAAGACAGAGCAAGAGGGAGATTCCACTTCCGCCTAGGCCAGCGACTGCCGCGAAGGCACAAGGGCCAAACCAATGGCTGATCTCAAGAATCCAGCGATTATCTGGACGAAAGGCTTCCTCTTTCTCGCGATTGGCCTGCTGGCGTCAGTGCTGGTGGTATTGCAGGCTCCCAGCGTAACGATCGTATCACTTCTTTTTCTGTCGGTGTGGGCGTTTTGTCGTTTCTACTATTTTGCGTTTTACGTTATTCAACACTACGTTGACTCGACGTATCGGTTCGCAGGTATTATTTCCTTCTTACACTACGCATTTTGTAAACGCCGCGAAAGGCCAAAGGACTGACTTCGGGCGTACTCGGTCATCACCCCGCAAAAACCTTTCCAATTTCTTCCGGCTGGCCCAGGTCGGCCACGGCATCGGCAATCGAGTCGTAATTAGTTATTGAGCGAAACCAGTAACGTGTCCCCGGATTCCGCCCCATTCCGGATTCCTCGGATTCACCGGATTCACCCGAAAGGAACGTCAAGATGAAACGCACCCTACTTTCCCTGATCGGCGCTGCCCTGCTGTCCCTGTTCGCCGCAACAGCCGCAGCCGAGTTTTGCGACAAATGCCGCGATAAGATGTATACCGCCGACATCGGCCGATGTACCGCATGTGGCGGAGCAACCAGCAGCGGAGCGTTCAAGCTCTGTCGCAACTGCAGTGCCGCACAACAGAAGTGTCAGGTCTGCTTGGCGCAACTCGGCGGCGCCGGCGCGCCGACCGACGAGGCCGCCACGCCGCCCGGCAAGCCGTCGGCCGGAAAACGGTCCAAGGGCATCGAACTGACTGATGCCGACAACGGCAAGACATTCAAAGTTGCGGTCGGCAAGTCGCTGACGATTGCCCTCGAAGGCAACCCGACCACCGGTTACCAATGGCAGACGGGCAAGATCGACGGGGCTTCGGTCCGCGAGGAAGGCAAGCCGGAGTACGCGGCTAAGAAGCACCCGGCCGGCATGGTTGGGGTGGGCGGCACGTTCGTGTTTCGCTTCAAAGCAGTGAAGCCGGGCAAGAGCGAAATCAGGCTGGTCTACCTGCGCCCCTGGGAGAAGGACACCCCGCCGATAAAGTCTTTTGCGGTGAAGATCGAAGCGGAGCCGAAGTGAGTCGCGGGGCCGCCGTATGCAGGAGCTTCCCGAACAGCCTGCCAGCGGCCTTGCAGTTCCCGCCGGAGACGGTAAACTGGCGGGGGTTGTGATTTTGTAGGGTGCGTGAAACGCACCACGACTAAGTGGATGGTGCGTTTCACGCACCCTACTGACTAACGGAATGAGGTCGAGATCATGTGCAAGAGGACGATACGGAGATCGGCATTCTCTGGCGTTGCCATGCTGATGTTGATTGTGGCGGCGGTGTGGGCGACTGCCGTTTCGCCGACAATGGCCCAGGGGCCGCGGCTGCGACTTGGCCCGGGACTCCGCGCGGCGGAACGCGAGAAGGAGAAGGAGAAGCAGAAGGGCAAGGAAGGACTGCCCGATGAGGAGGGCGCCGAGGAGCCGACCGCGCCCCATCCCTCGGCCGAAGTGTACGGCAAGGGTGTCGAAGCTCTCGATAAGGGGCAGGCCGATACGGCCATCGCTTTCTTCAGCCGGGCGATTCAGATCGACCCGAAGTACGCCCCCGCCTATTGCGACCGCGGCCTGGCGCTGATTGCGAAGGGCGATTTGGACAAGGCCATCGCCGACCTGGGCATCGCCATTCGGTTGGCGCCGACCGGCGCGCGAAGCTACTTCAACCGGGGCTTCGCCTATTTCCAAAAAGGCGATTTGGATAAGGCCATCACCGACTACGGCGAGGCCATTCGTCTGCATCCCGGCTACGCCGAAGCCTATCGCGATCGCGGCTACGTGCGCACGATGAAGGGCGATATCGAGCGCGCCTTGGGCGATCTGAACTTCGCCATCCGGCTCTCGCCCAAGGATCCGGCGGCCTACACCAGCCGCGGCAAGGCGCACGTCGAGATCGGCGATTGGGACGCGGCAATCGCCGATTTCGGCAAGGCCATTGAGTTTGACGCCGGCGATGCCGAGAGTTGGTGCGATCGCGGCAACGCCCGGGCGATGAAGGGCGATTACGACGCCGCCGTGGCCGACTTGAACCAGGCCTTGAAACTGGCCCCCGAGGATGCCACCGGCCACTTCACGCGCGGATACGCCTACTCCAGGAAGGGCGACTTCGAGCGGGCGATGGCCGACTTCGCCGAAGCGCTGCGCCGCGAGCCGCAATACGCCGAAGTGTATCGCGAGCGCGGCCGCGCCTTGGCCGCAAAGGGGCAACTCGATAAGGCCTTCGCCGACTTGAACGAGGCCGTCAAGCTCAACCCCGAGGATTACGAGGCGTGGTTCTGCCGCGGGCAGGCCCGGACCGTCCAAGGCGATCTGGACAAGGCCATTGCCGACTACGATCAGGCCGTCAAGCTCGACCACGCCTTTGCCGAGGCGTATTTCAATCGGGCCTTGGCGCACGTCGCCAAGGGCGACCCGGACAAGGCGCTGGCCGACTACCGACGGGCAATCCAGTACGACGGCCGGCCCGCCGACGCCTGCAAGAATTGGGGCCGGCCGGAAGACAAAGCGAAACGCACAAAGACCGTCGATCAGTTGGAGCAGTTGTTGTCGAAGGCCAAGGCCGAGGCCCAGACGCACTCCCAGCAGGGCGCCGCGCTGCACAAACAGGGCGAGCTGGAGAAGGCCATCGCCGAGTACGACAAGGCCCTGGAGATCTACCCGCGCTATGCCGAGGTGTTTTATAACCGCGGACTGGCCTATCGCAAGCTGGACAAGCTCAGCAAGGCCATCGCCGACTACACGCTGGCGATCCGCCTGGACCCGAAGTATATTCCGGCCTACGCCAACCGCGGCTACGCCTACTACAAGCGCGGCGAGCTCGATAGGGCCCTGGCCGATTTCGACAAGGTTCTCGAACTCGATCCGAACAATGCCGACGCCAAGAAGAGTCGAGAGGTGATCGTGAAACTGCGGAGCGGGGGCGAGTAGTCGTGTGCTGGAGCAAATTGTCGCCCTCACAAGGAGTTGAGCCATGCAATTGTCATGGGAGCGAGTTGTGGTTGCCGTGTTGAGCGCCGTGCTTCTCACCGCAGTCGGTTGTCCCCCTCAGCAGAAGAAGGAAACCAGCGAGGCCAAAATGGGTATCAAGAAAGATTTGATCGGCAAGACCCCGGACGGCACGGAAGTGGACCAGTACACGTTGACCAACGCCCATGGCCTGCGGGTAAAGATCATGACCTTCGGGGCCACGATCACGTCGGTCGAGACGCCCGACCGCAACGGCAAGGTTGAGAACATCACCCTGTCGCTCGATTCGCTTGCCGACTATTTCAAGGAATTTCCGTATCTCGGCTCGACGGTCGGCCGCTATGCCAACCGGATCGCCAAGGGCAGGTTCAGCCTCGACGGCAAGCAGTACACCTTGGCCGTCAACAATGGCCCCAACCATCTGCACGGCGGCATCAAGGGGTTCGACAAGGTGGTGTGGAAGGCCGAGCCGGTCGAGACCGGCGACTCCGTCGGCGTGAAGTTCTCGTACGTCAGCGCCGATGGCGAAGAAGGGTATCCCGGCAAGCTCTCGGCCCAGGTGACGTACAGCCTCACCAACGACAATCAGTTGAAGATGGACTATGCCGCCACGACCGACAAGCCCACCGTCGTCAACCTCACCAACCACACCTACTGGAACCTGTCCGGCGGCGGCTCGGGCGACATCCTCGGCGAAGAACTCATGCTGAATGCCGACAAGTACCTGCCGGTAGACAGCACTCTGATCCCGCTGGGTACCCTCAAAGACGTCAAGAGTACGCCCATGGATTTTACCGCGCCGCATGGCATCGGCGAGCGCATCGACGAGGTGGAAGGCGGTTACGACCATTGCTACGTGCTGAACCGGAAGGACGCGAAAGGACTGTCGCTCGCGGCCCGCGTGGTCGATCCCCGCAGCGGGCGCATGATGGAGATATTCACCACGCAGCCGGCCATCCAGTTCTATACGGGCAACTTCCTCGACGGCTCGCTCAAGGGCAAGGGCAAGCCTTACGAGAAGCACTTCGGCTTCTGCCTGGAGACGCAACACTATCCCGACTCGCCGAACCAGCCCGACTTCCCGTCCACGGTGCTCAAGCCGGGCGAGAAGTACGAGCAGTCGACGGTCCACAAGTTTAGCGTGAAGTAAGCCAACCAACTTCGATTGCGGAGGACTCGCTCATGAATTCTCGCTTCACTCGACGTGACTTTTTGGCGGCTTCCGCGGCGGCGGGCGCCGGCTTGGCGCTTGCCGGCCGCTTGGACGCCGCCCCGTTAAGGACGACGTTGCACAAGGCCATGATCGGCGTTCCGAGCGAGGACGTGCTGAGGGCCTGGAAGGCGGCCGGGTTTGAGGGCATGGAGTCGACGAACTGGCAAGCATCGCCCCAGGAAGCCGCCGCCGCGCGGAAGATGGCTGAGTCGTTGGGAATGCGAATTCACTCCGTGCTCTTCGGCTGGGGCAACCTCAATGGCGGCGATGCCGCCCTGGCCGACGGCGTGGCCAAGATGGAGACCGCCTTGCGCGCCGCGCAAAGCTACGGCGCCGACGCGGTGCTCTATGTCCCCTGTCGCATCGGCGGCATGCCCATGCCCGAGGCTTGGGAGTTCGACATCCGCTTCGACGATAAGACAGGCCACTTGAAGCAAGTCGTCGCTGGCGACAACGCGAAGTATCAGAAGTACATCGAGGCCCACGACCATGCCGTCGATACTTCGCGGGAGGGCGTCAAGAGGCTGATCCCCACGGCAGAGAAGACGGGCGTGGTCATCGCCCTTGAAAACGTCTGGAACAACCTCTGGGTGAAACCGGATATCTTCACCCACTTCGTGGCCTCGCTGAACAGCCCTTGGGTGAAAGCCTACTTCGACATCGGCAACCACGTGAAATACGCCCCGTCGCAAGATTGGATTCGGGCGTTGGGCAAGCTGTTGGTAAAGTGCCACGTTAAGGACTTCAAGCTCAAGCCGGACGGCCGCGGCGGCGACTTCTGCAATATCCGCGACGGCAGCGTCGATTGGCCGGCGGTGCGATCCGCCCTGGACGAGGTCGGCTACAACGGCTGGATGACGATCGAAGGCGGCAACTTGTCGCTGCAAGAGCACGGTAAGCGGCTCGACCTGATCCTCGCCGGCAAGTGAACCCTGCGGATTCCGCTGCTGAATGTGGAGAAAGCCAATCGGTTGATGGGCGACTAACGCCTCGGCTATCTCCCGGCCGATAACAGCAGAGAGACCCCAGGGACGGCGGTTCCTTGCGACGCCGCGCAAAATGCCCAGACAGCCCGATTTGCTCATCTTAAAGCTCATCCAGAAGCTCGGCGACTGCGACCCGCTGATCCGACGCAATGCGGCCGGCGCATTGCGGCTGCAAGGATCGCGGGCGGTGGCGGCAATCCCTGCGCTCTCCAGGTTATTGGGCGACCAGGACCAGAGGGTTCGCAACGAGGCCGAACGGGCCCTGGACCACCTGCGGCTGGTCGCGGCGTAGATTGCCGTCAGACGCTGCTCTCGCCATGCCAAGCCGCTTGCGGCTTCGCAAGACGGGCCTCCGAGGGTTGCACTTCGCCAGGCGGCCGCAACTCAAATCCGCGCTAGTTCAAGATGATTGCTTAGGGGGCTTGAACTGTAGGGCAAATTCGGCTATCTGGGGAGGTTTACCCGGTGATTCTCTTTCCCCGCGGAAGCAACCATGACGCGATTGATGAAAGCGCTGGTCAAAAAGGAAGCCAAAGAGGGCCTGTGGCTCGACGACGTGCCGCTGCCGCAAATCGGCATTAATGATGTCATGATCGAGGTGCTGCGCACCGGCATTTGCGGCACCGACGTGCATATCTACAACTGGGACGCCTGGGCGCAGAAAACGATCCCCGTGCCGCTGGTCGTCGGGCACGAGTTTGTCGGCCGAATCATCGACATGGGCAGCAACGTGAAAGACTTCCACGTCGGCGACGTCGTCAGCGGCGAAGGGCACGTCGTCTGCGGCCGCTGCCGCAACTGCCTGGCCGGACGACGCCACCTCTGCAAGGAAACCGTGGGCGTTGGCGTGAACCGCGCCGGGGCGTTCGCCGAGTACCTGTCGCTGCCGATGACCAACGTCTGGCACCTCGACCCGGCCGTGCCTTGGGACATCGCCGCCATCTTCGACCCGTTGGGCAACGCCGTTCACACGGCGCTCAGCTTTCCCGTACTGGGCGAGGACGTGCTGATCACCGGCGCCGGGCCGATCGGCATCATGGCCGCCGCCGTGGCGCGTCATGCCGGAGCGCGGCACGTGGTCATCACCGACGTCAATCCGTACCGCTTGGAGTTGGCTAAGAAAGTAAAGCCTACCCTCGCGCTGGACGTGCGCGAGCAAGGCGTCGCCGCGGCGCAAAAGAAACTCGGCATGCGCGAAGGTTTCGACGTGGGGCTGGAGATGTCGGGCAACCCGGCCGCCTTCCGCGATATGCTGGCCAACATGTGCCACGGCGGCAAGATCGCCATGCTCGGCATCCCCACCGCCGAAATCGCCATCGACTGGACGACGGTGATCTTCAACATGCTCACCATCAAAGGCATCTACGGCCGCGAAATGTACGAAACCTGGTACAAGATGACCGTCATGATCCAGAGCGGCCTGGATATCGACCCGGTCATCACCCACCGCTATCACTACACCGACTTTGAGAAGGGTTTTGCCGCCATGCGCTCGGGAAACTCCGGCAAGGTGGTGTTGACGTGGAAGGACGGGTAGTCAACGAATGTTGACCGCTGGAACCGCCGGTGTTACACTGTCGATAGGGATTGGGACATGACCGCAAAACAGTTTTTCGACTGGCAGACCTCCGGCGGCACGGACGATGTGATGCGGCTGGTCGATTGCCTGGAAAGGGCCGATATCGCCTGGTGCGCCATCGGCGGAGTGGCCGTGAACCATTGGGCGCAAGAGCCGATGGTCACCCAGGACGTTGATTTCGTCGTTGCCGCCGACGCCATCGAGCGCACCGTGTCGCTGTTGGAAGATGCGGGCTTCCGATCCGAGAGATTCGACTGGTCGATCAACTTCCAAGGGCGCTCGAAAGTCAGCCTCCAACTCAGCACCGAGGAGTTCTACCGGGAGTTTCCCTCGCGAGCAGTTCCAGCCGACGTGCATGGCATGCTTCTGCGGGGCAAGATGAAGGCATGGAGCGACTGCCAGCGAAGGCAAAGCAAGCGGATCAAGGATCTTGCCGACGTTGCCCGGCTCGTGGAAGCACATCCGGCGCTTTGGGAGTCTCTGACGGTTTCACGCACCCTACAGAACTGCAATCGCTGATTGGCAAGAGCACGCCAATGCACACGGAGAGCTTCATTCGCCGCGTCCGACTTCCCGTTTCCGCGGAAGAGGCGTTTGCCTGGCACGCCCGGCCCGGCGCGCTCGAACGACTCACCCCTCCCTGGGAAAATGTCCGCGACGTCGCGATCTCCGGCCCGTTTCCGTCTTGGAACCATCTGCACCGATTCGAGCCCGACGGCCCGGACGCCAGTTGGCTTGAAGATCGGATCGAGTATGCCATGCCGGGCGGGGCCTTGGGATCAGCCTTCGGGGCGTCGATAGTAAAGCGGCGGCTGGAGCGGATGTTCCGTTATCGCCACGACACCGCGGCGGCCGATATGACACTGCACGCGAAATACGCCGACCGGCCGCGGTTGACGGTCGGCGTCACGGGCGCTTCGGGGCTGGTCGGCTCGTCGCTGCTGCCGTTTCTCACCACGGGCGGCCACCGCGCCACCGGCATCCCCCGCGCATCAAAGGGGTCGGGGGTGTTTTGCGCGGGGGAGCACCCCGGTGCCCGTTGGGGTATTAGAGGCTTGGGGGGAAAGAAAGCCGCCCCCCGTGTTTAGGCCGGGGTGCCCGTGGCGGGGGGAACACAAG
>Ga0315287_10000935_pt1 | contig 26169 bp, 25 predicted proteins | sample YL17G11_0_MG_FD_205037 | JGI IMG/M metagenome (GOLD analysis project Ga0315287, IMG submission 205037) | Sediment microbial communities from Yellowstone Lake, YNP, Wyoming, USA - YL17G11_0 | ecosystem: Environmental > Aquatic > Freshwater > Lake > Sediment | place: USA: Wyoming | collected... | reverse complement strand
TTGGCTTGTGGCCCCCCCCCCCCCCCCCCCCCCCCTTCACACGTCCTTCCTCCCACTCCCTCACCTGCAGCAGCTTGTGGACCCGCCGCAGCTGGGTCGGGCTGATTCCTGCTTCCAATGAGAGTGGTGAGGTGGAGCCGGAGGACCTGAGAGAGGACAGGGGGGCGGTAAGAGGGCGGGGCAGGATGAAAAAAAGACGGGGCAGGCAGGCGAGCGGTCCACCACCACGACTAAATAAAAAAAACGCTCACCCTTTGGCCTCCTCGCGCCCGGCCTGGAACGCCATGGCACGCCTCGACCGGTCCACCAGCGATTCAGGGTGACTTTTCATGCTCAGATCGTGGGATGCGCGGGTGGTTGGCGGATGTCGGGTGCAGGGAGCGTGCCTCTGAAAGGGCCAGAGAGTTCGCGTTCAACGGCCGCCTCTCTCGCTGCTTCTCTGCTTTTTTCCGCGCTGATGCGCCCGCACGGTTGCAACCGTGCCGCTCGCCCGCAGCGGGGGTTGCTCACAATCGCGCTGGTGGAAGGTGCGTGCGCGGTGCTGGGCCGCGCGGAATGCGCGGCCTCCTCTGGTCCAATTTGAGCCGTTTTTTTTTTTTTTGTCTTCCCTGTTATGGCCTGCGTCGACTCACCTGGGGCTTCATATTCACAGGTGGAGTGGAGTCATCCCCTGGCCGGCGCGCCGAGTCTACGTCCCCCTTCCTTTTCGCGAGCTCAATCACACAGTTATTCTTACAGACAATGAGGGGTGCTGGGGCTTGTTTTGGAGGTTGGGAAAGGAGAGCGGAGCGGGGCACGCGTTTTTTTTTTTTTTTTTTTTTTTTTTTTTTTTTTTTTTTTTGTGGGTGGGGCAAGTCCCCCGCTCTGTCCCTTCCGCAGCGTGCGAGGAGAGAAGAGAGAGCGGCCGCCGCGCCACCACCACATACATGCACCAAGGGAGAGGATGGGGCAATCACTTTACCAGGCACACTGTGCCTTATGGAGGCGCTGTCTCTCCACGCACGGTATGAAAAAATCTTATTCGAGAGAAAAGAGGGGCCTCGTCTTGGGTCTCCACCACCAGGCGCGCGCGCGCGCGCGCGCGCGCGGGCGGGCGTTGGGGTTGGAAGAATGGAGGGGCGCGCCCACCCCACCCCACGCCCACCCACCCACCCACACTCACACGCCCCCCTTCAAAAACCGTACACATCGTACGCGCCCTCAAACAGGGAGGCGACCGTGCCGAACCCGCCCGCGTCCGCCTGCTGCGCCTGGCGGGCCCGGTCCTGGTGGCGCTCCACCGTCGTTTGCAGCAGGCTCTTCTTCTTCTTCTTGGGGGCCACGCCGCCGCCGCCGCCGCCGCCGCCGCCGGCTGGCGTGGCCTGCTGAAAGATGCTGGCCTTGTGGGCGGGCGGGAAAGGAGGCGGGGCGGGGCGCTGGGCGGCCGGCACGGTGGCGGGCGCCGCCGCGGCGGCTAGCTTGAAGAAGGAGGCGCCACCGATTTCAGCCCAGGCGGGGGGCGCGCCAAGACCCCCACCCCCACCGCCGCGCGCCTTTTTGCCGCTCCCCGCGCCGCCCCCACCCCCACCCCCGCCACCGCCCGCCACCTTGGTCATCGCCGCGCCCGCCCGCTTCTGGGCCCGGATGGCGACCGCCGCGTCCGCCTTCAGGCGGGCCAGCTCGGCGGCCGCAGCGCCGGCTGCCCGGTCCGCTGCGGCGGTCAGGGCGCGCTCCGCCTCCAGGGCAGCCGCCGCCTTGGCCTGGGCGGCCGCCAGGGCGGCCGCCAGGGCGGTCGCGCCGGCCGCTTGTTCCTTGGCCACCGCCGCCGCGACCGCCGCCGCGCCCGCCGCCCGCTCCGCTTCCACCGCCGCCGCCTGGTCGGCCGCGGCTTTGGCCGCGTCCGCCGCCTTCACCGTGGCCAGCTGCTCGGACGCCTCCCGCACCATCGCCGCCAGCTCGGTGGCCAGGCTGTTGGCGCGCGCCTTTTGCGCGGCCGCAGCGGCCTCGGCCCTGACCCGCGCGGCGTCGCCCGCCTCGACCGCCTCCAGCGCGCGCGCCTTGTCTTCAGCCAGGGCGGCCTTCTCGCCCTCCAGGGCCGCGGCGTGGGCGGTGGCGGCCTCCAGGCCGGCCAGGCCGGTATTCTGCAAACAGGGCAGAGGGAATAAGAGAGGAGGTGTGAGCCAGGAGAGCGGGCGCGCACGCGCACGCTCACCCCCAACCCCCCCTCTCCATCCCATCCCATCCTCTCTCCTCTTTTTCTCACCTTGTCCTCCTCCAATGCAGCCAGCGTCGCCTTGCCAGCCGCCGCCTCCGCCTCCGCCGCGGCCGCCCGTTCCCCAGCCTCCGCCAATGCTACCTCCACCTCAGCCAGCTTGGCCGCCGCCGCGGCCGCCTGGGCGCGGGCGGCCGCCGCCTCCGCGGCCGCGGCCGCGCCTGCTGTCTTTGCCTGGCCCAGCGCGGCCGTCAGGCGGGCCCGCCCTTCCTCGGCCTGCCCGTTTAAGCCGGCCACCTCAGCCTCAAAGCCCCGCATTTTAGCGTCGACCGCCCCCGCCAGGCGGGTCTCCAGCCCCTTGCACGCCGCCGCGTCCGCAGTGGCCAGGCACGCCAGGGCCGCCGTCTTGCCGAGCTCGCGCTCCAACTCCTCGGCCTTGGACGCCAGGCGCGCGATCTCCAGGGCCGCGCTGGCCGCCTGGGCCTGGGCCGCGGTGCGGACCTCAACCTCGGCCGCCAGCTGGGCGGCCAGGGCGGCCCGGGCGGCTCCCATGGCGGCGGCCTTGCCGGACTGGAGGGGGTGGATGGGGGGGGGGGGAGAAAAAGGCGAGAGAAAAAGAGGGATGAGGGGGGGAGAGAGAGCTTTTGCTACGCGCGCAGCACCACACACTCTCATCAACCCCGCCGCACCATCTCTTTCAGGGCCTCCAAAGTTTGCTGCTTCTCGAGGGCAAAGCCGGCTGGGGAACGAGGGTGGGGGGGAACGAGGGTGGGAGACAGGGGTGAGAGAGAGAGAGACAGAGCGCTCGCTGGAGAGAAAAGGGGTGGTTGTTCGCCGTGGGAGCGTGCAGAGGGCACCCGTTTCAATCTCGGACCCACCCGCACCGCTTGCGTTACATACGCAAGCACGGTCGAGGGCAGGTTTGGCGGGCGACGAGAGGCGGGGCGAGGGGCGTTGGGCGTGCGGGTGTGTTTTGCACGACCCCCCCAGGGATTTTTATTTTCTCTCCCTCTTCACACACCCGTCAGGCTCTTCATGGCGCCGATGTCGCCGGCCGCGGACGCGCCGACGGCCAGGGCGGACAAGGGGTCGCCGCCGCCGCCGTTGGGCGGGGCGAGCGTCATGGTGGGTTGTGGGATTGGGGGTGTTGTGTCGAGTTGTGCGAGGGGGGGCTGGGTCGAAAGGTGGAGTGAGCTGGTAGTGAGAGAGAAAGAGAAAGCAGGTTCATTTTCGTCTCATCCCGCAGCGCCCGTCCCCACGCACACAGGCGTGGCACACGCACACGCACTCGCGTACACCCTCCACACATAGCCTCCACCCCCCCGTCTCTCATCACCGCCGTTCCAGATCGCGTGAGGCCTCTCCCGTGCGTGTGTGTGGACTCAATCCCCTCTCCTCTTCTCGCCGCTGCTCTCTCTTTTCCTCTCGATGACGGAGGCCAAGCGGGGCCGCCCCTCCCCAGCCGACGTGGCGGCCGGTGCTTTGGTCCTGAAGAAAGCCCGGGCGGAGGATGCGGGCGGGGCGATGGTGGCCCGGACGACAAAGGAGGTAAGAAAAGAGGAGAGCGGCGGCGGGCGGCGGCGGCGGCGAGCGGCGAGAAGAGGGTTCTGCGCGCCGCCCGGGCCCGCACCGCCGCCGCGCCCTCACTCCTGGGCGCGGCGCATGAAATGGCGGATATAGCACACATGCAGGGTGATGGAGATGCAATAGCGTGTCCCCCGCCCCCCCTCAATTCTCTCCCCCCCCCCCCCCCCCACACACACACACACAAAACAGGGCATCCCTCGGACCTCCTCGCTGCCCGCGCCGACCATGCTCCTCTCCGGCCACGCCGGCCCCGTCTACGGCCTGGCCTTCAGCCCTGACGGGTCCACCCTAGCCTCCGCCTCGGGCGACCGGTCCATCTTCCTCTGGTCGGTCGGGCCGGGCGGGTGCGAGAATGAGGCGGTGCTGGGCGGGCACCGCAACGCCGCGCTCGACGTCGCGTGGGCCTGCGCCGGCGACCGCCTCGCCTCCGCGTCCGCCGACGCGTCCGTCCGGGCGTGGGACCCCCTGACGGGGACCCAGGTCAAGCGGTGGGGCGGGCACGGCGGCATCGTCAACGCGGTGAGCGCGGCGGCGGCCCTGCCCCTGGTCGTGTCCGGGTCTGACGACGGGACCGCGCGCGTGTGGGACCTGCGCTCCAAGCGGGCGGCGGCCACCCTGGCCGCGCCCGCCTCCGCCGCCTCCGCCGCCGCCTGCCCCGTCCTGGCCGTAGCCATGAGCCGGGAGGGCGACACCGTCTTCTCGGCGGGCGTGGCCAATGCGGTCACCGCCTGGGACCTGCGGGCGCCGGGCGAGCCGGCCTTCTCGCTGGCCGGCCACGCGGACTCGGTCACCGGCCTGGCCCTCAACCCGGCGGGCACGCACCTGCTGTCCAACGCCATGGACAACACGCTGCGGGCGTGGGATGTGCGGCCGTTTGCGCCGCCCGAACGGTGCACGGCCGTCTTTGTGGGCCACACGCACTCGGCGGAGAAGGGCCTGCTCCGGGCGGCCTGGTCAGGGGATGGGCGCTGGGTGAGCGGCGGGTCGGCCGACGCGGCCGTCCACGTGTGGGAGGCGTCCTCCGGCGCGCCCGCCTACCGGCTGCCGGGTCACGAGGGCGCCGTGCACGCGGTGGCGTTCCACCCGACCGACCCCGTGCTGGCGAGCGCGGGGGCGGACACCAACATCTTTTTGGGCGAGCTGGCGGAATGAAACGGGGCAGAGGTTTGTGAGCAAGCTGAGGAAAAAAAAAAAAAAAACTCACAATTTCTCGCGCTTCACCTCGTCATCCACGCACACACACACGCGTCCCCGGCGCACTCCACACACACAAGCACACTCCGCACACACACACGCAGCACAGCCATGCAGGGCGGCGGCTCCCCGCCAGCCCCCCCCCCCGGACGCCGCCACCCCCGCCTGCGCTTGAAACCCGCTCTCCCCGTCCTCCCCCCCGGCGCCCTCCGCCCTCCACCCGCCGACCGGGCGCGCGGGGCCTGGACCGTCCTGGCCGCCGCCGCCGCTGCGGAGGCCGCGCGGGCGGTGGATGAAGAGGAGGACGAGGGAGGGGGGGTGGCTGGCGCGTCGCCCGCCGCCGTTTCGTCTCCCCTTCCAGCCCCGGAGGAGGTCGTCGCGGCCGCGCGCGCCCTCTCGGCCCTCTGCAGGCGGGACGCGGCCGCCGCCACCGCCGCCGCGGACGCCGCCGCCGCCAGCCCGGGACTGGACCTGGTGTGTGCGCTGGGGTCTCTGGTCGGCCAGGGCGAGCCCCACGTCGCCGAGTTCCTGCGCACGTGCGTTGCGTTTGGGTGGGTCAGCCGCGGGAGTGAGGACGGGGAGGAGGGCAACGGGTGCGAGTGGGAGGATAAGAAAAGGGAGGCAGGGCCGGGGGAGGCGCCGGTGACGGCGGCGCCATCACCATTGATAGATGTTGTCTTTGAGGCTTCCGTGGAGGGAGTGGTGGCTGTCCAGCCGGAGCAGCGGGCGGTGGCGGAGGAAGAGGACCAGGTGGTGGTCGAGGTCGAGCCCAGCCGCCCGACGCCGGCACAGGTGAGAAAAGCAAAAGGAAGACGGGGCGGGAGAGACACGCCGCAGGCACGCACACATAACTCGTTCTAACACACACACACACCCATTCCAGGGCACGCCGCCCCCTGCCCCTCACGTCGCGGCCGCAGGGGCAACGGCAGTAGCAGGGCCGCTCTCTGCATCTCACCAACCCTCGCCCCCCTCCGCGGCCGCCGCCGCCGCCGCGCGGGCCGCCCTGAGGGCCGCCGCCGTCGCCGCGTCTGCCGCGGCCGCCGCCGCCGCACGGGCTGACGCGGCCGCCTACCCATCCATCGTCCGGGCCCGGGTGCGGGAGGTGGAAGCGTTGCAGGTGGAAGCGGCGGCGGCGGCGGCGGCGGTGGCCGCAGCAGCTGCGGCCTCGACCGCGAAACCGCGGCAGCGCGGTGGCCCGAAGAAGAAAGCGGGGGCCGCCGCGGCGGCGGCCATGGTGGCTGGGGCGGCCGCGGCCGCGCCTTTGCCACCTCCACGGCCACCGCTGGGCGCTGGGGACCTGGCGGAGTTGCTGGTAGGAGAGGTGGCAGTGACAGAGGCGGGGCAGCAGGCGACAACCACGACGCCGCCCCTCGCGACCGCTCTCCTCGCTGTTGGGGACTGAAGAAATGGGGCGCGCCTCCTCTCCTTGTCAGCCATCACTCCGCGGGCCCAAGGTATGGGAGTCCAGCATGAGGGTGACGGGTCCATCGTTGACGAGGTGGACCTATGACGGAAGTAGTACGTGAGCGAGAAAAAAATGTAGTACAACGTGAGCGAGGAAAAAAGACCCCCCCCCCCCCCACGCGCGCAGGCGGCCTCTCAACCTCATCAACCTCCCCTCTTCACTTACCTCCATCATCGCACCAAATACGCCCGTCGCCACCCGACTCTCCGGCTCCACCGTTGCCTTCACCCGCTCCACCAGGCCGTCAAACAGGGCTTGCGCGGCGGGGCCCGGCATGGCCCCGCCGAAATCAGGGCGCGTGCCTTTCCGGACAGACCCAAACAGCGTGAACTGGGAGACCAGGAGGACCGATTTGGAGGCGTCGTTCGCCACTGAGACCGACCAGGGCTTGCCGGTGGCCGGGTCCGGCCACACGCGCGTGCTTAGGATCTTACGCGAGAGCCAGTCGACCTCTTTCGCCGTGTCCCCGTCTGCGCAGCCGACGAGCACGAGAACACCCGGCCCGATTGAACCGACGCGGGCGCCCCCCACGTCCACGGCCGCGCTGGTGACGCGCTGGATGACGGCGCGCATACGAAATGGGGATGCGGTGGGCCTTGCGCTCTCTCTTTTGAGCGGTCCAGCCAGCTAGAAAGCCAGCTAGAAAGCTAGAATGCGAACACCGAGTGCATTCCTGGCTCGCGGTGCACTGCTTCGACTGCGCGCCGCGCCCTTCGTAAAACAAAAACCATGACGACCACCCTCAAAGTTGCCATGGCCTGCGGCGGCTGCGCGGCCGCGGTCACGAAAGTCCTCCTGGCGACCCAGGGCGTGACAGAGGTTCGCGTCGACCTGGACGGGCAGCTCGTCCACGTTGACGGCGACGCGAGCGCCGAGGACCTTGTCGCGGCCGTGAAAGGGTCAGGGAAAGCGGTGGAGTTGGTGGTCACATGAGAGGGCAGAGGGCGGGTGTGTGTCTGCAGATTTGTAATAAAATGAGAGAGCATGCGGGGTGTGTCGTCTCTTCTCGTGTGTCCACGTGCGGCGGCGCCGTGTGTCGGAGCGAAGGCGCCCCCCCAAAACAAAAGGCGCCCCGCCCCGTCCAATCAAAACCAAACACACGCGCGTTTTTGTTTTCGCTCTCGCTTCTCGTCGCGTCGCCCCCGGCCCCCTTCATGCACGCCCGGGCCGCCCGCACCGTCGTGCTCCGTGTCTCCACCACCTGTCCTTGGACGCGCGTCGCACGCGCCCGCTCGGCGGCCCACAGCCAACACCAAACCAGAACGATGGCCGCGACCGGCGCGGCCGCGCCCGCTTCAGCCACCACCGCCGCCGCCCCACCACCGCCGCCCGCCTTGTTCACCCCGCCCGCTAAGCCCGGCGCCCTGTCGGCCCCGCCCCTGGACGGCCCCCCCGCCATCACCGCCCTCATCGCCGACCTGAATACGGCGTACCTCGCCCTCCACAAAGCCTTTGAAGATCAGTTCTGGGCAACTAAAATGGGAAAAGCGGATGGGGACAGCGCCCTGCTCGCCTCGTCCAAGACCGCGATGGAGGCCTTCCTGGCCGATCCAGCCCACCTGGCAGCGGTACAAGCCGCGGCAGCACCCGCGTCTGACACCCCGCCCTCAAATCCGGCCCTATCGGAGCTGGCGGCCGTCACGCCGTCGGCCGCCCAGGCCGCCGCCCTGGACGTGCTCGCCCGCGCGTTTGCTGTCAACCAGCTACCCACGCCCGAGGCAGCCTCCCTGCGGCAGGAGCTGAACACGCTGGAGGCCGAGCTTCAGGATGACCGCAACGGGCTGAAGCTGGGGTACACCCACCCGGAGACTGGCGCCTTTGTGGAGGCGTCGGGCGTCCAGCTGCGCAACCTGATGCGGAACAGCCCGCAGGAGGGCCTGCGCCGCGCGGCCTACGTGGCCCTTCGCTCCATCGGGCCGGCCGTCCTGCCCAAGTTCTGTGAGATCGTCAAGAGGCGGAACGCGCTGGCCGCCCAGGTCGGCGGGGCCGGGTGCAACTTTTATGAGATGAAGCTGCGCGCGTCGGAGGGGATGGGCCTGGGCGAGCTATTCTCCGGCCTGCTCGGCCCCCTGGAAGCCGGCACCCGCCCCACGCGGGACGCGGCCCTGGCGGAGCTGGCCGCGGCCAAGGGCCCCGACGCGGTCAAGCCCTGGAACCGGGGCTTTGTGATGGCGGGCGACTCCGAAAAGGCGCTCGACCCCTACTTCCCCTTTTCCGGCGCGGTCTCCGCCTGGGCGCGCTCCTTTGCTGCGCTAGGCATCGGTTATGCCCGCTCCCTCATGCGCCTGGACCTGCTGGACCGCAAGGGCAAGTACTCGAACGGCTTCTGGTGAGCATTTCATTTTGCGGAGGGATAGAGGACGGGGGGCGGTGGGGGCTGCAAGGTCGAAACCTTCTCACCTCTCATCGTGTCATCTCTCTTACCTCACCAGCCACTGGCCCGTCGCGCCTTACTATGACCCCCTCACGGGCGAGCACACGCCCGCCGAGACCAATTTCACAAGCCTGGCGGACCCGTCGCCCAGCGCCATCGGGTCCGGGCGGGTCGCCTGCACGACGTTGATGCACGAGGGCGGCCACGCCTCGCATTTCGCGAATGTCGTGTCCTACACACCGCTCGCCTCCCAGGAGCGGGCGCCCATGAGCGTAGCTTACGCGGAGACGCAAAGCATGGTGCGTTGATATTAAATGGGAGAAGGAGTCTGTGCCCGGGCCCGGGCCCCACATGCCCCTCCAAGCCGCTCACCTCTCCCCCCCTCTCTCCCCCCTCCAAAAGTTTCTGGACGCCATGGTCGATGACGCGGCCTGGCTGGCTCGCTACGCCCGCAACGCCGCGGGCGAGCCCGTCCCCTGGGCGGTCGTCGAGGCGCACGCCCGGGCAACCCGCCCCTACGCGGTGCTCGGCCTCCGTGCCATGCTGGCGGTCTCCTTTTTTGAGAAGGCGCTGTACGAGCTGCCGGACGAGGAGGTGACGCCTGACAGGGTGGCGTCCCTGGCGGACGAGGTGGAGGCCGCCATCGAGGGGGGGCCCTCCCCCCGCCCGCTCCTGTCCGTGCCCCACATCCTGGCCGACGAGTCGTCCGGCTACTACCAGGGCTACACGCTGGCCGAAATGGCGGTCCACCAGACCCGGGCGGCGCTGCGGGCCCGGTTCGGCCAGCTGGTGGACGACGCGCGGGTTGGGCCGGCCCTGGCCAACGGGTGAGTTTTTTAGTTTGTTGATGGAGAGGGGTGTGTGTGGGGGGGCGTGCGTGCGGGCGGGCGGGCCTCTTCTCTCTCTCTCCCACCACGCGTTTATAATCTCATCTTTTTGCAAATCCCTCAGGTATTGGGCGGCCGGCTGCGCCACCCCCTTCCCGGCCCTGGTGAAGGAAGTGACAGGGGCCGGCCTGTCCGCCGACGCCTGGGTAGCCGAGCTCAACCGCCCGCTCGAAGCCGTGCTAGCCGAGGAGAAGGTGGACTATGAGGCGGGCGTGGCCGCGGGCCCGCGCGTCGCGCCGGGCGCCCCCGTCGACCTGGGCATGCGGGTCCAGCTGGTGCACGGGGACGAACTGATCGCGGACTCCGCCACAGACGGTGGCTTTGTTGGGGCGGACGCAAAATTCAAAGCCTGGCTGGCCGAGGTCGGCGGCGGTCGCGGCAAGGCGGCGGTCGCGTCGGGGTGAAATGAGAGAAGGAGCTTTGCGCTTCAGCATTAGGGCACGGCAGAGGCGCGCCGCCACGTGTGTTTGCGCGCCCCCCCTGGTGGTGAGAGAAAAAAAGCTAATGAGTGGGGTCGGGGCCGGGTGCAAAAGCCACACATTTTTTCCATCCCCCTCCACGCAAATGCCCGCCCCACCACCCACGCGTGCGCGCCTGCGCAGGGCACCTGGCGGCAGCAGGCAGGCGGCGCCTCCTGGTCGCATCGCCCGGCCGCCCCGGGCAGCACCAGGCCCGCCGGCGCCCGGTGAAAGCAGCAATTCGTCCGCTCCTCCACCTCGACCCACTGGTGCCACCGGTGCGAACGGCGCAGTCCCAAACCCGGTCACCGACCCGGCCGCCACCGTCGTCTGGGGCGGGCGTCTCCCCTCCCGCCGCCGCGTCCTCTCTTCCGCCGCCGCGGCGACGGCCATTACGCTCGGAGGGAACCTGGGCGGCGTAACCTCTGCCCTGCTCTCCTCCTCAGAGCGTGCAACCGCGGCCGCCCGGGCGGCTCAGCTGGACGTCATCTTGCCCGTGCGGGGGTCCAAACGGTGCGCGCCGCTGGGCGCGGGATACGAGTTCACATATCCCGCGGCCTGGCTGGCGGACCGGACGGTGGCGGAGCGGCGGGCCGCCGCGGGCGAGCGCGCGCGGTCGCTTGACCCGCCCAGCCTGAGCGCGGGGGTTGGGTCGTCGTCGCCGTCGTCCCCTCCTCTCCCGGACTCGGCATTCGGCCCCCCCGACACTGCCGGCGAGACCAACGTGTCCGTCGTCGTCGCCCCCATCATGGCCGGCTTCACGCTGGCGGCCTCCCTGGGTCCGCCCAGGGAGGGGCTGGAGAAGTATTTGAGGACTGTCATCGCCCCGCCAGGCTCGCCCCGGGAGGCCTTATCCCTGGCCGCCTCCGAGCGCGTGGACGCCAGCGGGACGCCGTACTACACCTGGGAGTACCGGGTCGTCGGCCCGGGCTTTGACCGGACAAACGTGTCGTGCCTGGCGGCGCGGGCGGTGGTGCGGCCGCCGGGGCCGCCATCCCGGGCGGCCCCGCCGAATGCGACGCCCCGCCTGGAGCTGGTCACGCTGAACGCGCAAGCTCCCACGGCGGACTTTGAGCGGGCGGGCGGCAAGCTGCGGGAGGCGTTGCGGGAGGCGGCGACGTCATTTTTGGTGAAGGAGCGGGTTCAGGGTCGGACGGGGTTGTGAGAAATGGATGCAAGGAGATGAAAAAACAGCTACACGTCTCACCCACTCCGGGGCGGCAGTATGTCGGCCGGCTCCGCCGCCCTTTCCCTGCGGGGCGCACCACTGGACTTGGACCGCCGCTGCGCGCACTCGTTGATCTTCCACTCCACTTCTAAAAAGACGATGCCGAGGGCGGGCAGAGTGACAAAAGCCGCCCGGCCAGACGGCCCTAGTGCTGCCCGAAATGTCGGGGACAATCGGTCCGCCGCGCTCAGGAGGATTCCGCCCACGAGGCCGGCGGCCGCGCCCGCGTAGGTGCCGGCCCTGGGTGAGGAGATGAGTGGGCGAGGGTGAGAAGGCGGCGATGAAGGTCACAAACCCTCGCGAAAATGATGAGCAGTTGAAAGCGGGCGAGTCGCCCCCGCGCCGCATTCCTCGCGCGGCCGGACAACCCTCAGCGCACCCGCCCCCGGGCGCCGCAATCAGACATTCACGCACCACAGCGCCTCTCGCACGCAATCTTTTTGTGCGTTGGCGTCGGAGGCGGAGTCCCAGGACATTTTGAGAAGTGAAATGAAGTATAAAGGGGAGGAAGCATGCTTCATTCTCTTCTAAAAAACCAATGACGACCTTCACACACGCCGCCGCAGCGGAGGCCGCCCGCAAAGGGGACGCGGCCACTCTGGCCGCCTCGCTCCCCGACCTCCTTCGCGCCTTGGTGGCTGTGGATGAGGATGAACGGTAAGGGAGAGAGAGGAAATGCCCGCTCTTTTTTCTTCTCACCCCCCTCTTTCTTGCTCGCGCGCTCTCCCCATCCTCCATCGAACATCCTCCATCCTCCATCCAACATCCCATCCATTCCATTCTCCCCCCCTTCCCCCCTTCCACAGTTCCCTCCTCCACCACGCCGCCGCCGCCCCCGTCCCGGACGCCCTCGCCCTGCTGTTGGACAGGGGCGGTGAAGCCGCGGCCGACCTGATCAACAAGCCGGACGACGCCGGGTGGACGCCCCTCCTGGTCGCGGCGGCCGCTGGGCGGGCGCGGGCGGTCGAGATCCTGCTCGCGTCGGGCGCGGACCCTGCCGCCACCACGCCCCAGGGACGGACCGCCCTACATTATGCCGCGTCCAAGGCGGACCCGGCAGTCATCGCCGCCCTCATCGCGGGCGGGTGCGACCCGAACGCGAAGGACAAGCTTGGGGCGACCCCCCTGCACCGGGCCGCGTCGGCCGACCGCCTCGCCGCGGTGCGTGCGCTGCTGGGCGCGGGCGCCAAGCCGGGCGCCAAGGACGCGCACAAGCAGACGCCCCTGGCCGTCGCGTCGGCCGCGGGCGCCCGTGGGCCGGCCCTGGTCCTGGCGTCGTCGGCGGGTGCGGACCTGGAGGCGGAGGACGTGGACGGGGAGACGCCCCTGTCCTTGGCCGCCCCGCATGGGGGGCTGCGCGGGGCGTTGGCGGCGCTGGCCAAGGGGGAGTCTGATTTGGCGGAGCTGCTAGGGGAGGACCGGTGAGGGAGGCAGGAAGGTGGTCTGTGGTTTTCTGATCACATGTTTTTTTTTTCCTCGGCGGCGGCCCGCTTCTCTCTTTGCACACAAAAGCATGTCGCGCTTCGCCAAGGGCAAGCACGTCCTGACGACGGCCCTCCAAGAAGAGGTGGCCCCGCCTGGGCCCGGTCAGGCCATCGTGCGTGCCCTGGGTAGCCGGGGCGGCAACCTGGTAGAGGTGAGACGAGAGAGAAGAAGCGAATTGAGCGCACCTCCTCCCCCTAAAGAAGGGGTGCGCCGCCTCTCTGCACTCGCATCATTCCATTCATCATCCGTCTCTCTCATCATCACGTACTCTCACAGGTCGAACGCCCCGACGGCTCCACCTTCTTCGCGGTCCTCCCTACCCGCTTCCACAAGCGGCTGTGGGTGAAGCGGGGCGGCTACCTGATCATCGACACCCCGGACGGCGAGGCGGCGGGTGGTGGTGGTGGTGGTGGTGGTGGTGGTGGTGGTGGTGGTGGTGGTGGTGGTCGTGGTGGTGGTGGTGGTGGTGGTGGCAGGGAGGATGGCGGCGACGATGACGCCGCTCCGCCGCCTCCGCCGCCTCCACCCTCATCCAAAGGCCCGGGCAAGGTGGCCGGTGTCATTGTGACGGTCCTGTACGACCCGGACGTGCGGCGGTTGAAGGGCATGGCCGGCGTGTGGCCGGCGGAGTTTGGAGAGGCGGAGGGCGTGGCTGGAGGAGAGGCCGAGGCCGAGGTTGAGGTCGAGGATGTTGGTGGTGGCGGTGGTGACGGCCGCGCCACCCCTGCCTCCTCCTCCTCTGATTCTGGCCTACCTCCCTTGGAATCCAACCCCAACCAGCGCCGGTACGAGCACGCGTATAGCGAGGATGACGAGGATTGAATGACTTTTAAAAAATGTTAGAAAAAAAAATAGAGAGCCACACACACACACAAAAATCACGAGCTTGCATTGTATGGCGGCAGCCCCCACGCCTCCGGCACCCACTCCCCCAGCGAGGAAATCGTGAGGTCCGCCATTTTGGCCGCCGCCTCCCGCTCGATCTCCGGCAGGTGGCGGGCGTCGGGCACAAATACGACCGCCATCCCGGCCGCCCGGGCCGCAAGCACGCCCGCGGGCGCGTCTTCGAAGACGAGGACCCGGGCCGGGTCCACTGCCGCTGCCGCCGCCCCGGCCGCCCACCTCCCGGCCGCCGTCAAGAAGATTTCCGGGTGGGGCTTGCCGTGCGTGACCTGGCAACCCGTTACGACGTGGTCGAAGTCGGCGAAGAAGGATGCGTGTGGTGATGTCTTGAGCTGGAAGTGGCGGGCGTGGGAGGACGTCGCGACCGCGGCTGGCAGCCCGACCGCGCGCAGATGGGAAACCAGCTTCACAGCTCCCGGCATGATCTTCGCCTTGGGGAAGAGGTCTGCCAAGAGCGCGTCCCTTTGGGCCAACAACTCCGCTGGGCTGAGCGGCAGGGGCGGGTCGAACGAGGCGATCAGCCAGGCAGCCGCGTCGACCGACGTTTTGCCCATCATCTGTGCCTTTTTCTCGCGCGTGAACTCGTGGCCGTACTGCGCGAGCACGGCCGACTGGGCGACCGTGTACAAGGTCTCCGTATCCAATAAGAGGCCGTCCATGTCAAACAAAACGTGGGTGATGGGGCGCGGGCCGGCCGGGGGCGGTGGTTGCGCGGCTTGGGCGGACGCGGACGCCATGACGGACGTCGCGGTGTGAGCTCGCCCGCGCACCACACGCTGGGGACGCACCCGACTCTGCAATAGCCTGGTGGTCGCCGTGGTGGGTGTTGAGATGCACGGCGTACGCGGGAGTAAAGAAGGAGTCGAGCGAATCTGGATATGCTAGCTAGAGCTAGCCGCTGCTCATTTTTTTCTTTTTCTTTTCTTCACGCACGGCGCTTGGGGTAGTGGCCGACTAGGCGCCCAGGTTGACGTGCTCTGACGTACCTTGACATTTCACATCTGACCTGCAAGAGGTCAAAAGCAGAATGCTCCCGCCGACCGCCCTCAACCCCGCATTCCCGTTTGCCACGCCATCCATCTTTGCCTCCACCTCTGCAGCCGCCGCCGCCGCCGGCGCAGTTAACTTAGGCCAGGGCTTCCCGGAGGATGACGGCCCGGACGCCGTGAAAGCCGCGGCAGCGTCCGCCCTGCTTAATAGCCCGCAGCAGTACGCACACCCGGTGGGCCTGCCTGCGTTGCGGGCCGCCCTCGCGTCGCACGAGGCGGGCTTTTTGGGCAAGGGCGCCGCGGTCCTGGACCCGGACATGCAGGTCCTCATCACGGCGGGCGCCACGGAAGCCCTGGCCGCCTGCATCCTCTCCCTTGTCTGCCCGGGCGACGAGGTTGTCCTGGTGGACCCGGCGTACGATAGCTATGCGCCGATGGTGCGGGCGGCGGGCGGGCTGCCCATCCCGCTGCGCCTGGTGGTTCCGCCGCAGGGGGGTGGTGGCGGTGATGGCGGTGCCGCCGCCGCTGCCGCCTGGTCCTTACCCCCCCACCCCACCCTCTCCGCACTCTTCAAGCCGGGCGTCACTAAACTCCTCATCCTCAACACGCCCCACAACCCGACGGGGCACGTGTTCGGGCGGGCAGAGCTGGCCGCCCTGGCCGGGCAGGTGCTGAGGTGCAGGGCGGGCGTGGCGGGCACACAGTGCGTGGCCGTCTGCGACGAGGTCTACGCGGCGCTGACACTCCCACCGTACGCGCATACGTCGCTGGCATCCCTCCCCTCCATGAGCGACGCCTGCCTGCGCATCGGCAGCGCAGGGAAAACCTTTTCGCTGACCGGGTGGAAGGTTGGCTGGGTGACTGGGCCTGCGCCCCTCATCGCCGCCGTCGCGGGCGCCCATCAGTTTTTGACTTTCAGCGTGCCCGGGTGCCTGCAGGCAGGGGTCGCATACGGCCTGACACACTGCCGGGACTTCATCGCCGGCCTGGGCGCGGAGCTGGCGGCTAAGCGGGCGCGCCTGGCGCCCGCGCTGGGACACGCCGGGTTTCGGGTGCTTCCCTCAGAGGCGACGTATTTCCTTACAGCGGACGCGGCCGCCCTCATGCAGCCCGGCGAGGCGGACACGGCCTTCTGCGAGCGCCTGGTGCGGGAGGCCGGCGTGGCCGCCATCCCGCTCTCCCCATTTTACAGCGCCGCCCCGGCGTCCGAGCGCGAGGCGGCCGCCTGGGCGGCGCGCGGGGTGGACACTCTCCAACCCCGCCCGCCTTCCTCGCTCGTCAGGTTTTGCTTTGCGAAGAAGGACGGGACCCTGGATGAGGCGGCGAGGCGGCTGACGGCGTACTTTGCGGGTGGTGGTGGTGGAGGGGCGTGAGATGGCGTGTAGATGAAACAAAAAGATTTTGAACGAAAAACGAAACTTGCCATGCCTCCCTTTTCCTCTTCCGATTATGTGGGAGGTGGTGGTGGGGCAGGCGCCGCCGCCGCACCTCCATCCTCCGCCAGCGCGGCCAGCGCCCCGCCCCCAACGTGTCCGGAATTGCCGGGCGTCCCGCTCCGCCGCCGCCCGCCGCCCGGCCGGCCCGCCCCGGAGGTCGGAGAGGGCAGGCCCCGCCCGGGCGTCAGGTCCAGCCCACCCACCCCACCCCAAGGCGACCCCCCCCCCGCCGCCGTGCTTGCCCGCCGGGACATGCACGTCTCGGCCCGCACCAGGCGGACCGCGCGCTCCTCGCTCGGCGCGTACGGGTTGATCGTCGTCATCGTCCGGGTCAGCGTGTCCGCCCGCCGCAGCATGGAAGCCCCGCCGGGCGTGGTCATGAGCGTGGGTGCAGCGGCGGCGGCGCCCGCGGAGGATGGGCGGGACGGGCGGGCTGAGAACGCGCCCCCCAACCAGGAGGACCGGACGGGGCCGCCCGGCAGCCCCCCCCCCACGCCATCTCCCTCCCGCCGGGGCGTCACCATCATGCTCTGGTAGGACGCCGGCACGGACACCATGGACTTGGTGTGGCAGATGGAGGGCGCGTACCCGCCCTTCCCCATGGGGTCAGGCGGCACAAACTCGCGGTACTGGTAATACGAGGCGACCGGCCAGATGAAGATGGCCGCGTTGACAGCCGCCAGGCCGGCGAGCAAGGCATAATACCGGTCCAGCCGGCCCTCACCCGACGGCCCGGACCCGGGCATCCAGTCGGTGTGGGCCGAGACGGCGCCCACCAGGCCGGCGGCTATGTAGGAGGCGACGCCATAGTTGACGAGTTCCAGGGAGGACGCGAGCGACCGCATCCGTTCGGGCGCCTGCTGGTAGAAAAACTCGATGGCGCCGATGAAGAAAAACTCCGACACGCCCAAGGCCGCGACCTGAGGGATGAGCCACAGCACGCTGATGCTGTGGGACGCCGCGCCATCCCGCTCCCGCGCGATTTTCGTGCCTTGCCTCCACGCCTCGATGGCGGACGCAATCCCCATCGCCACGCTCATAATGACCTGGGAAGCCGCGCACCGTTGCAGGGTGGTGGGCGCCCAGCCCCGGACCTCCAGCGCCGGCCGCACCGCCCTGTCCCACAGCGGGACCAGGAACAGGATGGTGATGGTCGAGAAAATGGTCACCGAGGCGGCGGGCATCACGAACCCGCTGCGGCCAAAAATTGCCCGGTCGCACAGCTCCGCCTGCTGCACAATGATCGTCCCCAGCTGGGCGTAGCACAGGTTCCACACCAGCCAGGTCAGCAGGACGGGCAGAAGGCGGGCGATCTGTTTGGTCTCCTCGACCTGGGTGACGGAGACAAAGGCCGTGGGGCGGGGTTCGTGGGGCAGGGGCCAGGAGGCGCCCGGCGGGACGAGCGCCGCCCGGTCGAGCGGGGCCAGGGTGGGCGTGTGCGCAAGGGGCGGCGGCATGAAAGCGCCCTCTTGCTCCCCATCGCTGGACGAGTAATTCTCCTCGTACAGGTCCAGCGGGTCGGCCGGGAGGGGCAGGCGCCGCTTCCTGAAGGCCAGCCAACACACCCGGGCGATGCGTTTGAGGGGCGCCTCGCCCGGCGGGATGAGGCGGTATCCCCGCCACCCGGCCACAAAGGCGGTCAGGGCCGCCAGCGCGATGGCGGTCGGCAGGGCGAAGCCCAGCGTCCAGGACACGGACGTCTGCACCCACACCAGCAGCGTGGCCGCCAGCAGGGCGCCCACGTTGATGAAAAAGTAGTACCACCCGAAGAAGCGCTCCTTGTCATTGACCGGCTTGCCCGTGGCCGGGTCGAAATCGTCAAACTGGTCCGCGCCCAGCGGGCTGACGTTGGGCTTGATGCCGCCAAAGGCGAGCGCGATGCACGCTTCTGCAGCCAGGAACAGGGCGACGTCGACCGCGTGCGAGGTGGCCGTCGCGGCGACGGCGGCGGAGATGGTGAGAAGCATGAGGCCCGCGCACGCGAGGCCGGCCGAAAAGAGGACGGTCTTGCCGCGGCCCAGGATCGCGTCCGCCAGGTGCCCGCCCAGGAGGACCGTCAGGTAGGATGTGCCGTTGATCATGGAGGCGATCATGGCGGCCTGGTTCTTGGGGCGCTCCAGGACGGAGTTGAGGTAGACGACCTAATAAAAAGGAGAGATGAGAGATGGGAGATGGGGATGAGGATTTGGATTGGACGCGAGGGCGCATGCGGTGAGTTGGGCTGGTTTTTCTCTCTCCCGTCCGATTCTGGCACCTTCCATCCCCTCCCCACCCATCCGACCCACTCACCAGGTTGGCCTGGACAGAGAATACGCTGCGGGTGTGCGAGGGGAAGGGATTTGATGATGTAAAGGGGTGCGAGCGGGGGGGGAGGGCGCACGTGCTCCATGAGTGGTGCGCGTTTTTTTCTTTTTTTTCTGTCCCGCTCTTCGGCATGTTCTTTGCTCTTCTCCGCCCTCCCACACATTCTCCGCACCCTCCCAGCCCACTCACGTGATGTTTGCGCTGATTTCTGTGCCCAGAATCATGGGCGCGGACAGCCAGGGCGAGCGGCGGTGGCGGCGAGAGGAGGCGGCTTCCGCGTCGGCCGCGGACGTGTGGCAATTGGAGCGCCCGCTGCCGAGGCGCCGGGGTGGAAGGGGAGGGAGAGGGGCGCCGGACTTTGCACCAGCAGTAGCATCTCCTCCTTCTCCTTGTCCACCAGGTTTGGCATCCTGGTAGACGGTGGACGCAAAGGGCGAGGTGATGGAGGCGCGCTGGAGGGCGCCGGCAGGCGGGGCGGCCGGTGCAGGCGGCGCGGGCGCGGGGGCGCCGGCCGCGCCGGCCGTGCGGGCGGGGCGATCGGCGTCGTCGCCGGCGGCCATGGGCAAGAGGAGTGTGAAAGCGTGCGCGAGGGGGCACGCCCCCGCTGTAAAGGAAGGGCCACAGGCACTTGGAAGAGTGGGCTTGGCGTCAGCTCTTGCTCTCTTTCAACCTCCTCGTCATTCACATTCAACCTCCTCGTCATTCACATTCATCGCCTCTCTCTTCATTTTCACGCCCACACACCGGTCTCTCTCATGCAGATGTTGGATATGCTCCTCTCTTCTCTCTCGTACACGCCCCCCACACCCCCCCCTACACACGCACAAAGATAGCCAAACCACACGGGGAAACACGCGTCAAAAAAACGCGCAACTTTTATCTCTCCATCCACCCCCAAAACCTCGAAACCCCACGCTAAACGCGCGAGGCGCGGCCCGCCGACCACACGCCTCTTCCCTTCTCTCTCCTCTCCTTTCCCATTCACCGCAGCGATGCCAGGGCCGCCCGGGACGTCCGCACCTCGCCGGACGCGGACACGGAGACGCCCCGCATCTTCTCGGCCAGCCGCGCCGCGCGCGCCGCGTCGGCGGCCGCCTCCGCATTTTCGGCGCCGCCGCCGCCGCCGCCCTGGGCGGCCGCCGCCTTTGGCTGCAGGGCGGCCTGCTGGGCCAGGGTGGAGTGGATGGACGCAAACTTGCGCTGCAGGCGCTCCACCTGGGCGAGCTCCGACTCCAGGGAGCGCAGGCGCCCCTCCAGCGCGGCCCGCACCGCGCCCACGTCAAACACGGTGTCCAGGTCCTCGTACGCCGCCTCCAGCTCCTCCCGCAGGCGGGCGGGGAAGGCGTCCAGCAGGGGCATGAGGAAGAAGCAGTTGAACTTGAGCTCGACCGCCTGGACGACGTGGTCCCGGATGCCCTCAAAGATCTGGCAGACCAGGGCGGCCACGATCTCCTCGCTCACCGCGCCCAGCTGGCGGTTCCACAGCGTGGACTCCAGCAGGTCGGCCACCGTGCCGCCGGCGAGGGAGGCGGCGTCGTCGCCGCGGCGGGCGAGGGCGGTGGAGGAGGAGGCGTTGTTGTGGTGGCCGGAAGTGCCGGCCGCACCACCCGGCCCGCCCCCACCAACCGGCCGGCCCAGCACGCCGCGCAGCCCCCCTCCCTTCTTGCCCCCGCTCCCGCCGCCCGTGTGCAGGGACCAGGTCACGTACCGGGTGGTGGACAGCAGGTCCTCCAGGCACCGGGCCCGACACCCCTTTTCCGCGGCGTCGATGAATGCGTGGTAGGCCGCGCCCACGCGCTGTAAAAACAAGTCGTGCCCAGCGGGGTCGGCCCCGCCGTCCTCTTTAGCCAGCAGGTGCATCGCGATCGGCAGCATGCGGCGCAGGACGTGCGCGAACCGGAAGCCCAGCTGGTGGATGACCGGCTCCAGGGCGTCCCGGGCCTTGGACACCGCGATCACGCAGGCCGTGCGCGTGTAGTTGACGCCGTCGTGGAAGTCGTCGACGCCGCACGCGTTGACAATCTCCTCGCGCGCAATGTCCGGGCAGGGCACGCCGCCGACGGCCGCCCGGAATTCGGCCATGGCCCGGTGGTACTGGGCCCCGCCGTACAGGCGCATGTGGGCGTTGGGCAGGCCGGGCGGGGCCGCCAGGGCGCGCCCGTCACCGCCCACAAAGGCCCCGCCCCGCATGTGCTCGTCCGCAAGCGTCTCGCCAAACCGGTCGGGCGGGGCGGCGACCGTGCCCTTGAGCAGCAGGGCCAGCTTGCCCAGGAAGCCCTCCCGCAGGGCCCGCCCCTTCTCCTTGAGCTTGTCCGGGTGCAGGTCGGCCAGCTCGTCCTGGGTGGCCTCCAGGCGGCGGGCGGCGATGCGGTACTCCCGCTCCAGCAGGGGGACGATGGAGGGGACGGATTCGAGGTAGCGGCGCTGGAGCAGCTGCTCCAGGAAGCGGCGCAGCTGGGTGACGCCCGTCCGGGCGCGCTCGCCCCGGTCCAGGCGGCGGTCCAGGCGGCGCTCCAGTTCGGCGACGTCGGCGGCCTCCCGCTCGGCGACGGCCGCCCGGAAGTGCTCGTTGGACCTGAAGACCGCGTCCTTGCCATTGCCGACCCGGCCCGAGGGGACAGAGCTAGGAATGGAGGGAAAGGTTGGGAGAAAGAGAAAGAGCGAGACAGTGAGAAGGGGCGCAGGCCCCCGTGCTGGGGCTCGGCGGGGCCCTAGGTGGGGCGGGAAGGGTGGTGGTGGCCACTCGCGCGCGCGCGCGTGCGCAGCCAGGTTGTTTTCTCTCCCCCCACATCTCCATCACTCAACATCACTCACGTGAAAAAGGGGCACCCGCCCAGCATGCCCGTCTCCAGCAGGCGGGCCGGCGGGCGCAGGAAGAGCTCCACATCCTCGCCCCGCGCGAACTGGGGCAGGCGGGTGTCGAGCTTGGTGGAGACTATGGCGGTGCGGGCCAGGTGGGGGTCGACCTGCATGACCAGGCGCCGGGTGGTGGCGTTGGACCAGTCATTCGTGTCCTCTAAGCACAGGATGATGTACTCCCGCTGCTCCATCTTGGCGCGGACCATGGCCTCAACGGACCGGGAGGAGGCTTGCAGCGCGTGGTTGCGCCGCCCGGGCGCGGCGGAGATGAGCCCCGGCGTGTCGATGATCGTCAGGTTGGGGCAGTACTTGTACTCCACGCGCACCACGATCTCCTTCGCCCAGAACTGTTGGTCCCGCTCCAAGCGCGCGTTCTCCAGTTCGATGTACTCCTGGTAAGAAAGAGAGAACAGAGGTGTGTGTGTGTGTGTGCGCGTGTGTGTGTGTGTGTGTGAGCGAGAGAGAGATAAAATACGGAAGTTGTTGGTGCGTTCTTTCCTCCCCTGTCTCTCTCTCACCTGCAGCTCCTCCAGCGACAGTTCCGCCTCGCCCGCGTCCTCAGTGACCAGGAAGCAGACGGGCTGCACGCAGCCAGAATTGTACTTCATGTGCAGGGTGATGGGGCGCCGGGTCTTGGTACCGCCGCCGACGTGGTTGAACTGGAAGCCCATGAGTGCCTCGACGAGCGCTTTGGAGAGAGTGGAGGGAAGAGGGCAGTGAGAGCGTGCGGCGGGCAGGAAAGAGAGAGAAAGCCCCGCTCCTCAACCACCGCCTCTCCCCCTTGTTCCTCCCCGAAGTTCCACGCCGCTGTATGCACAGTGTTTGGCAGGGATCTGCTCTGACGGGCGACGGGACCGGGCGGGCGGCGGACGAAGCAGGGGCGCGCGCCCCTGCTCTCACAAGAGAGAGCGACGCGTCGCGACGCAGAATGCGCGCAAGCGGCAAAGCCCCGCACCGCGCGCCTCCTGCCGCCGCCCCACCCCCACCCCGCCCACCTCCCACCCCCCCTTCATGGACGCGAGTAGTTGCGTCACGCTCTGAGTGGGTGAACAGCCTGCCACACCAACCCCTGGTGCCACACGAATGCCCTCCCCGCCCGGGACAGGAACACTCCGTCGCCAAGGTTTCTCCTCGCTGCGCCAGTTCTCACTCACCGCTCTTGCCGTCCGTCTGGTGGCCGACCACCAGGATGGCGGGTGCGTCGAACGGTTTCTGGAAGTCCTGGGCCAGGGAGTGCAGGTCATTGTAGGCCTCGTACAGGCGCTCATTGCCGGCGCGGAAGGCGTTGACAGACCGGTCCGGGGAGGGCATGTCCGATGCGGCGAGCCCTGACCGGCGCGACCGGCGCACCGACGGCGGCGTGCGGGCGCCGCCGTCCTCGGGCCCGGCGTCCTCGGGGGGAGGGGGGGCGCCTGAGGAGCGGACGCCCTGGCCGGAAAGCCAGGCGGACATGGTGTATGGGAGGGGGAGAGGGTGGAGAGGAGTGGCAGAGAGAAATGTGGCAATAAGCATGCAGACCCGCTGCTCTCTCTCAACCACACACGGTGAGAGCGTGCCGCCCCGCCTGCCACCACAGCCCCACACACGCACGTCACGTCCACCTCACACACACCCAGCTGCTGTTTCGCAATACGCTGCGTGTTCACAACAACGCACGCAACTCTCTCAGTTCACACTCTCACACCCCACCCCCCTCCTCTCCTTCTCCATCCATCCATCCATCATGTCATTTCGCGCACCCGGCCGCCTTGAGCTGGCCCATCAGGGACGCCATCTCCACCGCCGTCACCGCCGCCTCGAAGCCCTTGTTCCCCACCTTGCCGCCCGCCCGGTCCAGGGCCTGCTCCATTGTGTCGGTCGTCAGGACGCCGAAGACGACGGGCACCCCCGTAGCGGCCGACGCGCTCAGCAGGCCGCCCGTCGCGGCGTTGCAGACGGCCTCGTAGTGCGTGGTGGCGCCCCGGACGACGGCGCCGATGGCGACGACGGCGGCGTAGGTGCCGGAGGCCGCCATGGACTGGGCTACGAGCGGGAGCTCAAAGGAGCCGGGCACCCAGACGACCTGTGTGAAGAGGAAAAAAAGAGAAAGGTGGGTGAAATAATTGCAAGTGCTTGGATTGGGTGACACCTTTTTTAAGGGTTTTTATTGTGCGTGTGCGTCGGTTGGTGCACTCCAAACGGACCACGCACACGGCGACAAGGGACCCCCCCCCCCCCCTTCTACCCCCCTCTCCCTCCCCTCAAGCCCAGCAACTCACGTCCACCGCCTCCCCGCCCGCGCCGTGGCGGGCGAACCCATCCAGCGCGCCCGCGAGCAGGGGGCGGGTGACCAGGTCGTTGAAGCGGGCGACCGCGATGGCAAAGCGCGGGGAGCCCGCGCCGGGGCCCGCGTCCAGGGCGCCCACGAAGGTGCGCGGGGTGGTGTGGGTGGTGGAGGGGGTGGCGGAGGGGGGGGCGGGGCCGCGGCGGACTGTGTGTGGAAGGGGGTAGGGGTTGATGAGAGAAGAGGGTGTTGTTGCGCCGCGCCCCCACGGCCCCTGTGCACGCCTTCATCCCCTGCCAACTGTGGACTCGCAGGACGCGCCGTCCTCTCCCCTCATCGGCCCCTGCTCAAAATGTACCGGCAGCCACGCGCGGGGTGAGCCGGGGGGCCGGCCCGCATGTGGCGGCGGCCGCCAGTGCTAGACCGGCCGGCGGCCGGGTGGAAGGGGCGAGGGCGGCACGCATGGTGTGTGAGTGTGTGGCTGTGCTATGCAAGATGGCGTGGGGTGGCCCAGGGACTGAAATGAGCAGCAAGGGAGGGTTGTGTCGTCGTCTCGTCGAAACTAGAGAAATGATGACAGGCCGACACCTTCACGTCCCACTAACAAATTCAGGAATATATTAGGCTGTGCCCTACGCCGCCTGTTTTCCCCGCCGCGCGCCCCCGCCCCCAACTCTCCTCCCACTTGGACGTGTGCCGGGGACTTCGCATCCTCCTCGCGGCTGCAAACTAACGCAGGCCGCCCCACTCCTTGAGGCTCAAAAAGAAAAGAGATGGCGGGTCCTAACACCTCCGCCGCCGCGGCACCTCTCGCCCCTGCAACCTCCTCCTCGCCAGCCGCCTGCTGCCCGCCGACCTCCACCGCCGAGCTCATGGCCCGCGCCGCCGCCGCCGCCGACCCGACCAAGATTCAGGATGACCAGGCGGCCTGCACCTACAAAGGCCTACTGCGGGAGTCCGTGCGCCTGCACCCAGAGCTGGCGCCCTCGTTCAGCGCCATGGCGGGCGCGTCCTCGAAAGGCGACCTCATCGACCCGGCCCGCCTGCGCTTCGTCCGCCGCGTCGGCTCCGGCGCCTTTGCCAAGGTCGACATTTGCGAGCTGTCCACCCCCGGCAAGCAAGGGAAGAGCATGGTCGCCGTCAAGCGCCTCATCCCGGGCGTGCACAGGCTGTCTGCAGTCGACCTGGCAGTGGAAGCCCGCCTCCTGCGCTCCATCACGCACCCTTACATCACCGCCTTCATCGGGGTCGGCGTGGACGGCAAGGGCGCGGGCTTTCTCGTGGAGGAGTACGTGGGCGGCGGGACGCTGAACCGGATGGTGACCCGCCAGATGCAGAAACCGCACAAATGCATCTTCACGCACGTGGAGGCGGCTGCCTGGGTGGAGCAGGTCGCCCTGGCGCTCGCCTACCTGCACGACGCCAACCCGGTCATCATCCACCGGGACCTGAAGCTGGCCAACATTTTGTTGAGGGAAGTACCGGAGGCGGGCGGCTCCCTGACGTGCGCGGTGTGCGATTTCGGGTTGTCATCCTCCTTCATCAACCCGTCTGTCCGCCTGGGCCGCGCCCAGCTCAACCGGAGCCTGGGCCCGGAGGGCGAGCCGCCGGGCGTCGTCCTCAACGGGTCCTTCGCCGACCGGAAACGCGCTGCCGCCGCGGCGGGTGGGGAAAGCGGCAGCGATAGCCGCGCGGGCGCCCCCCCGACGACGGGCGCGCCCATGGAACGCCGGCTGTCTGCGGTGCGCGAGCAGTTTGCGCGCGTGTCGCGGGGCGAGTTGATGGACGACTCCACCGTCGCGGGCCGGTCCGCCGCCCTGGACGCCGCCTTACAAGCCTGGCCGGAACCCCGGGGCGATGGCGGGTCGGGGTCCCGGGGCGCGGCCGGGACGGGCCGGCGCGGGTCGCCGGGCGGCGGGGCGACGGCCGCCACGGCGGGCGGCGGCGGCGGCGGTGGCCGGGGCGCCCGCCCCCGGCCCGTCACCAGCAAAGCCGCTGCCGACCTGACCGGGCGGACGGGCTCCTTCATGTACATGGCGCCCGAGGTGACGCGGTCCAAGCCCTACTCCGAAAAGGCGGACGTCTTCTCGTTCGGGGTCGTCCTGTACCAGCTCTTTGCCCGTCAGACCTTTGCGGCCGTCTTGCTGCTGCTCTCCCGGGGCGACCCCGTCGACTGCGAGATCTACGCCGAGAAAGTGGCGCGCGGGTACCGGGTGCCCATCCCCTCCCGCTGGCCGGAGCCGGTGCGGGAGCTGGTGGCGTCCTGCTGGGCGCAGGAACCGGAGGACCGGCCCAGCATGGACGACGTGGCGCGGATGATCGTGAGTTGGCGGGGAGGGAGACGGGGAGGGAGAGAGAGAAAGAAAAATGGAGCGGGGAATGGGAGCCTTCTTTCTCCTCTTCTCACCCCCTTTTATTTCTGCACGCTCACTTTGCATCGCTCTCTTCACTCGTGCAGGCTCACCTCCGGGATGCGGGCTGCTTTGAGCAGTGGGACGTGGCCCGGCTCCAGGCGATCAAGGACGCGGGCTGCTGGGCGTGCT
>Ga0315287_10000933_pt1 | contig 26191 bp, 12 predicted proteins | sample YL17G11_0_MG_FD_205037 | JGI IMG/M metagenome (GOLD analysis project Ga0315287, IMG submission 205037) | Sediment microbial communities from Yellowstone Lake, YNP, Wyoming, USA - YL17G11_0 | ecosystem: Environmental > Aquatic > Freshwater > Lake > Sediment | place: USA: Wyoming | collected... | reverse complement strand
GTCTTCTGCGAGCGCTGCGACGTCGCCGTCCACCAGGACTGTTACGGCCTGGACGCCATCCCGGAGGGGGAGTGGCTGTGCTGGCCGTGCCGGGAGGAGGAGGCGGGCCTGGCGGCGGCGGGGCTCCCCCCCGCCGCCATCCGCCCGCCCAGGTGGGAGACGACGGGCGGGGGTGGGGGTGCAGCGGTCCCGGCGGGGCCGCCGCCCGCGCCCATCGGCGGGTCCCTGACCGCGGACTGCGCGCTCTGCCCTGTGCGGCGGGGCGCGCTCCGGCGGGCAGTACCCGTAGTGGGCGGGGCCGACCCCCTCTGGGCGCACGTCGCGTGCGCGCTGTGGCACCCGGAGCCGACCCTGCGCCGGGCGGGGGCGGGCGGCGGGCCCGCCATCGGCAACCTGGCCGGCATCCCGCCCGACCGGATGGGCTTGCCCTGCTCCCTGTGCGGGCGGGCGGACGGGGCGGTGGTGCGGTGCGCGGGCGACCTGAGCAGCAGCAGCAAGCCAGCGCAGCCCATGCCGCAGCTGCCACCGCAGCTGCCACCGCCGCCGCCGCCGCCGCCTGCCGTGCCGGGCGAGGAAGGAGGCGGTGAGCCCGCCCCCGTACAGCAGGAGGAGCAGGCACCTCAACCGCCTCCGCCCCCACCACCGCTGCCCGAGCAGGAACAGCCGGAGCAGCAGCAGCAGCCGTGCGGCGGGTGCAGCGTCGCCTTCCACCCCCTGTGCGCGCGCAACGCGGGCTTCCACCTATCGGCGGGCCCCGACTACCCCTCCCTGGGCCGCCAACCCCACCGCGCCTTTTGCGGGGCGCACTCGTTCGCGGCGGCGCGCCGGGACGTGGAGGCGGCGGCGCGCATGGACGCGCTCGCTTACCAGAGCGCGGCGTCCCGGGCTGCCGCCCGGGGCGGCCCCGCCGCGGCTGCGGCCGTCGCGCCGCCCCTCCCCCCTCTCCCCCCCCCCTGGTCCGCGCTCGCCGCCGCCCAGGCCGCGGTCAACTATGAGCGCCGGGCCGCCGAGGCGGCGGCCGGGTTTGGCGGGATGGCGGCGCCGGCGGCGGCGGCCGGCGGCGGCGGGGGCGGCGCCAAGGGGCTGCCCGCCGGCCACCCCTTACGCGCCGGCCGCCTGGTCGGGCCGCGGGGCGGCATCCTGAGGCCGCCCCGCCTGGACCCGATCACGGGCCTGCCCCTGCCGCGCGGGGTGCGCCCGCCCAAGAAGGCGCCCAAGCCGCCCAAGCCGCCCCGGGCGCCCAAGCCCCCGAAGCCGCCCAAGCCGCCCAAGCCGCCCAAGCCGCTGTCAGCGGCCGCCCAAGCGCGCGCAGCGGCCGCAGCCGCAGGCGAGGCGCTCGCCCGCCTGGAGGCCGGCCGGGACGCGCTCGCCCCCGCGGAGGCCGCCCGGGACGCCCTCCGCATCGCCCGCCTGGACCTGGAGAACCTGCGCATGCTCATCGAGCGGGCCCAGCGGCGGGAGCGGGTCAAGGCCGGCCTGGCGCGCGCGCGGGCGGCCGAGTGGGGCAGCCGCCTGGCCCACCCAGCCCTGGGCGCGCGCGCGGCCGCGGGGGAGCCGCGGCCCAAAAAGCAGCCCCCCGGCGGCGGCGGGGGCGGGGCTGGCGGCGGCGGCGGCGGCGCCAGCGCGCCCGGTTCGGGGTCCAAGCGGCCGCCCTCGGCCGGCCCGGCCCCGCCGTCCGCGGTGGCGGGGGCGGAGGCGGAGGCCGAGGCGGTGGCCAAGCGCGCGCGGATGGGCCTGCGGGGAGCGGTGTGCGGCGGCGGGAGCGGCGGCGGCGGGAGCGCGGGCAGTGGTGGGCGCCCGCCCTCTGCCGGCGGCGGCGGCGCGCCGCCTCCCCGGTCCCCGCCCGCCCCGCCCCCGCCCGCCCCCGCAGACTGCCTCATGACCGCCCCGCAGGCGGCCGCGGCCAACGAGGCGCTGAGGCAGGCCGGGTTCATGTATGTGCCAGTCATGCCCGCCGCGCCGCCTGGTGGAGGTGGCGGGGGGGGGGCTGGGTCGCTGCTGCCTGGGGGTGGCGTGCCCGGTGCGCCCGCGCCTGCCTGGCCGGCGGTGTTCCCTGGGGGCGGGGTAGCGGCGGCGCCCCCGGCGGGGGAAGGAGGGGAGGAGGCGCTGGACGGCGATAGCCTGCTGGAGTGAGTGCAAAAATGCAAAAAAGTGGAAGAGAAGATTTGAGAGTCAAAACCTCACATTGAGAGAGAGCAGCGCGGGGCTGCTGTGCCATCCCGCGCCCAGCTCACCAGCGCGCACACGCCAGCTGCGTGCACACGCCAGCGCACCGTGTGAAACCCCCCGAGAGACGTAGAGAGCGCAGCCGCGTCTCTCCCATCGCGGCAAACCCACTTTCGCGGCCTGTTCGCGCGCCGCTCTCTACACACAGAGAGAGGGAGAGTGACCTCGTCCTCTCTCCCCCCACATGGCCGGCTTCCCCGGCCCGTCTGGCGGGCGGACCTTGGACTGGCAGTTCCTGCAATGCTTCGGCGAGCGGGTGGCGGGCGAGGACATCCAGGATGGTGAGGGAGCGGACGGAAAGAGAGAGCAAAAGAGGAACGACGCGAAAAACAAAACCGAACGACGCCGCCGCTTGAGTGAGGGGGGGGGGGAGGGGGGGGGGCGCCGCTGCCGTTGCGGCTCCCACCTCCACCTCATGCTCAGGGGTAGCTCGGATTTCTAGCCTTCCCGGGGTAGCCGTGAGAACCGCGGCGCAAGGGAGCGCCCCCCTCGGGGCCCTCCCATGGGGTCTGTCTAGAGCCGCGCGCCGGCGCAGGCTGTCGGCATCGCTTGACCGCGCCGCCCACGCCCCGCACCCTCCTGGTACCCATCCCAACGGACATGAGAGTGGATGGGGTAGCATTGGAGAGGTTCTTGGGTGACAACTAGGTCGTTCCGAGGGTATGCAGGCCCGGCGGCGGGACACAACGAGGGCGCGCCGCGAGGAGCGCGCCATCGGGCCGTTGCGCTGCCGGGCCGGCGCCTGCCCCCCGGTTCAACCCCTCGCGCCCCGTCTCATTCCTCTTCCTCGCCCTCCCCTTCCACCAGCCGACATCATCTCCGCCGTCGAATTTGACCGGGACGGCACCCACCTAGCCACGGGCGACCGCGGCGGGCGGGTGGTCCTGTTCGAGGCGTCTGCGGCCGGCCCGTCCACCTCGGACGCTGCTGGCGCCGATGCCGCCCTCGACGCCCGCCCCCGCCCCCGCCGCCCGCACGCCCCGCCCGCCGAGTACCGGTACCTGACCGAGTTCCAGTCGCACGAGCCGGAATTTGATTACTTGAAGAGCCTGGAGATCGAGGAAAAGGTCAACCGGGTCAAGTGGGTGCCCTCGGGGGGTGGGGGCGGGGGCGGGGGCGGGGGCGGGGGCGCCTCCTCCGGCCCGCGCCTGCTCCTGTCGACCAACGACAAGACGGTCAAGCTGTGGCGGGTGGCGGAGCGGCGGGTGCCGACCCTGGCGGCGGGCTTCGACGCGACGACGGGCGCCGCCCTGTCTGCGGCCGCCGTCGCGGCCGCCTCGCTGCGCGCGGGGCGGGGGGGGGGCGACGAGACCGGCTCCGCGGGCTGTGGCTCCCCCGGGGGCGCCCCGCCGCCGCACCCCGCGTCCGCGCCCTGGTCTATCGCCGCCTCCTCCCGGGCGGGCGAGGCCAGGGCGCCGCCGCCCCCACCGGCGGGCGGGGGGAAGGCGACCGCCAAGCCAGGGGGGGGCGCCCACCTGGGAGGGAGGAAGGGGGGGGGTGGAGGGGGGGGCGGCCCCACCCCCCGCCCCCCCCCCCCCGGCGCGGCCGCCCCCGCCCTCCCCTACACGCTGGCCATCCCGCGCGTCGTCGCCACGGACGCCGTCCTGTCCGCCCGGTGCCGCCGCACCTTTGCCGGCGCGCACGCCTACCACGTAAACTCGCTCTCCCTGTGCTCGGACGGGGAGACCTTTCTCTCCGCGGACGACCTGCGCATCCACCTGTGGCACCTGGACCGCCCGACGTCCGGCGCGTGGGTGGTCGTCGACATGAAGCCGCCCTGCATGGAGGACCTTACGGAGGTGATCACGGCCGCCGAATTCCACCCGTCCCACTGCGCATCCTTTGTGTACGCCAGCAGCAAGGGCGCCCTGCGCCTGGCGGACATGCGGGCGGCCGCGCTGTGCGACCGGCCGGCGCTGACGCTGGCGCCGCCGGAGGCGGGCGCGCCGCCCGCGGGCCCCGCCTCGGCCGCCGGGTCGCCGGGGGCAGGCCTGGGCGGGGGCGGCGCCCCGCCCGCCGCCCCGCGCTCCTTCTTCTCCGAGATCGTCGCCTCCGTCTCGGACGTCCGCTTCGTCGGCCCGTCCGGCCGCACGCTCGTCGCCCGGGACTTCATGGGACTGGCCCTGTGGGACCTCGCCATGCCATCCCGCCCGGTGGCGGCCTACCCCGTCCACGACGGCCTGCGGTCCCGCCTGGCAGACCTGTACGAAAATGACTGCATCTTTGACAAGTTCGGGGTGGCGGTGGCGGGCGACGGCAGCGGCGCGGCGACGGGGACGTACTCCTCCCTCTTCCGGGTCGTGCCCGGGCCGGGCGAGTGGGGCGGCGGGCCGCCCGGCGCGCCCCAACCCGGCGGGGGGACGCCCGCCACCACCCGCCGGTGCGGGTCGGGCGTCCTCCTGGAGGCCTCCCGCGACCCGCAACGCCTCATGCGCGGGGCGGCGGCGGGCGGGGGCGCGCCCCTCGCCAGCCCGGGCGCCTCCTCCCTGCGCCCCGGGCCGCCTCGGGCGTGGCCCAACGGCCTGGAGAGCGGCGGCGGAGGAGGCGGGGGCGGTGGCTGGGAGGACCCAGGCGCCGACCCGGCCGTCGTCGGGGCGGACCTCTCGGCCAAGCTGCTCCACCTGGCCTGGCATCCGCGGGCCAATGTCCTGGCGGCCGCGGCCTGCAACTCGCTGTACCTGTACCACGCGCCGTGAGGGAGGAGGGAGAGGCGCGCGGCGTGGTGGGTATGAGCTGTGTGGCGCCTTTTTTCAGTCAGTTCAGAGAGAGAGGAGAGACGAAGCCGCGGGACATTGGGGGGGAAGGAGGGGCACTGAGGGAGAGTCTTCCGCGACACATTTGTTAGATCCGTGCCCATTCTATTCTCAATTCTTACTCAGTCTGGTGGGCGGGGGCACGTGGTGTGGTGGTGGTGGCGGCGGTTGTTTGTTTGCGAAAAAACAAAAAGAGGAGGTTGCAAACATCTCGACCCCTCTCTCCTCTCTCTCTCGCCGGAAGGGGGGACAGGGGGGGGGGGAACACAACGCACACACACCGACGCAGCCGCAGCGGCACGCCAGGAACCTAGCTTCCCAGCGCGCGCACGCACCATCGCGTCGCAAAAACAAAAGGACGAGAGAGATCGGGCTAAGACAGGCCCCTGTAGCGCCAGACAGACGCGGCCCAGCCAACCAGCCCCCCCGAGGTGGGCGGCGCGCTCCCGCCGCCGCTCAGGGCGCAGGTAACGCCGCCGTCTGTGAAGTGGCCGGCCAGGGGGGCGACGGCGGGGGGGAGGGCGGCGGTGTCGCCGTCCAAGAGCTGAAGAGAGAAGGGTGAAAAAGGAAAAAAGAGGAGGTGAGGCCACGGCTTAACTTTTAGGGTCGGGAAGGGAAAAAATCCAGGGTTGGCGCTCTCTGCTTCGGGACGCCCGGGCGGGCGGTTCTTCCGCTGCATTGACCCGTTTCCTCATCCAAATCGGACATGAGCCTCCTGACAGGGCCGCGCCTTGGGGTGCTCGGCAGGTGGAAGGCGGAGTCACGCCGGGCGCGGTCAGGCCGGGCACGCCGGGCCGCCGCCGTCCGAGATGCTGACTTGGTGGCCGGCGGCCTCTCTTTTTTCCTCTCGCACCTTGTTCAGCCACGCCTTCCACCCAACACCGCCCCTCGCGGCCGGCTCGTAGCTCCCGTACTCGGTCGTGCGTGGCCAGGGGCAGGTCGGCGCAAAAGTCGGCGCAAAGGCGGCAGCGGAGGCGGAGACCTCCCGCGAGGTGGATGGGGTCGCCCCCCGGCCGGTCGGGGGCGGCGCCGCTGACGCCATCACCGCCCCAGCGGCCGCGCGTGCGGGCCGGGCGGGGGCGGGGCGGCAGGCCGACGGGAGACAGGAGGAGGAGGCCATGGCGGCCATGGGTCGGGTGTGCGGGAGGGGCACTGGACGCGGGTCGCGCGAAAAAGGGGGGGGAGGTGTGTGTGGCTCTACTGTGGCGTGTTTTAGGAAAATTTCGATCACGTCATATCTTACATAAAAAATATTTACATGTATGCGTCCGCGCCGGGTGGGCCTGAGGCCGCGGCTCACACTTACACGCCTTACACCTTACACGCACCCCCATGGCCGCCGTCCACGCCGGGTGGGCCTGAGGCCGCGGCTCACTCACGGCCGGAACCAGTCCACCACCCGCCGCCACCGCCCCAGCCGCGCCGCGCCCACGCCCACCACCTCCAGCGGGCGCGGCTGCACCGCCCACGACAGCCCCACCCCGCCCGCCAGGAAGGCCGCCCAGAAGGCGTCCAGCGTGAGCACGTCCGCCAGCAGGCGCCCCGAGTTCACTCCCAGGGCCGCCAGGAAGGCCTCGCCCGCGAGCACCAAGGAAATGTCCAGCCCGCCCGCCCCGCCGACGGCTGCCCCGCCCAGCGCGATCCCGGTCGACGCCCGGCCGCCGCCCTTCAGGCCGCCCACCCCGGGCTGGGAGCCGACGCCGGGCGGCTGGATGGTCAGGGTCAGGCCGGCCAGCTCGGACGTGGCCAGGGCTTCAAAGGCGTACCGGAACGTGGAGAGCTGCCGCAGCCAGCGCAGGGACGGGGGGATGGACTCGGCGTTCACCAGGAAGCCGGCCAGGGCGAGCGAGAAGAGGAGGATGAGGTTCATCGCCAGCGCCGCCCGCCCCGCCGACCCGGCCCCCGCCGCGCACGCCAGGGACAGGGCGCCCACCGTCGCGGCGAAGGCGGCCAGCACGCCCGCAAAGACGGCCGCGTGGGAGGCATCTTTTTTGAAACCTGAAAGTGGATAGAATCCTAGAGCGAAGAGCAGGGATGGCAGGACGCGGAGCAGCAGGCCGTCCAGGGCGGCCTTGGACAGGTAGTAGGAGGAGGGGCTGGCGGGGTGTGCGGGTGTGGAGAGGGGTGAGGGGTGAGAGAGAGAGCGCCTGTGGAGGAGAGAGAGGGGGCGCGCGCGCGCGCGCCCGGGCGCCCCTCCTCTCCCTCTCCCTCTCCCTCCCCCCCCCGCCCTCTCCCGCCACGCACCGGTAATACCCGCCCGCCACCTCCCGGACGACCAGCCCCCGCTCCGCGATCAGGAGGTCCACCGTCGTCAGCGAGGTGAGGGCCATGAGGGTCAGGGCGAAGAAGATCGCGCCCAGCCGCCCCTGCGCGCCCGCCAAGTCGGTGCCCATGCGCCAAAAGATGCCGCCGCACAGCAGGCCGGCGCCCCCGCCCAGCAGACAGTGCATGAGCAGCAGGGCCGGGTTGCGGGCGACCTCGGTGCCGGCCCGCCAAAACAGGACGGCCAGCTCCCGGGCCCGGGGCGGGCGGGGTGGAGGGGACAAGGGTGCGCGCCCCTCCTTCCCCACACACACCCCGTTGAGAGAGGGGGGGGGCGGGAGGACGCCCTTGGGGGGCGCCGCCTCGGCCTCGGCCTCGACCGCCGCGGCCATGCGGCCGGCCACGGCATCGTCCGCCGCCGCCGTCAGCAGGCGCTCCGCGTCGGACGCGCCCGGCGGGGGGGCCTCCCCGCCCGGCCCCACCTCGTGCGAGCGGGCGGCCGCCAGGGCGGACGCTGCGGCCGAGGGCGGGCCCGCAAAGATGGTGCGCCCCCTCGCCAGGACGTACGCATAGTCGAGCAGCGAGTTGAACATGGCCGCCCCCGGCTGGTGGAAGGAGAGCAGCACGATGCGCCCCCCGCCCGCATGCGCCTTCAGGGCCCGCATGATTTGCAGGGCGGTGTGCGAGTCCAGGCCGGAGGTCGGCTCGTCCAGGAGGAGGATGGCGGGGTCGGTGACCAGTTCCAGGCCGATCGCGACGCGCCGCCGCTCCCCGCCCGACACGCGGGCGCCGCCGCCGCCGCCGCCGCCGCCGCCGCCGCCGCTCATGCCGACGCCGCTGGAGGAGGTGGAGGCGTCCCCGCCCCCGCCCCCGCCCACCCGGGAGTGCGCCACGCTGGTCAGCCTCAGGGTCGCGAGCGTGGCTTCCACCCGCCCGTCGATCACGCTCCGGGGGGTGGCCGGCGGCAGGCGCAGGCGGGCGGAATAGCGCAGCGTCTCCGAGACGGTCAGGGAGGGCAGCAGGAAGTCGAATTGGGGGACGTACGCGACCGCCCGCCGGGACCAGCGAGGGCGGGGCGCGCCGTCCCAGGACACCGCCCCGGCGACCGCCGCGGACGCCGAGAGTGTTTGCGTGTCGGCGGCGAGGACGCCTAGTAGCGTGGATTTTCCGGAACCGGACGGGCCGAGCAGGCCAACCAGGTGGCCGGCGCGGGCGATGCCGGAGAGGGAGGAGAGGATGGCGGTGCGGGGGCGGGCTGGGAGGGAGGGCGTGGGGTGCTTGTGCATGGGCCCAGCCTCGACCCCGTGCCCGGCCGTCCGCCTGGCCGCGGCCCGGGCGGCCGCGATAGCCCGGGCGCCCTGCAGGGGCACCGTCACGGTCACGCCCGCCCAGGCCAGCTCCCGGATGAGCGGGCCCATGCCCGGCAGGGGAGGGGGTGGGGGGGTGGCAGCCGCACCACCACCAACAGGCGGCGGAGGCCCGGGTGAGGAGCCCCAGGCGGGGCCGTCCACGGCGGCGGCGGCCCCAGGCGCCTCCAGCGGTCCCCGCCCCCGCCTGGCTTTACCCGCTGCCAGGCCTAGGCCACAGCACCGCCCCCCCAGCCCGCCCCCCCCCTCACCCCGCCGCTCCCCCATTCCCCCACCCACGGCCGCCAGGTTGATTGAGGCTAGGGCGCACAACGACACCACCAGGGCCGCCACCGGGATCGCTGCCGCCAGCGTGGACCAGTTGCGGGGCTGGGCGCCCGTCCAGTCCACCATCTCGCCCGCGCCCGCCGCCCCCTCACACCCGGCCGCGGAGCAGGCGCCGTCAAAGACCAGGGGGAAGGCTTCGATCGTCAGGCGGCAGTCGCCCGGGGAGGCCGGCTTGCCGATGGACGCCCCGCACGCGAACTTGAAGGCCCTGCCGTCCACCAATGGCAGGTACGGCAGGGCGGCGGCAGGGCAGGCCGGCTTGCCCGTGAGCGCGTCCTTGGCCGACCCCCGCGGGCAGCCGCACGCCGCCTTGGCGCACGCCCAGTCGGGCGAGCCGGCCTTGAAGGAGCACCCGTCCGCCTCGCACACGACCGGATTGGCCGGGTCCGTCTTCAGTCCGATGGCCAGCTGGCACGCCCCCCCTCCAAAGTCGCCCGCCCGGGGCGCGGTGCAGTTGACCCAGTAGCCGGACGGGGACGGGTCGAGGACGGTCGCGGCCGCGGAGCGCGAGATGTCGCAGGCATACGATTTGACGAGCGTGGTGCGCCGGTACTCCAGCCCGGCCACGCAGGTGGTGCCGGGGCCGCCGCCCAGGGAAGGTGGGAGGGCAGCGCAGGCGGCGGCGGAGCTGCAGATGTCGCAGTTGGCGCCGGAGAGGCCGGACGGGCAGGGGGCGGGCGCTGCTGGTTTCGGGGGTGGGGAGGGCGCCGTCGCGGCCGGGGTGGGCGTCGGGTTGGCGGCCGCGGCAGCCGCCCGCGCCGCGGCGGCCTGGAATGCCGGGCCGCTCAGGGCCGCCCGGGCCGCATCATTGGCCGCGTCCGTGAACTGAGTCGTCGAGGGTTGGGCGGACGCGGCCGTGGCTAGGAGGAGCAAAAAGAGGGTGACGGCACGCATGCCCCGGAAAAAAGCCTGTCACTTGTTTCAGCGTTCCGCAGGATCTCTCGCCGAAATTGGTCGACTGGATCGCGGATCCAGAGAGAATCGAAGGGAGTTTTAGGGAGGGAGGGGTGTGTGGGAGAAAGGGGGGTGCGTGCGTGCGTTCGTTCGTGTGTGTGCGTGGACCCCTCTGTCTACGCAACTGGTGGCCAGTGTGTGATTTCTCACAACATCTCTCCTCTTTTCTCAAACCTTCACCCCCTCAACTCTGCGCTCAACGCCCCCACGCACACCGCTCTCTCCTCTCTCACCCCTGCATGCACACGCGCAACTCAACAAATCCACCATCCTCATCTCCCATCACTTGTTGTTCCCCCGCCCCACCAGCCGGCCCGTCAGGCTGGCGAAACTGCTGGTCTTGCTGACCTGGCCACCACCACCCGCGCCATTGTTCTGCTCCGCCCCCCCCTTCCTCCCGCCCCGCCGGCTGCCCTCGCTCCCCTCCGGCGCCCGGACGACCAGGGCCCGGGGCATGGTGTAGTAGAGCAGGGACACGCCCAGCAGGACGGCGGCCAGCCAGTACAGGTCGATGGCGATGACGTCCAGAAGGAGCTTGCGCGAGTCGAGGCCGATCGCCTGGAGGAACGTGTCGCCCTTGAGGTCCACGCTCAGCCCGCCGCCCGCGCCGCCGCCGGGCAGGCCCTGCACCGTGATGGGCTGGGCGCCCGGGCCGGTGGGCGCGGCAAAGGTGAGCTCGATGCCGCTCATCTCGCTCGTCGTCATCGCCTCGAAGGCGTACCGGAAGACGGAGAGCGAGGCGACCCAGCGCAGGGTGGGCGTGATCGAGTTGACGTTCACCAGGAAGCCCGCAAAGAGCAGCGACAGCAGCAGCACCAGGTTCATGACCAGCGACGCCCGCCCCGCCGTGCCAAAGCCGACCGTGACGGCCATGGATAGGGCGCCGACGGCCGCGGAGAAGACGGCCAGGACGCAGAAAAAGAGGGCGACCTGGGGCGCCCCCGGCTGGAACCCGCTCAAGGGGTAGAGCGGGATGGCAAACAGGATAGCCGGCAGGATGCGCAGCAGCAGGCCGTCCAGGGTGGCCTTGGAGAGGTAGTAGGAGACGGGGCGGTAGTAGCCGGCGATGCATTCCTGTGTGTGACAGAGAGAGAAAAAAAGCAGGGATGATGATGGGGACGCGGGGTGCGTGAGAGAGAGAATGGAGGATAACGACGGCAGCGCGCACGAGGAGTGAGGGGCCGCCTCGACCTCCTTTCTTCTCTCTCTCCCTTCTCGCGTGGTTCTCTCTCTCTCTACCCCCTTACCTTGACCACCAGCCCCCGCTCGTTCGTGAGCAGGTCCACCGTCGTCAGCGAGGTGAGGGCCATGAGGGTCAGGGCGAAGAACACCGCGCCCAGCCGCCCCTGCGCGCCCGCAATGTCAAACTTGAGGTTGTAGAAAATGCCGCCGCACAGCAGGCCCATCGTGAGCGCCATGATGCAGTGCATGGCCAGGAGGGACGGGTTGCGCCAGATCTCGGTCAGGGTCCGCCAGAACAGTACGGCGAGCTCGCGCCCAAAAGGCGTGCGGGCGGGCTTGCGCAGGCGGCGGGTGGTGGCGCAGGGCGCGAAGGAGCAGGCGCCGGCCGCAGCGGCCGCGCCGGCCGCGCCCGCCTCGAGGTCGGCCGACCGCCCCGACTGGATGGTCAGCAGGGGGCCGCCCGGCGTGGCGGTGGCGTTGCCGCCACCCCCCCGCGGCCCCGCGCCGTCCTCAGACGCGTCAGAGGTGAAGTCATCGTCCGCGGACCGGGAGGCGGCCGTCGCCGCACCCCCGCCACCCCCGCCGACGCCGCCACCACCCCCCGCCGCGCGCTCCTCGGCCGCCGCCCGCCGCTGCGCGCCCGCGTACGCCAGCAGCGGGTCCCGCAGCTTGGGGTCCGAGACGGCCGTCAGCATGTGCTCCGCCGCCGCCGTCCCGGACGGCACGGGGCAGCCCGCCGCCTCGAAGAAGGAGGGCACGCCCGACGGCGGCCCCGAGTAGAGGACGTTGCCACGCGCCATCAGGAAGGACCGGTCCAGCAGGTCAAACATCGCGGGCGAGGGCTGGTGGAAGGACAGCATGACGATGCGGCCGGCCGCCGCGACCGCCTTGAGCGTGACCATCAGGTTGAGGGCGGTGTGTGAGTCCAGGCCGGAGGTCGGCTCGTCCAGGACGATGATGGCTGGGTCGATGACCAGCTCCATCCCGATCGTCACCCGGCGGCGCTCCCCGCCCGACACGCCGCGGATGCCGGACGACCCGCCGACCTGGGCGCCCGACACGTGGGTCAGGCCCAGCTCCTCGATGGTCGCGGCGACGCGGGCCGCAATGTCCGCCGGCGCCGTCGACGCGGGCAGGCGGAGCAGGGCGGAATAGCGCAGCGTCTCGGCCACCGTGAGCGTGGGCAGCAGGAAATCGAATTGGGGGACGTACGCCACCAGGCGGGACGCCCACCCCCGCCGCTTCTCGCCGTCCAGGGTGATGTGGCCGGAGACGCGGGAGGAGGCGGAGAGCGAGGAGACGGAGCCCGCCAGGATGGAGAGCATGGTCGTCTTGCCGCAACCCGAGGGCCCCAGCACGCCCACCAGCTCGCCCATGCGGGCCTCGCCCGCCGCCGCCCGCAGGATGTGGACGCGCGGGCGGGCGGGCCCAAACCAGCCTGCCCTGGGGGCGGGGGTGGGCGCAGCGGCAGAGGCAGCGGCGGCAGGGGCAAAGGCGTCCGCGCCGCCTGCCGCGGTGGGCGTCGCGCCGGGCGAGACCGCGCCCGCCCGCCGGGACGCCGCCTCCGAGAGCGCCGCCGCGGAGGAGGTGGCGTGGGCGAGGCGGCCGTTGGCGCCGCCGCCAAAGGCGGGCAGGCCAGGGCGGCGGGCGGTGGGGGAGACCGCGACGGATGACACCAGGGCGCCCAGGCCGCCCGCCGCGGTCGGGTGCGACGCGCCGCTGCCGCCGGCCGCGCCCCCGCCGCCGCCCCCGTGGTTGGGCGCGAACCGGGTGCCCGGCACCGTGCAGGACAGGTCCCACCACTTGAGCTCCTGGATGGGGTGGGCGGGCGCGCGGGGGGCGGCCTTGGCGACCAGGGCGACCGCGCCGGCCCCGGCGGGCTCGCCACCCACCCCGCCGCGCGCAGCCGTGGTGGCCGCCGCTGCCGCCCCACCCTTGACCCCGCCACCCCCGCCCGCTCCCCCCTTCCCGCCGGCCAGCCGCCCCGTGGCCGCCATCATCTGGATGCCCGCCACGCTGGCCAGGGCCAGGAGCGCCATGATGGGGATGGCCGCGATGACGCTCGAGTAATCGCGGGGCTGCTCCAGGACGCCACCCTTCAGGAGCGCCGCCCCATCCGACTGGCAGTCGCCCGCAGTGCACTTGGCGGTCAGCTTGATCGGAAAGTCCTTGACGTCGATCGTGCACGCCCCGGCGGCCGTGCAGGTAGCGTCCACGGGCTTGCCGTCAATCATGGACACGTACGTGGCCGCGATGGCGGGGCAGGCGGGCACGCCATCCGGCCCGGGCGGCCCCTGCGGGCAGGCGCAAGAGCTCGTCGGGCACTGCACGCCCGACGTCCCGGGCACAAACTGGCACGCCTGCGCCGTGCACACGATCGGGTTCTCCGGGTCGGTCGACAGCCCGATCCCCAGCTCGCACGACCCGCCCGTCCGGGGCCGGCCCTTCTTGTCCAGTAGGCCGGGCCACTCGACGGGCGTGGTCGTGCAGTTGAACCAGTACCCCTTGCGCGGGTCGACCAAGGCGCCCACGACCGTGTCGGAGAGGTCGCACACGTACGCCTTGGAGACGGTGCGGGGCAGGTACTCCAGAGAGTTGGAGCAGGTGGACGCCGGGTCGCCGGTGGAGGCCGCGCAGGCGGTGTCGGACGTGCAGGCGTCGCAGTACAGGCCCGACCAGCCCGGCTCGCACGTGGACGAGGCGAGCAGAGCGGCCAGGCTGCCGCCGGCCGCGCACGTGCAGGGCTCGCCCCCCGCCGTCAGGCCGGGCAGGGAGCCCAGCACGCCGCCGCCACCGCCCGTGGACAGCAGCGAGGCCGGCGGGCTCGGCGCGATGAAGGTGGCCGGCCAGGACGGGAAGGGCGGGCACTTGGCCGGCGGGGCCGGGTCGGGCGAGGCACAGGTCGGCCCAGCAAACCCGCACCGGCACACGCACGCGGGGGCCGGCCCCTTCCGCCCCCGCGGGTCCGCCGCGTCCGCGGGCGGGGGCGCGCACCGCCCGTTGGGCCCGCACCCGCCGTCCTTGCACCCCAGCACGGACGAGGAGGTCAGGTTGGTGGCCACCCACACGATGGCCGGCCCGGTCCGCCCGCCCGCCGCCCACTCGGACCGGAAGGTGAAGTTGAGCTTTTGGAGGCTCATGAACACGGTCGCGTCGGCCCCCGTGAAGCTGAAGGTGGCGGCCGCATTGGCCTTGGGGGCGGGGGCGGCCGCCGTCGGGACGTACGACAGCGGCACAGGGCTGGCCGCGCCCTTGAAGAGCGGCCCCACGGCAGAGGGCGGTTCGCCGGACGCGGCCGTCCCAGTCACCAGCAGCCCCTGCCACGTGTTCGGCGACGTGGCGGGCTTGCCGCCCAGGGTGGCAGGGGACGGGGGCAAGGGCTGGGGCATGGCGGAGGAGGAGACGGCAAGGGTGACGTTGGCGGCGGTGATGGTGGCCAAGTCCTTGCCGACCTACGGAAAGGGAAAAGAAAAAAGAGAAAGAAAAAAGAGGGAGGGGGAGGGTTGATGTGAGAGAGAGAGCGGGCGGGGTGCGAAAGCGAGAGGGCGGGGGGGGTGGCCTCGAGGGCAAGGGGGGGGGCGGGCGGCGGCGGAGCGCGCCTCCCTCGCCGCCAATTGAGACCGCCCGCCGGCTCTCCCCGCCCTCGGCGCCTCCACACCCCCATGCCAAGCGTGTGGGGAGTCAGCCAGGCTAGCCGTGCGCGCGGCGCCAGGACCGTCGGTGGGGGTGGGGGGGCGACTCCCTCCAACCCCCGCACGCGCGCCGCTCCGGGAAGGAGACGCGGGCGCTCCCCTCTTTTTTTTTCTGTTCCGCCGGCGGAACCGCACGGGGGTAAAAAACAAGAAAACCGCCACCCCTACCCTCCTCAACCACGCCATCCACCCCCGGCTGCCCGGCCAGCGGGTCAGATAGCGTCGCCAAGGACCAGCCTGGTGGGGCCACTGGCCAGGTATGGGGCGCCTGGCGCAGGCAGGCGCCGTGCAAAGAGAAGGAGACAAAAGCGCCGCCCCCTGCCGGAAGCCTCCCCCACCCCCCCCCCAGATTGGCCCATTCACTCTCTCTCCCTCCCTCTCCTCTCACCTTGGCCGTCAGCTTGGCCGGCAACAGGCGCAGCGTGGGTTCCTCTGTCGGCACGATCTTGGCGCCCGTCAAGCCCGTCGCATTCAGTTCGGCCCAGGTGCGGGGGCAGGCGGCCGTGGCCAGCTGCAGGGCCAGCCGGCCGGCGACTTGCACCCCGCCGGCCGTGGTCAGCGGGGACCCCGGCTTGCCGGCCTCGGTCGTGATGGTCCCGCCCACCAGCGCGGGCGCGTTGGCCAGGTCAAAGGTCAGGATGCAGCCCGACGGGTTGGCGGCCATGGTCACGGGCGCGGGGGCGGGGGGCGCGTCCGCAAACGCGGTCGGAGCCTGCTGCTGCTGCGCGCTTGCGAGCGTGGCCGCGAGCACGAGCAGCGCTCCAATTGCGCCCCACGCCCGCGCGCCCCCGGCCAGGCGCCGCCGCCGGTGGGAAGCAGCCCCACGGGCGGGCAACATGGTCAGGAGGGTGGGGCAAGGTGCGGCACCCTCTTTCTTTGGGTGAAAGGAGGGGCGAGGCAAAGGCACACAGAGAGGAGGCTTGCGCGCGCCGCCGGAAGAAAAGAGTGGGAGCGAGCCGCGAGGCTATTTCCTCGCTCGCCTCATTTTTTTTTGTTTTCATCTTTCGCTCCCCCAAACAGAGAGAGGAAGGCGGGCGCTCGCCTGGTCCACCAAACAGCCAGGGCTGACGTCCACCTCTCCTCACCCACCCCGTCAGCGCATCTCACTGCGCGGGCCCAGCCGCGCAAGCGCCAGAGCACACTAGATAACCGCTCCCTACGATGGCCGCCGCCGCCCCGCCCGCGCCCACCCCCCCTCCTCATGACCCCGCCACCTTCCGCCGCCTGTACCCAGAGGAGGTCCGTGGTGATGATGGGCATATGCACAGGGAGACGGGAACGGCACGGGAGGATGCGACAGAGAGAGAGAGAGAGAGAGAGAGAGAGAGAGAGAGCGGACGGCGCGCTCGCTCAACAACCTAGCCACCGCGGCTCATCACTTCAACCCGCTTGCTCTCTCATCTTTTCTCATTTCAGTTCCTCTCCCGCCACCTCGCCGCCCACACCCGCCCCTGTGGTCGCTCCCTGACGGAGGCACGCCCGCTGACCATCTCCTTGGAAGGCGGAGGCGGTGTCGCCTCACCTTCCTCTTCCCAAGCCACGACAGCTTTAGTCCGGGCCGGCCGCACCGCCGCGCTTGCCGGCCTCCGCCTCGAGGTCGCGCCGGCACCGCCCACGGGCGCTGCTGCTGCCGATGGCGGCATCCTCGTCGTCACGGTGGAAATCCCACCCATCTCCAGTGGGGAGCGGCGGGAGGGAGGGCGCCTGGTGGGGCTGGCAGGCGCGGTGCGGGCGGGGCTGGAGCGGTGCGTCGACCTTGCGGCCCTCCGCATTCCTTCGTCTGCCCCTCCCTCCCCCTCCCCCGCCGCCGCCATCTTTGTGGCCCGCCTGGACATCGTCCTCTTGAGTGCGGATGGCGGGGAGCTGGGCGTGGCCTTGGCCGCGGGCGCGGCAGCCCTGGCCGCGACGGCCGTGCCGGGGGTGGCGGTCAAGGGCGGGCGCGTCGTGCGGGTCGCGCCTGGGCCGGCGGCAGAGCCTGGCGCTGCCCTCAACGCCGCCGCCGCCGCTGCGACGGCCGCCCCGCCGGGCGCCGCCGGCGCCTCCCGCATCGCCGGCCTGCTGACAGCGCTTCCGGTCGCCATGTCCGCGGGCCTGTGGACGGGCGGGCGCGCCGTGGTGGTGGTCGACCCGGACGCGGAGGAGGAAGGCTTAGTGGACGGGCTCGTGAGCGTGGTCGTCGGCATGATGGCGGCCGCCCATCCGCCCCGGCCGGCCGGCGGGGTGATGCCCGCTGCCAGCCCGCCCTCCATGCCTCCCCTCCTGCACGCCGTGTTCAGTGGGGGGCCCGCCCTGGCCCCTCCCGGCCTGGTGGTCAGCACGGCCGGGGCGGCGCGGGCCAGGGGAGAGGAGGTGAGGCGGGTGCTGGTGGCGGCGCTCGAGCAGAGAGGATGAAAAATTTCCACATTTCCATTTCCACAATTCATTTGACTTGCCCCTCCCCAGCCCGCGCCTTGACACCCGCCTCACTGTCGGCCCATTCCTTGGCCACGGCGGCCAGTTCGGAGTGGCTCGCCCCGATCGCGCCCAGGAAGCGGGCCGTCGACCAGCGGGCAATCGAGTCCCGCGGGAGGAACAGCGTGGTGGGGGGAGGAGTGGGCGGCCCCTCACCGCCACCACACACCCCGCCCTCCCCGCCGCCCTCGGCGCCCGGCACGGCGAAGCGCGCGCCCTTGGCCAGGGCCAGCATGCGACGGGGCACGGACACGCCCAGGTCGCGGGCCAGGAGGGACGGCGCGCCCGCGAAGTCGGCCGGGGCCCGCAGGCCCAGGGCTGCAAACGCGCGCGCGCGGCCGGCCAGCGCGCCCGGGGTGGCCAGGAGCACCGCCGGGCAGCCGGTGAGGGCGTCCACCAGGTCGCCCCGCCGCAGCCTGGCCACCCCGGACAGGGCCGCCACGCAGGCTTCCAGGCCGTCCCCGCCCGCCACGGGCCGGGCCAGCAGGCGCGGGGCCCGGGCGAGGAGGGGCCCAAAGGCGGGGGCGGGCACGCCCAGGCGGCCGACCAAATAGTCGCGGCACGCCCGGGCCGCGGCCACGGGGGGCACGGCCCGGCGCGCGCCGGCCGGGGTGAGGTGCACCACTGACGGGGCTGACCCGCTGAGGACGTCGGGGATGCGTGACAGGACGGATGCCACGCCGGGCGGGTCCAGGCCGGCCTCCCCCCTCAAAAAAGCGGCCAGGGCGCCGAGCGCGGACGGCGCGTCCGCCCGGGCGAGGGCGGCGGGGGCGCGGGCCAGGGCGGCCAGGGTGGGGGCCAGGGGTGCGCGGGACGCCCGCAACAGGCGCAGGGTCTCGGCGACGTGGGCGGGCGTGGGCATGGGGAGCAGGGCGGGCGGGGCGGCGGCAGCGCCGACCTCACCAACCCCCCCGCCGCCCCCGCCGGCTGCCTGCCCTCCGCCGCCGCCGCCGCCGCCTCCTGCTGTTGGAAGGAAGGCAAAGCGCCGGGCGAGCGCCGCCCCGGCCTCCCCGTCCGCCCCGACCAACAGAGCCACCGCCTCCTCAGCTTCCGCCCGGGTGGACGCGGGCGGGGCCAGGGGCGGGCAGTGGGCGAGGTGGAACGGGGGAGCAGCGCTTTCCGGGGGGCGGCCCCCGCCATCACCGCCACCGCCCCCGCGCGCGGCGGCCGCTGGGGGAGGCGAGGCCGGCCGGCGGGGCGGCGACGCCGCCGCCCGCTGCCGCCCGCTGCCGCCACCCCTGTGGTCGTGGCCAACAAAGGAAAAGTAGCCGTCCGTCTCGTCTTCCTCCTCGCCCGGCCGGGCCATCCGCCCCAAAAAGCCGCTCGCCTGCGCGTCCGCGTCGGCCGGGTCGGCCAGGCGGGCCGCCCACCGCGCCGTGCTCGCCCGCATGACGGCCGCCCGGGACAGGCGCTTGGGCCGCTGGATCACCGGGACCGGCTTCGGCTTCGGCTTGGCCGCGTCGTACGGCGGCCACCACCACAGCGCGCGGGGCGGCCCCCTCTTTTTCCTTTTCTTCCCCTCCGGTTTGGGGGACGGCAGCTGCGTGGCGAGGGCCTTCTTACGATACGGACCGCGCGGACCGCGCAGTTTTTTAGGAGAGAGCACGGGCAGCGAAGGTGGCGGCGGTAGCGGCGGCGGCGGCGCCGCCGCCGCCGCGTGCCAAGGCCGGGCGGAGGTCGAGATGGCAGCCGCGGCGGAGGGTGCCAGCAGCGGCCCTGGCGGCCACCGCGTTCGGCCCAACAGCGCATGCCGCGCCGAAGCCGCGCCCGCCGCCGGCGCGGACGCCCCCGCGCCCGGGCAAGCCCGGGAGGCGTTGCTCAGGGCCCGGGCCGCCAGGGCGGCGAGGTGACGGGTGCGCATTGAGGCGTTGCGCGCCTCGCCGCCAGCCGAGGAGATGTGGGAGGAGTAGAAAAGGAAAAGCGCGTGTCGCCTTAGCCGAGGGTGAAGAAAAAAAAACTTTTTTCAACCTGGGTGTCCCATTTTTTCTCTCACACGGCAACTGCGCCCTCTCATCACCCCGGCCGCACGCCCACCCCACCCCCTCCGCCCCCACTCGCCGCCGCCGCTGCGGTGTGCGTGTCCAGCAGGAACGCCTGGATGCGCATCACCTCCTCCTCCAGGGCCGCCACCCTGGATGCGAGGCCCCCACCATCGCACGCTGGAGCGCCGCCGCCGCCGCCGGCCGAGTCCACCGGCGGCGGGGCCGCCGGGCCCGCCACGCACCCGCCATCCAAGGGCGCCCGGGCGACAAGGGCCGGCGCCCCGAGCTCGTAGGACGCCAGGGCCGCCACGTCCAGCGCAAACAGCCCGGCAAAGGGCGCCAACGAGGCGGGCAGCCCCGGCCCGGGCGCGTACCGCCGCCCCAGGGCCGCCCCGCACCCCGCGCAGGTGAGGGGGGTGTAGGTGGTGGGGTGCGTGGCGCCGGGGAGGGAGAGGGTGGTGGGCGGGGTGTCGAGGGTGAGGGAGGACGCGCCTGGGGGCCGAGGAGGAGAGGGATAAGGGAGAGGAGAGGGTTTTTGAAGAGCGGCGGCGCAAGAGCGGGAGCTCGAAGCGAGAGAGGGGCCGCACCGCGTCTCTTTACTCACCACTTAGCACCACGCACCCCAGCGACCGCACGCTTGCCGCAAAGGCGACCGAATCGCCCAGCACGGCCCGGCAGGCCCGGCACTGGAAGACGAGGGGCGTGGGGAGGGGGGCGGTCGAGACGTCATCGGCCGGGTCTGCCCGACCGGACGCGGCGCCCATGTTCCTTTTTTAATGTGACCGTGTATATGGGTTGTGGAGTCAAATTGCGGGGTGCGCGCGCGTAAAGGGGCACGATCAGGGAGGCGACGCGCGATCGCGCTGGGCGTGCGCCGCGAGGAGCTGAGGTGAGTGTGTGTGTGTGTGTGTGCCCGGACGGCAGAACACGAAAATGGAGGGGACCCCTCTGCGTGTTCGTCTTGTTTTCATTCTTTTGATTCAAAACACACCGCGGGCACGCGCCCATGCCAACGCACGCGCGCGTGCCGTGACTGTGTGAGCCCGCTTGTCCTTCTCCGAACGCGGCTACCTACACAGGCGTGCGAAATACACGCGCGCGCGCGGGAGAAGCAACCAACAACACACTCAAACTAGCAATGAATGCTCTCTTCGCCCGACGCGGCACCTCCTCCTCCGTCGCGGCCGAGGCCGGCTGGGCGCCAGGCGATGCGTCGGCCAACCCAGTGGCTGCTGCCCTGGGCGCGCTGTTGCGTGGAGGCGGGGGTGAGGCGGCAGCGCGTGCCTGCCTCGCAGGTCTCCCCGCCCCCTCCCCCACCCGCGCCTCGCTCTCCACCCTCCGCGCCGCCCTGGAGGCGGGCGGGGCGCCCGCGGTCGCGGCGGGCCGTATCCTGGGGCATGTCGTGGCGGGCGATGACGGTGCCTGGGAGGCGGCCGCCCGGGACGGCCGCCTCCTGGCGGCGCTGTGGCGGGCGGTGGCGGCCGAGGCTGGTGCTTCTTCATCGGCCTCCCTCCTTCCAGGCAGCTGCGAGCTGCCAGCGCCTGCCCAGGCGGCCACGCCCCGGCAGCCCCCGCGCCCCTCCCCTGGCGGCGGCGCGGCCTCGCCCGCCACGCCCGCGCCGGAGGCACGCGGTGCGCTCCTCGGCCGGCGGTCCGGCGGCAGCGGCGGCGCGTGCCTTGCCGCCACCCCCACCACCCCCTTCTCCGCGGCTGGCCCCCTCCCTGGCTGGGGCGGCCCCGGCGCCGACGCCGACGCCTTCAGCCGGGCGGCCTCCCTGCGGCGGGGCCTGGTGTCCACACCATCAGGGCACCACCTGGAAGCGGACGCCCTGCTCCTGTCGGCGGCGGCGGACGCCTCGCCGGACGGGTGCGGCGGCGGCGGCGGCGGCGGCGGCGGCGCCCCCCCGCCCTCCTCCCTCGACACCCGCCGCCGCTCCCGCCGCCTGGCCAGCGGGTCGTCCGGCATCCTGGCCTCGCTGGCCGCTACAGGCGGCGCGGCCACCAACCTTTCGGGCGCCTTTGCGGGGGTGGCGGGCGGCGGGCGGGGCGGCGGCGGCGCAGCGGCCGCGGCGGCCGCAGCCGTGGCCGCGGACGCGGCGTTGGGGGCGCTCGGCCTCGCCCTTGGCGAGGCCGGCGCGGCGGCGGGCCTGCCGGCCACCATGGCAGCCCTGCGGGCCCGGGCTGTGCTGGGCGGTGGGAGGGGTGGGGGTGGCGGGGGGATGGTGGGGGCAGTGGAAGCGGGCCCCCCCCCCCAACCACCACCGCCGCCGCCGTCCTTGCCTGGTGAGGGCGGCGGGGGGGCTGCAGCCGCGGCCACTGTGGCCGCTCGGCTGGCACCCCACCTGCCGCCGGGCGTGGACGCCGCCGCCGCCAGCCCGCCCTGCCACCTCACCTGCCCTCCCCTGGACGCGCTGATGGAGGCGGGCGTCGCCTTGCTGCCGGGCGCGGGGTGTGGGGCGCTGAGCAGCGCGGGCGCGGCCGCCCTGGCCGCCGCGGCGTCTGCGGCGGTCGGGCGGGTCTTGTTGGTGTGTGCGGAGGGCGCCGCCCCGCCCCGCCGCCAGGCCGCCCTGGCCTGCGCCCTCGCCGACGCGGCCGCGGCCTTGCCGGGCGCTCCGCCCGCGCTCCACCCCGCTGTTCAGGCCGGGGCGGCCGCGGCCGTGGCGGCCCTGGAGGGGGGGGGCGGCGGGTCGGGTGACGGTGATGGTGATGGTGATGGGGCGGCCACCACCGCTGCCCGGTGCCTTGCCCTCGCCACGTCCGCCCTCGCCGCGTCCGCCCCGGCCGCCGCACCTCCCACCCTCTTCCTGACCGCCCTCCGGGCGGCCTGGGCGGCCCTGCCCGCCCTGGATGCCGCCCCGGACCCGGGCGATGAGGCGGACGCGGACGTGGCGGAGCGGGCGTGGCGACAACCCCCTGGCGGAGGCGGAGGGGGTGGGGGGCGCCTCCCCACTTCTGGCGCGGCCTCCCTGGCGGCCGCGGCCGCGGCGGCCAGCGCCGCCCTGCTAGGGAGGGGGGGAGCGTCAGCCGACGCTGCGGTCGCTTTGCTCCTAGGCGGAGGAGCAGGCGCCGCCGCCGCCGCCAGCAGCCCCGCGCGGCCGCCCCCCTTTGCCCCCGGCGGGGCGGCCGCGGTCGCACTGGTCGGGGCCCTCCTCCTCCCGCCGCCCGCCTCCCCGCCGGCCGCCCTGGCGCCGGCCTTGCTGGACCTGGCGGCCGCCCTGGTGCGGGCGCTAGGGCGGGCGTCGCCCCCCCGCCACTGCTGGCACGCCCTGGGCTGGCTGCTCGCCCCGCCGGGCGGGGTCGCCCTGCAGGCCGCCCTCGGCGCGCGCGCAGGGGGCGGGGGCGGGTGTGGTGCGGCCGCCGCCGCCGCCGCCGTCGCCGCCTGCGGCTGCGTGGCCGCTGCGCTGACTGCCCACGCGCCGCCGCTGGCGAGCGCGGTGGGCGGCCTGGTCGCCGCGCACGCGGTGGAATTCGTCGCCGAGTGCTGCCGGGGGCCACTCGCCCGGCCCCCGCCCTCGCCCTCGCCCCAACCACTCGCCCTGAGCCCGCCCCGGCCGGCCATCGCGGCCGCCCACCTGGGCGTCCTCCTGGCCGCGTCCCGGGGCGGGGCGCCGGCGTCCCGGGCGCGGCTGGCCCGCCTGGCGGTGCTGGACCTGCTGGTCGCCGAAGTGACGGCGGGCGGGCGAGGGGGGCGCGACCGGCTGCAGGGGGCTGGTGGGGAGGGGGGCGCGCCCCCGCCGCCCGCACCCCAGCCCGCCCGCCCCGCCACAACAAAGCCCGCCGTCCCCCGCCTGGACCTGACTGTGCTGGCCGGCGGCATGGGTGGTGGGGGCGCGCCGCCCGCCCCCGCCGCCGCCCCGCCAGCCCCGGCCCCCTCCCTGGACCTGTCGGCCACCTCCAGCGACGGCACCCTCGCTGCGGCCCTGGTGCGGGGAAAAGGGAGAGGGGGCGGCAGCCCGGCGCCCGGCCCACGCTCCCCCCGCCTGCTCCACCCCAGCGGCATGCCCGGTCTCCTCTTCACGGGCGACCTGGACGACGACGTGGCCGCCCTGGAGGCGGCGGAGGCGGCGGCCGCGGCGGGCGGGGAGGCGGGTGGCGGCGGCGGCGGACGCGCGCACCAGGAGGCCCACCACCCCCCCCCCCCCCCCCCGGCGGGGCTCGCGGCCGCCGCGCGGGCCGCGCTCAGCGCCGCCTTCCGGTGCGTGGCGGTGGCGCCCCAGCCCCCGCCGCCGCCGCCGCGCCCTGCCCGCCACCAGCAGCCCCGCCTGCGGCGGGCGAGCAGCAGCACGCACGCCCCGCCCCTCCTGCCGAGCACCGCCCTCCCCCCTCCCGCCTGCACAACGCGCGCAGCCGCCGCCCGCCGGGCCGTGCCCCCCCTGCTGGCCAGCCTGGACCTGCACGTCACCGCACTGGAACTGTGCCTGGCGCTCTGCGTCGCCGCCACCGACGATGCAGCGGGCGGCGCCGCCGACTGCGGCCCCGAAACGGACGCGGCAGGTGGTGACGTTTTGGCGGCGGCGGCAGCAGCGGCGGCCGCGACCACGGCCACGGGCGCCGGCCGCCCGCCGCCGTACGCCGCGCTGGCCGCCCACCTGTCCTGCCTCGCCACCGCGCCCGCGCTGGCGGCCCTGCACGCCCGCCTGCACGCGCCCGCCGCCGCCGCCTCCCACGCGGAACGGCGCCTGCTGCGCTTGCTGGCGTCCCCTCTCTCCTCAGCCCCCCCCGGCGGACGCGGCCTCGCCGCTGCCGGCCCCCGCCTGGCGAGCGGGGCGTCGGGCGAGGTGCTGGCCGCCCGGGCGGCCGGGGCGGCCGCGTCTGACCTGGTGCTCAAGGTCGTCGACGGGGGCGGCGGGGGCGCGGGCGGCAGTGGCGGCGGCGGCCACCTGGCGCACCACAACCACCAGCGCGCGCTCGCTGCGGCCGTGGGCGAGGCGGGCGCGCTCGCGGCCCTGGCCGCCCGCTTCCCCACCCACCCGCCCTGGGCCGTCCGCCTGGTGGATGCGGGGCTCCTACCGTCCGGCGCGCCGGCCCTCCTGCTCGCCCCGCGCGGCCGGACGTCCGCCCGGGCGTGGCGGGCGGCCCTGCCGCCCGACCCCCGGCCCCAAGCCGCGCTCTACCTCTCCCTCTGGGCGGCGGTCGCGGACGCGGTGGCCGGGCTGGCGGGGGCGGGCCTGGCCCACCGGGACATCAAGGCCGACAACGTCCTGCTGGTGCCGCTGGAGGGGCGGGGCGGGGCGGGCGGTGGCGGCGCCCCCGCGCCCCCGCGCCACCGGGCTTTGGCGCCACCCCTCCCTGGGACCGCCGCGGCCGCCGCCGCCCCGCCGCCGCCGCCCCTCCCCTTTGCCGTCGTCCTCGCCGATTTCGGGTCGGCGTCCCTGCGCCCGCCGCCCGCGGCTGGCGCGCCGCCGCCAGCCGCCCCTGAAGACGTGTTTGGTCTGGGCTGCCTCCTGTGGGAGCTCTTCGCGGGGCGGGCCCTGTTCAGCCCTGGCGAGGCCGGCGCGGCCGCGGTCGCAGGCGGGGGCGCCCAGGCGACAGGCGCGTACGCCGGGCTGGTGGGTGCCGGCGGGTGCGGGGCGGTGTTCAGGGAGGCGGCCGGCGGTAGCATTTCTGCTGCAGAAGCTGCCGCCAGGCGGGCGGCGCGGCGGGCGTCCCTGACGGCGGGTGACGAGGAAGGCGGTGGTTGGAGCGGAACCAGGCCGGGCGGCCCGCCCGGAGACGCGCTGCCCGCCTCGGCGGCCGCCGAGGCCGCCGCCTGGCCGCCCGCCGTGCGCCGCCTCCTCGCCACCTGCCTGGCCCGGTCCGCGGACGCTCGCCCCCTGCCCGGGGACCTGGCAGCAGCGGCGCGGGGCGCGGCGGGCTGCCTGGCGCACGCCCGGCCGGCCGTGGACGCGGGTGGTGGTGGTGCCGGGGCCCCCTTTGTGGCCTCCCCCCGCGCCCCCTCCTCGCCTGACGCCGACGCCCTCGACCCCGCCGGCGCCGGGTGGGCGCCCGCGGTCGCGCTCGCCTGTCTGGCCCCGATTGACGCCTCTGCCAGCGTCTGGTACGCGCCAGACCCGGGCGCGCTGGCGGGCGCCGGCGGCCTGGGCGGGGTGGGGGGGAGGGGAGGCGGGAGGAGTGAGGTGGTGGTGGTCGTGGTCGTGGCAGTCGGTGCGGGGGGGGGGGCCGCCCTCGCCGCCGCCCGGTCTGCCGCGGCGCTCGCGCGTGCATCCTGGGTGGGCGTGGATGCGTGCGGCCCGCCGCACCAAGCCCTGGCCGCCGTGGCGGCCGCGGTGGGGAGGGCGGGCGGGAGGGGGCGCCCCCTCCTGGTCTTCGTGCCCGCTGCAGCGGCCGCCCGCCCCGCCGCGGCTGGGGCGGCGGTCCTCGCCGCCCACGCCCGCCACCACTCGGTCGGCGGCGCGTCCATCGTTGACGCCATGGCGGTCGCCCGGGCGGCGCACCTGGGGTGGGGGCTGCCGGCGCCCTGGGCGGAGGCAGTGGTCGGGCGGAGTGAGGAGGGAGGGCCAAAGAAAGAGAGAGAGAGGGCAGGCTGGCGCCTTTTTGCCCGGACGGCTTGAGAAAATATACAAGGACGCGTATTGTGTTTTGTGTTTTTTGCTGTACGTAGAGAAGTTGCTTCGTTCAATGACACGTTCCCGCGGTTCAGGCCACTCCAATTGATGTGAGAGAGAAGAGCGGGGGGCTGGCAGCGCGGGAGAGCAACAGGCCTCCCGCGCACACACACACGCACACGCACGGCTTTTTTTTTGCCCGCGTGGAGAGGGACAGGGGGAGAAATAAAAAAGATAAAAAGATCAGGGTTGAGGAAGAGAAATGTCTCTGCCACACCCAAGCCACACACGCGCGCGCCGTGCAAGCACAAATATACGCACGACAACGACGCTCAAAAGGAAAAGAAAAAAAAGATCGGCAGAAAAGAGGGGGGAAGGGGGGGGAAGGGGGGGGGGGGGGGGGGGGTATATTCCCATTGCTGTTGGAGGAGTTTAAGCACCACACGCCCCC